>Ga0157364_1000568_pt1 | contig 26351 bp, 13 predicted proteins | sample AttsexASBM2_FD_111476 | JGI IMG/M metagenome (GOLD analysis project Ga0157364, IMG submission 111476) | Fungus gardens microbial communities from leaf cutter ant in Ribeirão Preto, State of São Paulo, Brazil - Atta sexdens ASBM2 | ecosystem: Host-associated > Fungi > Mycelium > Unclassified ... | reverse complement strand
CCGCTTTACGATTATCACTTTTCAGTGTGAGACACGTACAACTTGAAATAAAATGCAAATCATGATTTTATTACAGTTTTGGCTCATATCTTAAGTCACGAATAGCTATAATTCTCCTATCCAATGCAATAAATTATACAGTTATTCTTTCGGATATAATTTTTGCTATCGATAAAACGTAAAAGTGTAAATATTTTGTATGCTATTTGAGCTATGTATTGTCACAAATAAACTGGAAATGTCAGAGTGTAAACAGAAAAGAAAAAATTATTATTTTTCAATCCAAAACAGGTTTTATTGTAAAATAATTCAATTTTAAATCTGGTAATAATCTAAATTGACATTAACAAGTTGCACAATCCAAAAAATTTATTTCAGAAAATAAAATAAAATAATTTGTCTATATACTTTTTCTGAAGTATTCATAAAAAACGGTATATTAATAATTGAACTAACTATTAATATAATTGCGACATATAGATGACGAATGATATACCTCTACATTGTAGCGAATGGAACAAAATAACATTTGACGCTAAATTAATGAAGTTTTAAATGCGAAAAATATTTTGCTCCCAAAATCGATGATACAGATGCATCTCGAATCGGGATATACCTGTAGATTGTAGCTACCAATCGGTTTGATCAATCGACTCGCGGCATGCTCTTTCAATTATCTCGGGACGGCAACTCCGATCGGACATGAAAATTAATCGCGTGACACACATTTGATCACGACAATTTGTATCTTTTTTTATAGCTGTTCTCTTCCGCGGAGCATCTCTTCCGATAATAAGCCTAATGTTTATAATCATTCAGTAATTCGATAGAAATCACTCTTCTAATGTTAAGACAAGTTGCAAAAACGTTAATAAACAAAAATACATAGAGGAGAAGAGGGTATTATGGTCAATGTATAGATATATGTGGCTTCCCTTAATATCCCCGCTATTACATATAGCGAATCCTAACTTACTTATGGAATTAATTGTTTAGTACCCGTTACATCATGACGTTAACATGCCGATACTCAATAACCACTCAATAAGCACTTATTATAATGAATTTTTAATATTTCGAAACGTTTCTTCAGTACATTTTAGCATTTAATTACATCTACTTCCTTAAACTTAAAGGTACTATCACACAAATATATGTATATTTGAGTGTGTTGTTTGCTATTTAACATTTTATTTGACTATATACATTTTGAATATGCAATTTAAAGAATAGTATGGCATTTTGCTAATATGACTCTCTATGGCCTAGTTTTTCATTATCTGGTTAACTTGTGGTTAACCTGATGTTTCACCCAATGGGCTTTGTCCATGACATCATCATAGATAAACTCCATTGGATAAAGCATCATTAAGCCTAACCACAAGTTAACTAAGTAATGAAAAATCGGGCTTATTGCGTATTGATTACTTATGACCTCTTTTTGGAGGTTTTCATATCAAAATAATTATTTAATAATCGATTGTAGCTCTACTGTTAATCAATAGTTTATATTACGTCTACTATTTTTAGTATTGAGAGTTTTAATACTGAGCAGCTATATATAGAAGTTATATGTACGTATATACATTTATTTGCATACATTCTAAAATGTTTTACTTTTTTGTTAATTTGCAACCAAATTTGCAACCATTGTGTTTTTTTAAACAAAGCCTATTTTTTAAATCTATTTTTATAGGAGGCCAAATTACCATCCCTGTTTTTCTTAAAGTCATTAATACAATGTTGCCATATTTTTATAAATAATGTCCTATGTAATAGATGTTTCGTAACTTTGAGTTTAAAATCGATTGAACAACACTTTGACGAAGTCGTTAAGTTTTATACTTAAATTTTTATTATTAACCAAGTTATTATATAAATTATAAATAAGGAGCCGTAATACTACCATCTCCTCTATATATGATCGAATAATTTTACAAGTTACAAAAATCATTAAAATCATATCTACTGAAAAGAATTAATTGTTAAAAAATTTCGCACATAAAATTATGAATTCGCGTTAGACAAGAGCGCACAGTTAAGGGGTTAAAAAGGCTAGAAACTTTAACTCGGGATGTGATTGTGTACTGTTAGAATTAATCTGGTAGAATATGATGATTACTCACTTTCTTGCCGTCCAGTTCGTGATTGCCCTGCGCCAGCACTTTGTCTACGCTCGCAGGGTCTGCGAATGTGATGAATCCAAAGCCCCTGCAAACAAACGAAAGGAGGATGTTTAATATGAATGTATGCTTGTCGTTCGGGACATTAATTAAGCAAGCATTTACTGATAGTAATAGTATTTCCATCGTGAATGCGTCTAAAGATAGCGATTGTAGTACAACGGTACACGTGGCAAGATACATATCTCAATGTAGCGCACACATAAAAGCGCGATCATAAAAAAGCCGGTCTCTCTCTCTCTCTCTCTCTCTCTCTCTCTTTTTCGTGATCATAATACATTTTCGTATTAATTCATTCTCGTAAATCATGAGATACGATAGTATTAATTCTCTGAATGAGGTAATTTCCGCTCTTTTTATTTCCGCGATTAAAAGTAGTCATTAAAAAATAATTAATTACTACCGCTTTTTTATTTTATGCATTAAAAATTACGCTAAAAAAATCACTTCAAACAGTTATGAAATATTTACTTGTGATATATCGCGATTTTATTTATTTCTCTAAATCTGAATCAGTGGATAATCACTGATTATTATTATTAGTCACTGGTAATCAATTCACAGTGAAATTCAACTAAAATCTTAATCCCTTAAATGTGAAATCCCTAATCCAGCTAATTCTGCTATGCATTCAGTGTATGTATATGATATTGGAATTTAGAGCAAATATCGATATTTTAATTATATAACGCTCAAACGCTCAAATGCTTCCTTTCTTTTCAACTTTTCTCTTTCTGAATATCACTAATTACGCAGTGGCATATCACTAATTCAAGTTTAGATTACAAACATATCCATTACAGTATTGAATTAAGCTTAACAATGGATTAATTTTTTGTCTGTAACAACAATCAATCAAAATAGTATATGTTTCAGTTTATAATATTATATGTTTTAGAATATGTGCTAGTTACAGAAATAATAATAAATTAATACTGGAAATATGATCATGCTATATATGATTATAATTATCATAGATTAAGCTTCATTAAATGACATACATATAATTAATAATAACATATTTGATAATAATGTTTCTTAAGTAAAAAAAATTTAATTAAACAATTAAATTAAATAATTAAACAATTTGATTCAAGAAAATGTATTAAATTTGACTCAAAAAGTTTATTATTTACTATATAAGTGTATACATTTAGTGTGGATGTTGTTTACCTTGAAATTATCCACAAAAATAATTAACTTAAATAATTAACTTAAATAATTAACTTAAATTTTGGATTACACATGGAAGTTAAAAATAACAAAATGTTACTTTTAACTCAAGAAATTAGGTTACCATTGCTTTTTAGATATCTAACAGTTTAGATATCTAACAGTGTGTGGTTACTAATTCATCAGAAACCCATGCAAATTCATAAAAACTGCCAGTAACATTAAAATCTAAAGGATTAAAGCGAAACGAATATTGGGCCTAGCGCGGTCCGTTATGTCATAAATTTCACACCGGACATCGTGTACACACGGATATATTAAAAGACAGTTCGACGCCGTAAGCTAAGGGGATGGATACCATCGGCCGATTCACGAACAAGGGATGAGCGATACAACGATACGAGGGAATGCAACGCGCCGAGAGCCGGACGCAAAGCGGTTTGCATTTTTCATGCCGGAGCCGCCCCGGCAGTTATTGAAAATATTTACATGTTATTTATGGGGCACACATGCTTCAAGAACCAAACGCGCCACCGAGCTACCCCCGTCAATCCTCCCCGCGTGTTTCCTCTCCTCGTCCACCTTTCGCACGCAAACCCCTTCTTTTCCGCCTCTTTTCCTTCGACTGTCTCCCTTTTTCTGTTTCGCCGTTCCCTGCGGAACGTCGTATTCCCGTCGCCCCCCCCCCATACACACACACACACACACACACACACACACACACACACACATTCCCTCAACTCCTTCATCCGCTCCCGAGAAGCAACCGCTCCCGAACCTGCCGGCAACGTCTCGAGAATTCTACAAAACGTTTCACGCCTCTCTTACTGCTTCCGCTTTCTTCCCACTGACGAAACAACGAATACTCGTATGGATTGAATTTTTGATGGAACCGACCCCTCCGGGCCTTCGACCCACCCTCTTCAACCATTCCGCTTTCCGTGCGTCGTCGCTTTCTTTCGTCTGCTTTCATCCGCGATGTACGGTGATTCTGATGCGTCGAGTGCGAGCTGCATGAAAGTATCGCGACAACTTCCTCTTATATCGATTTCTTCGAGCACGCGATATCTCGAATCAAGTCAATGACGAAAAAGGTGCATACCTAAGAAAAGTAAAGAGACCGGCGGCAACAATATGTACATTTGCGTACGCGAAATCGGAAGGTAGTCGATTGTTATTCCGCATCGGTGACATTCGAAAAGGGCACAATACAATGTTTCGTGTTTCCACATGGCGTTGGAAAAAAGCTAGTTTCACTCCCTCGTTCATTTTATAACAGCGAATTGCACCAGCGGCCACAGTTATTGCAATATCGCTGTATCAATACACACGACACGTATACACGAATATACGAGATTGTTCTTCCTGCAAAAATTTTGCCATTTATCCACCGTATTCTTCCGTAATTTTCTTAATTCTTAATATTAATTCCACAAATGTATAAATATTTCCTGAAATAAAATATGCAAATAATGAGATCATCATACATATACAAGATATCCTAGAATTTGCAAACAATTTTTTTATCCATTGATTCTCTGGACCAATTTAAAGTCGATTTTTCTTTGGCTACAATATTGAGAGCGATTGCAAGTTTTCAATATTTCCAATATTAAATACCTTTTAAATACTGCCGCGATTGGCTAAAAAATAGATGAAAGGCACAATATACATATAATACACAGTTCATAGCGGTTCATAGCGTTCACGATGCCATCCGGCATTACACACATCACATAGTGAACTCGCGATTTGCTCATGTGGCTACGACAACTATATACGTATCGAATTTTGGAAGGTTTTTCACAGTACGCACGGCCGAAGCGACAATCGCGGCAAACGAACGGCCGCTGAATCGGCAGTCGTCCAATCAGCATTAAAACGCCAAACAACACGAGCGAGAACACCACGGGCAGTTCGCATTTGCATACAACGAAACGAGAGTTCGTCCGGATTCTCTCTCGTACTCTCTTTTACAACAGTGCATTTATGACGATGTGCGCGCAATGTACCGAAATCATGAACAACGACCTCGGAAAGCCACGCGAATAATTCATTCTTTTTCCATCGAGCATCACCGGAATTTCATTAGAATTTATAGGTTCACTAATAATCATTGGAAAATTATTAATTGAATCATTAATTGGATCAATCATGTACAGTAATAGTAAAGGAAGCGGAGACTTATTGGCACAAGAGGCAAATTAATATTATGTTCCGCGTTTATGTATTTATCGCAGAAGAAATAATGGAAAGTTATTGAAAAATATCTCTTTTATATCATAGATAGCTTTCTTCAATTTTTATTTCAATTAAATAAGTATTACTGGGTTGTCCGGAAAGTTGGTGCCGACTAACTTATATAATTTAAGAAATGTATACTAAAATTTAAATTTTCTGCGTTTCAATTTTCCTTCAACATCGGCACGAATTTTCCGGACAACCCAATACAATAAAAAAAGAGATAAATCTGATTCAAGACGAGACAAGTAAATTTTTGAGTGTATTTCATAATTTTATATTTATTAATGTTTTTTGAGAGACTAAATCTCAGTGACGTAGTATTAATTTAGAAAAACAAAAAAAGTTTCTGTTATTATACAATATGTTATTTGAGTAATTTGTCATAATAAAACGATAAAAATCAAACATATGTAAAAATGGAATAGGTTGATTTATGTTCAAGACAAGACTTTGCCGTAAGAAATCAATATGTGAACACTCAGTTTTAATTTAACTTTGATAAAATGCTTTATATTTAATATTTCTATTGAAATAAGCTACATCTAAAATAGTTTGCAAAAAATTTTATTTTGTGACAAAAATCTTACACTTAAAAATATATATATATATATATATTATATCATCTTTTTCTTTATAAGTACATATGTGCGATCTGTTTCTTTAATTTCTATTAAGTTTTAATTTAATATGAAGTTTGTATAGGAACCTACATCGTCATATGTATCAATTTACTTCACTATCGGGGCAAGCTGGCCACACTGCAGTGTATTCATATTTTACTTACTACAAAGAAAGTACACTGAGAAAAAGATACTTAAAAATTTATTTGTGAGGAGTATATTTATTTTACTGAAATAATTTTTAAATACGACAAAATAGAATTTCATTTTTAGCAAATAAATCATCTATTTTATTTTTTTGCAATTAATGAGATTTATTTAACAGAAATGTATATTTCGTAATTACAATTAAATTTTTTATAAATATCGAAGGAAAATATTATAATTAATGTATATTTCGCAACATTTCGATATTTTTTTCTCAATATATAATCTGTTATGTAGCAAAATTATACTTAAAATATATTTTTTGATCGCTCGTACAAATGTTTTATAATTCCACACAGATATGTATTTTTATATGAAGTTATTTTATATAAAATTTTGTGTAGAAGGAAAATTTACAAAATGTTTGTTGCATTGATTCATTTATCTTCAAATACGTTTTATTATTAAACAAAGCAAATTGTAATTCTTTTTTGTACTGAAAGATTAAAATCGTCGCACATTTTCCTGTGAAAATTTTACGGAATGTAATATTGTAAACACTGTTGAACACCGTTGGACTTAATTAAAAAAGAAAAATTAAACACATAGATTGCTTAGTAACGCTATTACGTGCAATCTTCATTCCGCATTCCTGACTAAACTTGGTTCCAGACTCGCGGAGATTCAATCTTAATTTAAGGTAATTATTCACAATGAAGTATGAAAAAAACTGTGTCTCGGCGAGTTACCAATCTTATGACGGTATATCAGAGAAGTCGAGGGCCACTCGAGAGTCATTCCCGGGATAAAGAATGGATCTATCGCGGATGCAATGCGCCATCGAGGCCCTGCCATCGCGCCACTCGTCACCCCCGGCCATTGTACGTGAATAATCTATAAAAGGCTGAGTAGAAGGATGGCGGCTGACGTGTCCCTTGTCTACTTGAGCACGGTTTCCACGATCCTCTACTTTTCATCCTGCTTCTCGTCCTCTTACCCCGATCTTCGCCGCTCGACCACGATCGCTTCCCTCTCATTCTACCCTTACCAACTTAACCGACCGGTCTCATCGCCCTTTTCGCCTGCTTCCCCGTCCCAGCTAGGGTGTCACACCGGGCTGATGCGGTGCATTTGTTTGTCACGGTCTCTCTTACCCTTATCTCATCGCGCCGGAGAATCGAAGCCTCTCTAGTAAGAATATTCTAGACGCGTGCCGCAAGAAAAAAATCCCAGCCGAAATCAGTTCACGATAATTCAGTGCGTGAAGTGCCTCAGAAGAATTTGATAAGATAAAACTCTGATGAAAAATCGCAAAGATATTCAAATTTCCGTAGGATATTCATCCATTATTGAAAGTTTCGACGGAAATTGCTCCGTTAAAATAAAAGGATAACTGCAAGATAAACTTCAAAAAGTAAAGGTGCCTGTTCATGCTGATATTCAATGTTCATTTTCAGCATCAAAACAAATTACATGACCAAAATTGATGCCAGACAATGAAAATGCATGGAAAAAATGTAGTACGACATCTAATCTTGAACTAAACAATTGACGCTGAAAGTTGGATTGAGATCACGTGATCACATTGATGCTTTTCAACTCATAAAATAGCATCTTAATTCTAATATTCGTGAAATTACAGTTCTAGCTTCATTTTCAAATGGAATATTATGCGTACTCTCTAATAAAATAAATCATCGAAGCGTTCTGTTAATTCTGTTAATTCTGTTAAAAAGATTCTGTTAATTAAAAAAAAAATCTTGACAATATTCTAAAAATGTTTTAAAAATTCTATACACAAGTAGGAAATTTTATAAATACTCTTATCAACTGAATTTAATATAAAATTAAAAATTAAAATTTACTAAGTTTAAGTAACTTTTTAAAGAAAATGTAGTTTATTGTTTACTATTCCCTGCAGTAAAATATACGTGCTTAATAAAAAAATATTTATAAACTTAAAATATACATACGTATCGTTCAAATAAGATTAATTATCTGCGAAGTATAATAGCTTTGTATAAAATGAAAAAATATTATTATTAAACTTCATCTATCATTTGTAATTAAATCGCTACAAATCTGAATAGCTCAAAGATAATATTATCAATTATAATAATATCAACACGTACGTCATCATCATTGTAATATAATCAAAAACGGTTTTACCATTTATATCACAGCTAAAGTCACGAGACACGAGAAAGGAAAATAATAAAATGCTAAGTAAATCAGCTCAATGCAGCTCGCGCATACCTTACCCTCGTATCGCGTTGAAAGGCTACGCTACCAGCTCGAGAATTTACCGCGACGCAGGATAAGGCTGCAAGGCCGGGGAAGAGGAGACGCCCGCTCCGCGCCGGTGTATTAGGTGTATTTATGTAGGCGGTCTCATTGCGCGCGAACTTACTGTAAGTACCGGCAGTTACTTAGCCCGACAGTTTCTGCTATTGCAGCCGACTGCGATATACCCCGACCCGGGTCGGGTCGTAGCTTCGTAGCTGAAACCAGTTACGAACCTAGTTCGGTGAACGCACACTCCTCGCATTCTACCAACCATCGTTCCAACGCTATAGTTCGGAGTTTAGAAAACGACTCTCCTTTTCTCTGCCCGTTAACCCTTTCCTTCCTGCTCGTACTACGTTCGCTATCCCGTCTCACCCCGGAAGTTTCATCCACCATGTGTTCGCTGCTTTGTGTGTTCGTACCGACAATATAGTAACTGCTCTTTAACTAACCGCCTTAATCCGCTTTCCTCTTGCCGAGATGAAGACAATCAGCTCTAACGTCGAGGTGAGAAACACGCGAAACTCGCCGCGAGCTCGCTGATCTTCCGACTCGTGTCGCTTATTTCCCTACCATATCTCCCTTTTCGCATTTACCTGAAGCGTTTACTGTACCGCTGAAATCCCTTTGTCTTGGTTTGTACACATAAACTTGTATTGTAGAAATTGAAGAAGACAGAAAGAGATTTTCGTTTTACATTTTAAATATTTTAAATGTTGAATAAAAATGACTAATGACTTTTTGCATGTTTTTTTTATATTTAATTATTTATATTTATAAAAAAAATTACATCGCGATATAAACAAAGAGAGAGAGAGAGAGAGAGAGAGAGGGAGAAAAGAGAATCGTAATTAATTAATTAAACAAAAAAATTATGTATTCAATTCTTATCTAATACATAGTATATTCATTCAAGCACCGTGTATAAATACATGATACGTATTAATTTATTTCATCAATAAAATAACAAACTTAATTAAATAACATTATACGATGTTCCAAGATGTGAAACCGTGTTTTTATACCCGTAATGTTCCCCTTCAATTCCCCAGCAGGACAATAGCTTCTCATTTTGCGCCCGTAAAACTGCTCTCGCAGGACTTCCGCCACGACGTGGATTGAAATGTTTCCACGAGATTAACTTAACCGCATAATAATTCCGGATACAAGCTGTGCGGCTGCATTAAAAGCGCCAGTCATATAGTCACCGCCATTACGACGGTATATCGAATCGAATTACGACCAACTAGTGCAAGAACGCGTCAAGTCGAACAACTTTTATATAGGATTTGTTTTTTTTCTCTTTCTACGTAATCTTCTTCCTCTATCTCTCTATCTATCTTCCTTCTATTTTTCCCTTTTTCCACTTCTTCACTTCTCTCTATCCACGCCGCCTTAATGACCGGCTGAATATTTATAAAGCTGACATCGTCTAGGTGGCCGGTAGCAAGGCCGTGAAAGCCACCGCGCGTCCCATGGAGTCTCATTGTAATTGCCCTGTTCTTCTTGACTTTTCCTTGAAACGGGATCCCGTTGAATTGCATTATGCAAATCGCAATCTCCCTAAGTCAGCCCGCCCGGCCGCCGCAGGCTGCGACCAGGCGAGACGTTTAAGCCGAGCGAGAAAAACGCGAGGAAAAATCTGCTCAATAGCCTCTTCGTGCTGTGGTCGACGCGATAACGATATCCGCAATTGTAGTCGTTCGCTAATGATAAGGTAACAGCATTTATACGCGCGCGACAATACGAAATCGTATTATACTAAAAAATAAGTCTACGCGTTTTTAGTTTATAAAAATCCGTTAAAAAAAACTTCTCTTCTTTATAATTATCTCTATAAAGAGAAAATTAGATAAATAATTTTTTTAAACATTTTACGAATATATATAACTGCGAGAAAAATTCCTCTCTTTAACAATACTCACTAAAAAGCGTCTTTGTTAAACCAATCTTTTCTTTTTGCAATAATGATAAAAATAATGCTATAATTTCAGCAAATTCATCTTAGAATTAATTTCAATGATTAGTTTATTTATATATGATCGCATGATAATTATTTTAAATAGATATATATATACAAAAAGTTGGTAGTATTTCTTCATATCTTCTATCTTCCTCAATAATACAATGCTTTTCGTTCTGGTAATATTATCGTGCGCGGTATTCTTCTGTTATATTAATAACAAATCGCAATAAGTCCATAATGATAAAAATATTGAACATGATGAGTCATTAAATAAAAATGTACCAGCACATATTCTGTGTTATCAAATTAATAGAATAGATTATAAAAATTAAAATAACAACGAATAAATGATCACTTCCGTATTCTTTTTCTTTTATTAGAACCAAATTTTGTAAATTATTAATGAAATCATGCAATTTAGTTAAATTCAATGTCAACATCAGAATATGTATAAAGTTTTTAAAGAATTGAAAGTTTTTAAAAAAATCTGAAATCTTAATTAAATTAACATAGTTCCATCGCATTTATATTGGATAATGAAACCTAATAATATTTCATTGTATAATAATTATTATTACAAAAGACTTGAGAATATTCAGCACAATAAAATATCAAATATTTTCTCTACAGCTAATGAGTTCTTTATATGTCAAGATAAATTAAATAATTCCTATTTCCACAAACAAATGGATAAAATTGATAAAAAAATAGACTGGTTACAATGAAAAAATTCAGAACAAAAAGAATAAAAGAAAAAATTAAACTAACCTTATTCTTATATTCTTGTTCAAATTTTAACAATGACACTAACGGTTTTTTTATTAATTATGATGGCTCTCATATTATCAATTAGTTGAAGGATCTAGTCATGACATTTAATGTTCATATTTCAAATGAGTTTGAAGAGGCTTTTTCTTTAAATACTTTGAAAAACAATTAGTTAGTAAATTTAAATGATATTGATATTGATTCCTGATGAAGTCCATTTTCTCTTACAACTAGGTGAAGAATTTGGGACTACCAATTAATAAAAGCAATCTTGATAAAATAGTTATATAATTCAATAATTCAATAATTTAATAATTAAAAATATTAAAAATCAAATAAACAGTAGAATATTGTTAATTTTGTCAGGAATAATTCTATTCAGATTCTTAATAGATGTTACACTGATTCAATTCAATTAATTGCGATTGAAAAACAAATTTTAGAGAAATTTAACAAACAAATTTGTTAAAAATCATTTAGAACTTTGAATTACAAAATAACAGATAAGGGTAATGTCACTGTTGTTTTGAATAAAATTGATTATATATGTACATAATATGGAAGAGAATTTTTCTGACAAGAATACATATATTATAATAGATAAAGATCTTACATTAAGTTACTTCTAAATTATGTTCTTTATTAAGATGGAAAAAGAGTGGTTTTATTGATGATTTCACATATAGGAAATTACGACGGATAGTAATTTGTCTAGAGCATATGGTTTAAAATCTATAAGTCTGGTTATTCTCTAAGAGTTGTATCTTCAATTAATAGTCCTTTATACATTCTATCTTTATTCTCACATAACATTATTATCAATAATATACCGAAAGCACCTTAGTTACATAAAAAATGACTTCCATTTAATCGAGAAATTAAATGGAACCCATTTTGATTCTAATTACATTTTTAATATCGCTTGATGTAGTGACCTTGTTCACTAACATTCTAGTAGAACTGGCGTTAAATAATGTTAAAAAAAGATGGGATTATATTTCAAAAAAGATAAAAATTCCATTAGAGGAATTTTTAGCCTCCATCCGTCTGGTTTTTAACTCTACATATTTTTCATTCAATAATAAAATCTATAAACAAGTTTTCGGCTCCGATGGGTTCACCATTGTCGCCAATTATTGTAGACATAGTTATGCAAGATCTCGAGGAAATTGCGATCCAAAAATTATCAGCTAATTTATTATTCTACTTCCGTTATGTGGATGACATCATTTTAACAACTCCACTAGATAGTACGAATATAATACTAGAAATGTGTAACTCTTATACGTCAGACTCTTATATGTCAGACTGCAATTTATTATGGAGATAAGCAATAAGGGAAAATTAAGTTTTTTGGACACTATGATTATGATTGATAAGTATAAGATTATTTTTGACAGATACAAGAAGGACACCTGTTCGGGCAGATTTCTTAATTTTCACACCATCTTTTGTGTCACAAAAGGGATATTATCTTCGGTTTCATTAAAATAAAATAGTTAAATTGTCTCCTCGTTTCCATGAAAAGAACTTGGTTGATGCTATCAATATTTTTCTAAATAATAGCTATCCTCTTCCTTTCATTTTTTCAACAATGGAAAAAAGATTAAAATACCGCACATAGAACAATAATATAAAACATAATGTCCATGTAAAAAGAAATTCTTTACAGTTCCATATATAAAATTTATTTCTGACAGTTTTTTACCTATAGCATATAAATGTAATTATAAACTATTCAATTCCAAATACATTAAAAAGCCTTACTGAAGGGAAAAAGACTAGATTATTTAACTAATCAAAATGTATAAAATTTATATATATAAATTTCTTATCATAACTGTGAAGCTAGTTATGCAAGACAAATCAAAAGAAAATTAAAAACAAGACTAAATGAACATATTTCGGATATTAATAAAAAGACTGGTTCTCCATCGATGATTAGTGACGATCGTATTAATTATAATTTTAATTGGAACCATAATTTTAATTGGAAAGTTGTAAAGATTTTAGACAAGGAACCGTCGTACAGTAAAAGATTGATCTCCGAAATGGTTCACATTAAAAAATAAAAATTGGGATCGAACAAACAAAACAAAAATAAAAAATATTTAATTCTTATCTACAAATTTTGCAGCCTCCTTCCCCTTCCTAATCTTTTCTTTCCTTCCTTTTTCTTTTGTTCCTTTCCTATCTTTATTCTCCTTCCAATCTCATCCCCTCTCTTAACAAGCTAATATAAAGCAACAGAATGTCGCTCACACTCGATAATACAATACAAGCAATTTGACTGAACTAGTTTCAATTTTTATCTCTGATCGCATTTGCTTTTTGCAAATAAATTGTTTCTCATTGTAAATTGTGACTCATTGTTTCAATTATTGATTATATCCTGATTTATCAATCGCAGTTGAGGTATATGTACAATAATTTTATTTATTAACACACACTTTAATATAATTAATAATTTATTAAAAGAAGGATCATATATATTAATAATTTTGAATATAATGATCATTTATTCATTGTTATTTTTATAATTTATTCTATTAATTTGATAACAGAATATGTTCCGGTACATTTTTATTTAATGACTCATCATGTTCAATATTTTTATCATTATGAACTTATTGCGACTGTTATAATGAAAGAATATAATATAACTGATAATATTATCAGAACGAAAAGCATTGCATTCTTGCGGAAGATAGATATGAAGAAATACTATCAACTTTTTGCGTAACTATAAATTGTATAATTTGTATTTAATCATTTTATTAATTTTGTTAAATTTGCGTTTAATTTCTTTACACTGAAGATGATAAGGTCAAAACGTATGTTCTAAGAATTTGAAATACATAAAAATCTGTAACTCATGCTTGTTGTTTATTGTTATTGAACCATTATAAGATTATTTTTATTTAGATAAATATGCATTATATTATAAAATATTACTTTCATATTTTTACAATTATTTTAATAATTTATACTTTTCATAATCATAACTATTACTTAGAAAACATTTATTGATATGCATTCCCAAGGATATAGTGTACAATTCCTTAAACATAAAAAGGTTAAGGTCACGTAGTGGGCAAGAAAAGAGAATAGTAAAACTTTGCAACATTCTTGCCAAATGTCAAGCGAACATAATTTTATAATTTCATTGAGTTTTTAATTCCTGACAACTTTTTCTTTCCACGGTGGCGCCAACGAGAAACGCGAGGTACTACGGGAAAAGATATGAATATTCATCGGGCATTTAGGCCGCGACGTAACTCAATTAGTGACGGAATTATTGTCCTTCGCTCGATGGAAGAACGAGAACAAGCTAGAATGAGGAGAAACCTGGTCTGCTCTGTGTGATTTGTCTGCAAACTTCTTGAGTTGCACTCGAACATGATTTTTAATCCTTTTGGAAGAAAAGATTAAGTTTCTGTGTTTTATTTAAAGAAGATGATTCATTCAAAATACAAGCTTAAAAAAATAGTTGCTCGAACTGCAAACTCTATAATATAAACTCTATAATATAAATAAAAAAAGTTTAAAACAAATTCTTTTCTAATTCATTCAGATTTTTGTAATAAATACGTATATTGTAATGAAACAAACAATTTTTTTCTTAAATATTTTATAATATTTTATTATAAGAAATCAATACTAATATACTAATTATCTTACAAGTAAAAATAATATAATCTCATATTATCCATATTATTTTCGTTCAATTATCTATGTATCATTTTGTCATCATTTAACTTAAATAATTGATGAATATTAATATTTAACTGTGTTAAGATATCTTTATAAAGTTAATATAAAGGCTAAATATTCTCTCTCTCTCTCTCTCTCTCTCTCTCTCTCTCTCTCTTTCGTATCTTATTTTTAATGAAATCTGAATAATAAATATATAAAAAAATTATGTTCTCCTAATTTTTATTCAAATTTGTACGATGAATCAAATATATTATTGGCATCTATTATTGGCATTCCATATAATTAAACATTAAAAAAAAGTGTATATAATTAATAAATTAATAAAGTAATATACTTAAACATGAAAAAAAAGTGCTTAATCTCAATTGCAGTATATTTCTTCAATAGTTAATTCGTCCAAAATTGATGTTTAAAACATTTTTGACTATAACTATTTTTATCGAAAAAATGCTTAATACGGCCTTTCGCGTTCGCTTCTCGATGGATAATTTATGTTGAGGCGTCATAGTAGCTCGTCGTGAAGCTGGAAAATTAATTTCATTCGCGGATTGTCACGCACACACCGCAGTCCAGTCCGTCCCTTTCAAGTCTTGTCCATCCTAGCACACCGGAATTCGTTAATATTCATGACCGTGGGGAATAACGCTTATCTCACAGCGCTGAAATAACTCGATAGGGCGCACTGATCCTGACTTGGCATTTTCTAGCACCGCTTTTTCGGCTCTTCCTCTCATAAAAGCCTTTAACTTTAGTTTGCTCTCTATTAATATGAATTGCCGACTATCATAATTTGCATCAGATGACGAGATGAACAATAACAATGGCGTTATATTTTAAATTTGCAATTTTATATTATTTATTAGGGATTTTAATTTCAATACTTAGTCTTTATATTTACGGTCCAATGTACTAATCTGCATTTTCATATACACATACTAAGCAATTTTTAAACGCAAAGTCTTTTTTGTGTTCAAAATTATTTTCTTAATATAATTAAAATTATAATTGCTTATATACACGTATATATCATAAACATATTGTAACAATATATTGTAATTATAAGTATATTAATAATTGTTATATCAATTTTAACGTCCAACAATAATTTTATATTTCGTATTATTTACTATTATTTACATGCTAAATACTTAATAAATATAAAGAAATCAAAGAAATAAAATTATTAAATTCTGTTTCAAATAACATGTTTACATTGTCATTGTTCATACTATCATATCTAATCATTAAAGATTGAATATAAATATTATATTCATACAAAGAATAACGATACAAAGAATAAAAGCATTGTATCAAAAATGTATGACTCACTTAATTAATAGAGATAACAGAAATCCATCAAATTCAGCGATGGTACGCAGAACAGTATACAATCTATCTCATGGAGCGCGTTTGAAAATATTAACTCGCCAGTCCAATGAAAAGTTATTTATGAATTAAACGATTCGCGCGTGCTAACCGAACACCGGATATACCAAGACTGAGGAAGAAGCATAGAGAAAAAAAGCACCACCTTGGCCACCTGTTGATACCGTCCTAAATATTCGTCACGCGTCTTGCTAACTGATTATTACAAATATTTAATTACAACGTGTCAAAAAATTCTAAACAACTGAAATTGTCTCTTAAAAGGTTTTACCGATCTTGGGCTAAACCATCGCAAAACTTGGAGTACGGATTTTGGAGAAAAGAAAGATGCTATTTTAACCGTTCATTCATATTTTCTGTATTTTAATTTTAATTTTTAATTCGCATGCTTTTATCTCCGCATTCAATTCCTCTAGCCAATTATAAGCATAATAATAATATAATTAATTACGAATACGGGATAACAAAAAAAGGATTTTAAAACTATTTTTGTGGATGTATTTATTTTACATTATTAAGTAAAAATGATCAGTGTGAACGCATATATTATATATATTAATTCAATTGCGAATTTTTAAATATTTTACAACATTTTAAATATGTTTGTGATAAATGACTAATAAATAATTATGTACGATCAATCATGATAATATAATATTTATTTAACGAATAACATGTATTAGCTAATAATATAAATCTGCGATTGCTTCACCGCAGCTAAAAATTTGTTTATCGAGCTTAAATTAATTTTGCGTATGCGCATGCATATGCATCCAGAAATTAATATTGAATGTCGTTTGAATCTGTGCACTATCATGCAGGCCATCCATAAAATTTTCCTGTTCAAAGATGAATATTTCATTTATAGAAAATAAAAGTACAAAAAATGGTGCTTCCATTCATATTAAATTTTTATGTTTTCGTACTTTTATATTCGTAATCATATGCATTCCCCGAACTATATTGGCTAAAACCGACATAATAGATGATGGATGATCACGATATCGCATACAAGAGTAGCGTCTATTTTTTTGTTCATCGGAAATTCTGTCTTCAACGGAAAAAAATCGCGACTGACGAGATCACCGAGCGCAGCGGTTCGCAACGATGTTTAAAACTCTGAAGAGCGATTGAAGAGACGACGACGCACAACGACCGCGAAGAAATAGAGGGAAAGGAATACGAGGAGAAAAAAAGGACAAGCGACAGTGGTGGAAGGCGAGATGGAAACTGCAGGATGGAGCAACAGAATCACTTGACGCAAAGAGAGCGAGAGATGGCGAAGCCGACGGCTCGCATCCGGGGAAATAGAAGGGTAGGTGCTGGCTTCCGTCTGTCTGTTGCCATAGCGACCTCGGCCGCCCTTTGGCTCGGCGAAAGGGCCGCAGACGGTAAATCTCTTGTACGTACAATAATCCCGCGGGTTGCCATTTTGCAATCCGGTCCGTCGAGAAGCGTCGTCTTGCACTCCCGGTTGCACACGTCGCGATGTTTTCGTTTGTCCTTGCCTCACGTCGCCGTCGCGTCGTGTGCTGAAGAATCTCTCGTTGTATTACCGATTTTCACGTTATATGATGTAACAATCCTGTAGAAGAGTGCTTACTAACGTTACATTCTAAAAGCGTTTCTGGCCAGCCCCAGTATTCTGTAACTCGTTATGACAGTAAACCTCTAAACACAATACGAGGCAACAACGATAAGAACAGCGATAGGAATACACATAGAATTCCAATTCGTCGAAAATTTTATCGCTATTGCCTATATCCTTGTTTTTCGATCTGCATTGACATATGCATTTCCATATGTTGAATTCAACTGTTTCTATTATTATACTTATTGCCTGTGTTGTTTCTGTGTTATCGCAGTTGCGCGTTGTGTTTAGAGGTTAAGGGGATGTTGGATCGACGACCGAATTTAATCGAGGTCGATAGTACAGACTTTAATTCCAAATTCGATAATAGTGACATCTTTCTTATATTTATTGTACATTGGTGTCTCACTCAAATGCATTCATCTGTCCTTATCTAACATATTGCAACGTCATTTCTTAGAAGATTGAACACCTACTGCTAGACACAATTATTGCTTGGTTTACCATTTCGAGTCTTCGTTCAACGTTCGTATGCACGTCATTTGAAGATCGATATAAATTTTTTTTTAAGCTTTTAATCTTAGCTTCATAAACTTAGTATTGTTTGTGCACGTCATGCGCTTAGTGGTACATTATCGTGTCTATACGAGCTATAAAACTTTTGTATCAAGGAAACATTTACGTCAGGTGATAGCTCTACGAGTTTAAAAAATGTAAGTTTTTAATTTTTTTCCGATTTTTTAGTATAAAGTCTATTGTAGCACTCCCAAATTTTGCGACTATTTTAATCTTGTAAAAGAATTTTTGATTCCGTTCAGTAAATTCGGAGATTTGTCGATCGATCTGTGAAATCCCGACAATTTAGCCACTCCAGCATCCCCTTAACGATACCGTTATATATTGTCGTTGTGCAAATTTTATACATGGTAAAAAAGCATTGCAATGAAATATAACAATATCGTTACTGTCATAACGAGTTATAGAATACAGGGGCAATAATGAAAGGGGGAATTCTCTTTAAGGAATTCTCTTTAACGTCTTATCAATGATTTTCACCATCGTAATTATTAACAATCAATGAAAATAGTTGTTTTTCAGAACCTTGCCATTGATTGTCGCTAGTTGATAACGACAATCGTTAAAGACGATTGTAATTTCGCTACAAATTATGTTAGAATTCTTCAAAAGCTCCATTTGTTTAGCAACAAGAGTAATTAAATACTTTCCAGAATAATCAAAGATAAAATTTGTTTATCTTTTTCTACTTATTTTATTTTTGTTACTACATTTACTACATTTAATTACTTTTAGTTAAATTATAGTAAAATTCTCGATTCCATTTCAGAAAAAGTTTTGCAGAATTCTTTTAATTGATTTTTTGCTTAACGATGAATGCTTTTTCACATGGTTTTATTCTCCTTAATTGACTTTTAAAACTAGCTAAATACGTAAATAAATATTATCCGTGGCCTCTCTTGCGTTCGCGTGAGCGCACGTATGAAATCTTATTTACGTATTTTCTTGCGCTCTCAATCGTGTGATACGAGAAATCGAGATTTTCGCAAGCGGCGACTTGCCGTTCGTCTTTGTAATCCGCTTTCCGGCAATCGCGACATTTCCGACGGGAAATTTTCATTCGTTCGTTTTTCACTCCTCCCTTCGCATTATTATCCATTCGTTCATGTTCCACTTGCGCTTCGGCATCAACGTGATCCAACTTTTCTTCAACTTTCAAAACACACATTTCTTCAATAAAATTGGCAATAACTTGTCCAGTTCTTTCGTAAATGTAACATATCATATACTAGGAGGGATTCTGTTTGAATTGTGAAATATTTGCGTTACATAAAAAACATTGAAATTTTTGTGTCTGATGGGGTTTGGATCAGTCAAACTTTTTGTATAATAATAATATATATTTTATAGTTGATGTAATATTTATTTATCAATATTGTTTCTTCTTTTTTAATATTTCGATATATTAATAATCTTTATTTATTTAAAGAAGTTTTCTAAATTGTACTCTGTGTCTTGTGGTGTCGTCTATCATGTCGTAAAGACTGCATATCTAACATGTTGAATCTCTGCAGTAATCTCGCGATTCTCATCAAGTTTACTTATGTAGGCATATACGTGTATACTTGCAACAGAGTAGATGACATGCTGCCGCAGCGGGTAGATGAAAGAGAGAGCTATAGATAGATAGATAGATAGAGGGAAAGCACTTGCTTGTGGAGCTTCGCTTCATTCCGCAGCCTAAATTCGTTTCACGGATGGGCTAAATTTCTAAGCCACAGCAGGGATTCGAAAACGAAGCGCCGCGCTGGTGCAGCTCGTGCTTCGATGATGCAATCTAATTTGCAACCGAAAGTTGGTCTTACCATATATCCCTCGTTACATCACTCATGGACGCATTTAGATTCCCGAGTGCCATCCAAATATCATTTCATCCTTGTCTAATATTCGATAACACAACAAGGATAAAATGATATACATATAGGTAACGCTCAGGTGAGAATCTGAACACAGCTCTGGAGAACGGAGTGGAGAAAAAAATACATGTAGGTTTTTTTTATTTTATTTATGCCTTAAACTCTTATCAAATTACAAGTTGATGATTACGATTTCTATTTCAGCCAATTATGATGGACTCGCTGGATCGTCAATCACATTAACCCATAATATAATACGGGCTTCAAACTTAAGTTGAAACTTAACTTGAAACGACAGACACAGAGCTTATAAGAAAATCAACGTTTCTTATTTCTCAGGTTAAAAAGTTCTCGTCATAATAAAAGAACAGTAAAATTGAATAAAATGATGCATCGTTTTATATAATTTGTCTTCTATGCTATATGTGTGTGCTGGGAAAAGACGTGATAATGACGTGAGCATGCCGAAATATATGTTAACAATATGTCGGTCGTGACGAATGAAAGATGGTGAAGGTGTAGACTATTCTGCCTGCAGTAGGGGGTATAGGAAAGCGAAAAGAGGCGGCGCTTACCAGACGAGTGCAAGGAATGCAATCTTCGGATTCTCAAATGTGCACGCGACGAGTCGCCCGCTACATAAGCACTCGCATAGATTCGGATAAGGATCGCGCATTCTGAGTGTCACCGGAGGCTATAGCAAACTCCTATCCCGCGAGAGCTACGAGCTGCATTAGCGAATACTTGCATGTCCTGTACCTTCCTTTCATCCTTGTCAACATTCTGAGACGCCACCCGGACGACTCACAATTTCGGCCACATATTATCTGTTGACCGTCTTTCTTCTTTCCTCAAACAGATACTAATGATAGCTTCAAATATCTTTTCACTTTTACTTTCTTTTTAAAAAAATTATTTATTTTATCTTTGACCCAAAGTTTTTATAGAGAAATATGGGAAATATAACTTGTAAAATAAAATCACTTCGAAAATAATTAAGTAGAACATGTAAATTTAATTATGTATTGAGAACATTTAAACTGGTTTCTAGAATATCAAAACTTTTTTGCAGCATTGCTCATCGAGCTCATCATCTACGTAATTATTTTAATCCAATAAAATTATTTTCAGATTTGTACCTATCTAAACTTTTAGATACTTCAGTAAAATCATTCTTTCCATGTGTATATTTATACATGGATTATTTTATCATACATTTGAAAAATAAAATGTTACCTCAGAGAAAATAATAAATTGCTCAAAAATTTGCCTCTTCTAAACATGTAAATAATTAAAATTTTATTCGCTCCAAATCAGGTTAGCCATAAAATTACACAAACATGAATAATATCGGTAATTTGACAAAATTTAATAAAGAATTATTATCAAATAAAATAAAATTACAAATTACGGAATTTCTTGTTGTTAAGAATAACATTCTTGTTTATTTAAGCGCTGCATATCTCTCTCTCTCTCTCTCTCTCTCTCTCTCTCTCTCTCTTCGCTCACACGTAGAGACGCCCAGTGAATTCTGTCACGTAACAAGGTACGAAGTGCAGTGGTCCAAGTCGTAAATAGGCCAGAGCTACAGCTCGACTTCATATTCTGCGGGTATCCTCGAAAATATAGATCGCATAAAAGATCAGACGGACTGTATGCTGGATCCTTGTATATCCAAGCGAGGTTTCCTCGTTTCACAAACGTCCATGCGGTACAAAACGCACTCGGGAAAGGTGGCGTCTATCCAAAGGGGAAAAACATTCGATTCATGCGACACGTGACGATAACGTGACAGGACTGTCGGCGACACGTGCGCGTTTCCGTTACCGATGGCTTCTTTTTATTCCCCTCGTATGGAAATATTATTCGGTGGATCTTATAGCTTACAGAAAAAAAAAACGTGTCGTACCTTATTTATTCTATTTTTTATTGACGTAGCTAACGGAATAATTGCAATTCCTTACGATTTTCCCTTCGATAAGAGAATATTTTATACAAGCTAATGTAATATTTCATTAAATGAGAAATTTTCATTTTTATACAGCCTTGTAAAGAGTACACAGAAAGACAATTTTGCTAAAGTATTTAAAAATTTACTTATTGTTAGATACAAATCTAAAAATAATTTTGTAAGAAATTGAAATAATTACATAAAAATATCAAATATAATGAACAATGCTGCAAAACGTTAACTTTCTAGTGGTAGTTTAATCCTATATAATTATTTTGATAATCCAAAAACAAAATTATTTTTAGATCTGTATATCTAGCTAAATATTTAGATGTTTCAGCAAAACCGTCTTTTCTATGTATAATACAATAGAAGAAATTATCGGATATCACACAAAAATATAACAATAATAACATAAAATAAAAAACAAAAATTATTAAGATAGCGAGAAGAACAAATAAAACAAAACAGTGCGTTTTCTGTATTTTGTGCAAAATATTGGCATAATGGTCAGATCCGACTTCAATATAGTAGCCGAGCATTAATGCAGAGAAAATGTTTCGGAAAACCCGTACCAGATGAAGAAGGAACGCGAATTGAAGTTGGAAATGAACGAACAATTCGTCTCGCGTGCACCAAGTGCATTTATAACGACGTACTTTACCGAACTCCCCCTTTTCGCCCCCATCTCACCCTTCCTCCTATCGACTTCCGCTCTCGCGGCCGATGCGCTGCATGCTGTTAGAATTTATTCGCCGCTGAAATCATTTACATTTTATTTATCGTCCAGAGAAGCTCGCGTTGTCCGCGGGAATTTCCAAGGTAATTGCGCAGTACCAGCGTTTTTAACGCCGGAGGAGGAGCGATGCTCCAGATGGTGGCAGTGTAAAAAGATGCGCTCTAAAATACTGCTGACTGGCTACACAAAAGAAAAGTACGGACTGAGAGTAATAAATAGAGTAAGCAGAATGCATTTGCGGGTCAATTATTGAAATATTTTATTGAAAAAACAAAACTAGCATTTTCATAATTACAATTGTCAGCTTCGTTCAATACAAAATTGAATTCCACTCATATCAAATCACATTTTATAGAATAACTCCGGTATATACGCCGCATCTATCAAAAACTTAATTTATTAAGTATTATTTACTATGTTTAAAGTAAACAAATTATATCAGTAAAAACTTTGTACTGTTTACTATTATGAAAAAAATATTAGAAATCCAAAATATTTATATTTCGTATTAAAAAATAAATTTTTTTAAACCCTTGCTTTTTTTGCCATATATCTCATATATCTCTAAGGGATATATGGCTACTGATAAAGGGTGGGTATGTATGACTCATAAAAAATTTACAAATAATGCATATAAATAGGACGTAAAATGACACAATAACTTCTAAAATGCGTTTATAAGGTTTTATTAAGGAATAAAAATGTATAATAATAAATAATAATTACAATCTTCCCAGATGTATTACAAGTGTTATGACATGAGGTACATATAATATTTCATGTAGTGCGTTTATTGTATTTAGTGCACTGAATTCAAACTGCGCACTTTGTATGCTTTGGGCATAAATCCCGCCTGTTAAAAATGCCATATATCCCAAACAGATGGAATAAGACAACTAAACAAAGACTACAAGAACAAAATATTTGTATTTTATTATACAACATGCTTTACTAATCCTCTCTACGATCATGTATCATGAAATAACCGCTTTACACGTCCTACAGTAATCATTTTATGTAGATTATAATTTATGATGGCGCTACTTAACACAGTGACAAATCGATTCAACTCATAATAATTTCATTAATATTAACGGTAAGAAACTGAAATTATAACACAATACTATATATATAACATAAAAGTAACAGAGAGTAGTTGCGAGAAAATTCCTCCTTTTATTTTTTCTGTCTTCTACAACGTAAATCCCAGCGCGGCATATTTGCCGGAATTACCCTAATATATTTTACATATTGCATATATAATTTACATTATATTAATGTCTTATAATTATTTAAATTATACATAGAAATTTCGGAACATCGTGAAGATTAATCTCATTATCGTGAAATCCAGATGAATTTAATCTTAGTATCATTATCGTTACAGGTATTCGTATTCCTGCAACATTTATACTTGTTTTTTTTTCTCCAAATCTATCATTATTTAATTGTTAGTTATTATTATGTTTAATAGAATTATAAATTTTATTTCCATATAATTATATTGTAGGAGTAAATTTACGAAACGTTAATTACGAGTCGTTAAATTTCGCCAACACACGAAATGCAAACTTGAATTGCAACCTGAGCATCTTGCATTATACGTAGGAAGCAAGAATCGCAATTCGCCATGGCATAATACTCACACAATAACACAGCTTTTCAAGAGTAATACAATAAAAGCACGCCGTTAATCAAGACACGGACAAATAATAGCTAGTAGACAATAGTCTATAGAATGGCGGGTTTCCTTGAACGGGCCGCAATAGGATTTGCCATGTGAAGGAGATAAGCCATCCAGTTGCCACCTTTATTGGTCACTTCAAGTGATTTTTTAATTACGTCCTCTCGGGCTCGGTTCGGACCAACTCTCGTTGCTCTCAGCGAGTTCTCTAACCAACCGCGTTTTCACGGTAAATTCAATTGTACGACGGTTTTCTGTATACCGCGGTACACACACGGTGACCCAGAACTATCACCGTTCCTTTAGACCAAGGATTCTTTGAACTATTTAGAGCCGATTCCTCCTTAATGAAAATTCTATTTTACACCATCTTCTATTAGCTTTTATAAAGATTAAATATCTTTTTAAAGTTAACACGAAAATTGTGTTAAATGCTCAATAAGAATTATTATATTTTATAACGACAAGTACATCTTTGATCAATTTAGAATCGTATATCTTTGATCAATTTAGATTATATACCGATATCATTAATTAAAAATAAAACACATTTATGATAAAATTCATCAAAAAACATCAATCTAAATTGAGGAAATATGATTTTGTGTTATATATTTTTATATTTTTTTCTTATTATATGTTTAATTTGAGGAAAAGTTTAATTTGAGGAAAAAATATACGTTATTTCTAACATCTCGTATTAATTAACACCAAGAAAAGATTTTACACTTATTTCCAAATTTGTCAAGAAATGGAACACCCCATACATGGCATGCGAAATGCAGCATGGGTCGGACTGCATGCAGCCTGAATTGCAGCGATGCCGCCCCGTGGTATAAAGCATTCTATTTGCATTTTATTGTTTAATATAAGTTTATGCTATCCTCTCAGCCAAGCGCGCGCGAACGCCACGTTACACATCGCTGTCACGGAAGCTGGTGCACCAGGGCGACAGCAATGTCTCTTATCCGTCGGCGCTGACCTTTCTCCTTTCATAAATGACAGAATGTGAGACTATAATTTCGTCACATTAAAATGAATCTTCCACTATAACGAATTGTTATGTGATATAAGAAAAGATTCCGCAAGTTTTAGTAATAAAAATGATACGAGAGATTCCATTTGTGTTGCGATAAACAATTTTGTCCAAGTAAAACAAGAGATATGCTTTTTCAATTATTTCAAGTACAAGATATTTTTTAGAAATATATTTAAATTGTTATTATAAAGCGTTATATAATCCCATAATGGTATAAAAAGTGGAGAATATAAACATCTAATTGATACTATGTACTTTGTAAAATAAATATTGTTCGTTAATCAATTTTATTTTATCATAATAATTATTTAATTAATTTTGATCAAATAAAATAATTCATGTCTTAAGAGGATCCCAAATTCGTCTGTTTTACCGATTCAAGGACTCATAGATATACAATTTACGTGTCATCACTACATGCTATT
>Ga0157364_1000567_pt1 | contig 26360 bp, 7 predicted proteins | sample AttsexASBM2_FD_111476 | JGI IMG/M metagenome (GOLD analysis project Ga0157364, IMG submission 111476) | Fungus gardens microbial communities from leaf cutter ant in Ribeirão Preto, State of São Paulo, Brazil - Atta sexdens ASBM2 | ecosystem: Host-associated > Fungi > Mycelium > Unclassified ... | reverse complement strand
GACAAAAAGGTAAAAGAAATTAATCTCAAAATAGAGAACAAGGTACTCCACACTACTCATTACTCCATACTCCAAACTACTCCACGCTACGTCGCAGATAAAAAAATTAGACACACTATGGACAGAACAATACATAATCTTAGAAAAAAATTCCGATGTTAATTATACGTTAAAAGTAACACGAAAAAAATTATTAACACACGTAAATCGCCTTAAATTATATGTATATATGTATATAGAATATTAAAAAATAAAGAGGACTCACCAAAAATAGATAGGAACAATTCCAAGAATCCATTAAAATATAACTATAAACATTAAATATCCAATAAAATACAACTACTCACTAGTTTACATTAAAATCTATATATAGAACATTAAATTACAAGAAAAGAAGAAGAAAAAACGTTCAATTAATCAGAGCTTCCGAGTCCGAGAAGTCGGAGATATGGAACAGCCCGAAATCTTCACTGGAGTCGAAATTGCTAAAATTCTTCAATTCACTCGAGGAATCATTAGAAGTTTCCTCCTTCTCAAGAATAATCTCTGGGATGTCATCTCCAGAGCGTCAGGATCGACACCATCATTCACGTTCAAATTCATCAAATTTATCAAGATTGACACCGTCATCGACCATCATGTCCTCACATTTAAGGACTTCGTCCTCCCCTATGGGATAATACAGGGGAGGATTAGACTCAAGAGGCTCATATACCCACTCTTCCTATTTGCACACAAAAGCGGATCGACCGTGAAGAACATGATGCACGCACAATGAATATCACGCAACTAACCCAGATAACCCCAAATCTGTAGAAAGCAGATTTTTTTTAAATGTCTGCTACACACTATGCCAACAAAATAACAATAAAATTGTTATAAAATTAAATGTACATAATGTTGACAGACTGTTAGAAAAAACGTAACAGAATCTGCAAGCAGAAGTAAATGCCAGACTGGAGAAAGAAACAGAACAGATTTGTGATATTATCTAATATATATCTATTATTTAATATATGTCTATAACCAAGCAGATCTTGTCGACATCTAGTACTAGACAGAAGTGACGCAGATCTTGTTCTGACACGATTTGACAGCAGATTATTGACAGAAACCCAGCAGATTCTGGGACAATCTGTCTCAGTCGACAATCTGTCGACAATTATCAATTATCAATTTCCGTCGACAATCTGCTATCAGACCTGCTGTCAGAGCAGGATAGACTAGTGAGTCGCCTAGTTATAAGGATAACCACAACATATACCACAGGTAAATCACAGAAAATTTAAAAAAGAGGATTAATAGGTGGAGTAAGCTCACTTACGAAAATATTGTTCGATATAATGGACGCAAATGACGAAAAGCTAATAAACGAACAGCTGACATTATTACATGAGAAATAACAAGCGGAACAATACGCAGTACAAAATCAAATTAAAATATTACAAACGACTATAGCTCGCACCCTTAATCACACTGAAAAAAAATACAAACGAATATCTTCTAGCGAACGTAATAAAAAAATTATAAGAGTAACTGATTGATGAACGAACATCATGAGTATACAGGAGCACTTCCTGATAATTAACATAATATTATTCGATTTAATACGCGATGCGAATGACATTTTAGAATATTTTAGAATATTTAGTCGCCATAAAAAAAGGGATATTAAATTACCCAGATTAACACCCATAGGAAATATAGAAAATTTTAGAGACACGAGTTTACAATTACCGGAAGGACTTTATTTTCCATTTCGGATAAAGAATAAGAATGGTCAAAAATAGAAAAAATAGCCACTATCATCGCATATTGTGTCGCTGAAAACATATTCACTATTCTAAAATTTCCTCTGAGCAATACCTAAATATAAGATATTAAATATGTTGCCACTCCCTGCACAGAATCATAAGAATGTATTCATATTCGTAGAAATACGCAATCCGTTAATAGCAATTAATACAGAGGGACACACGTATGTAACACTCTCACAGAAAGAATTGAAAAAATGTGTAACAATCGGAACAGAATATTTGTACACAAAATTTTCCGGTATACCGCATAAATACCGAAAGTCGATTTGCGAAATCGAAATTTATTTAGATGATTTATTTTACATAAAACAATCTTATAAAAGTTATAACATAATACGATAGCGAACTGCGTAAATAGCATTAAATAATTCGTATTTTTGGTTATATTCAGTCAAAACAAAATATTGTAATTTACTGTAAAAATCACGGTAAAATAAAAGAAACAATTGAAAATACAGGCAAAATCACATTAAAAAATGATTACAAAATAGAAGATCAGAATCATTATAAAGTCACAAAAAATCATTTCTGAGCCTTGCATTTCGGCATGGCAACGTGCCACGGAAATGCAAGCCTGCAAATTTGGCCATTCATGCGCGATCGACGTTCATCGCCATGACTATATATATGGTCGATCGCCAAAAAGTGCGATAATAAGACACCGCGCACTTCTTTATATTCGATCGCAGGCCGGGGAGTCTTGCACAAGTAAATCTAACAGGCAACGTTTCGCGCATCGCGAGCAGTGAGGTTTAATTACAATACGCGATACCGACCGCCTTAAAGTATTATCGCAAGTGCGAATTATAAGCCACGAGTAATCAAAGCAAAATTCAAATAGTATTGTTACACTGAATCTGATACATTAATTATTATTTAAGTGTAATTATGAAAGAGGTAATTATTATTTAATTATTATTTAAGTGTAATTATGAAAGGGGAAATTATTTTAAATAAATCAGTGAAAAGTAGTTAAGTGTGTTTTTCTTGTTGCTCTTCGTGCATCTTCCTCAGCGCTCCTCATGAGTCCCAATCCTTTACGAACCAAATCCCAAAATCGCTTGTTGTTGCACCGAAAGACACACCAGAAATTGGTGGCGATGAATTATCATCGAACGGCACAACAATCTGCAATCTTTTTGAAATATTATCAAAAAGATTTGATTTATATTTCTACTACAAAAATGATATTTAATTATATATTTAATTATATATTTGATTGATATTTAAATAATATTTGAATTTATTATGTCGATATAATAAATTTAAATATTGTTTAAGTATCAATTAAACATATATTTAAATATTATTTCTGAAGTACTTAAAATTTATTAAGAGTTTCGCGATTTGTTTATAGATTACAAAACTTATTGAAATAAACAATAAGAGTCATATTTTAGATCGTACATATGAGAACACAATCAATACGAAGTAGAAATCAGATCTTTAATGCTTTAATAATTCAATGTGAATTATTATATATATGTGATTCTTTGAAAACCGATATGACATTTCACCTAGTCTTCGGTATTGTTTACACTCCGTGAAAGTGTTCTTTAGGTGAAAGAACACTTTAGAAAATTCTTTACGACCGATATTTTTTTGTTTTTTTTTTAAAGCGAATCGTTTAGTGTACTAATTGCAATTCCTCCTTTTTGGAAAATATCAATTTTATCGATTATTTTTACCCCACAGTAAAAAAAATATCAATGTAACAGTTTTTTATTTAAAAAATTCTCTACTTTTCAATAAAAATAATCTCGATTGATTTAAATTTCATAAAAGCAATGAAAATCATAAATTTTCGAAAAAAACACGTTTTTTACAATCCTAAGCATTTATACAATAAATATTTTTTTTAGAAAGCTGATAATTTTTTACGTAAGAAACGCTTTATTTAAATTGGGAACCAATTTACTTTAATTGCAATAAAATAATTTAATAAATAAAAAGTAGTAAATAAATTTATGATATACATGTATTAAATGTTATTTATTACAAAATTAATAATTAGTCACATATTGATGTATAGAATTTTTAATTATTTTATCATTTTGATTTTAACACCTTTGCTAGATGTTGAAACAATTTTCGCTTCAGCAAATCTTAATTGACTAATTATGAAAATAATCGTATAATAACCCTGAGTTTTTTTAATTCTGAACTCTAAACCGTCCAAGAAAATCGAGTCAAAGTAAAAATTTTATCGTTTTATCGTATATTTCATTGTTCACGTAAATAAAATCGACATTGCTGATTGATTGTGATGCCCACTGATATAATTGGATAATTGATAAAATTTCCTCACGTGTTTCTATAATAGTTGCAAACTTGCTCGATGTGCGAGACGTTTTAGCAGCTAAACCATCACATGCATCTTTTCTATGAACAGTTGCAAAGAAATGCTAGCTTCAATTTGAAAGTCATTGAAATGTTCAGTTAAACTTATAAATGCCTTTTTGTTTTTAAAATGTTGAGATCAAAATGCATCATCAGAAAAATAATAAAGTTTGATTATTTGTTTTGAATTTGTTTTTTAAATATTATAAGCTCTTTTGACATTATGTAGACTGAGACTAAATCGTTTTTACGACAATCTGTTATCACTATAAGACTACAATGTATCAATGAATCATTTTTCTGATAATAAAATACGATTGGAAACAGCGTGGCCTGATCGTTGTTCCAGTGAAATACTTGCGCTACGTTTTGCATTACAAACGTATAGTTTTCCGCAAAATCTACTTCTACAAATTCTCCTGGTCTCAATTGATTTTTTAAATTTGTGAAGAATTTATTTTGACTCCTCGCAATAAAGTCATGTGGAATAAGCTTTTTCAATTTTATTAGGTATGGGAAAAAGTTCGTGGCGATTTTTTAAGTAAAATTAAAGTGTTTTTCTTAGAGTATTGAAATCAATTTATTTAAACCAAATATGCTCCATTATTTTCTATAATATTTTGCCATTTTTGGGGCAGAACCATAATTCCATCGCGATAGAACTTCTGTAATTTCTGATCGAAAAACTTCTTCAAGTGATTTTCACAGGCTTCTTTTGAAGCTAGCTTTACACCATTAAACGAGTTTTGCAGAGACTTAAACAAATGATAATCTGAAAGTGCTATGTCAGGACTATACGGTGGATGCATTAAAACTTCCCAGCCAAGCTCTCGCAATTTTTGCCGAGTTATCAAAGATGTGCGTGGTCGAGCGTTGTCGTGATGGAAGACGACACCTCTCCTATTGATTAATTCTGGCCGCTTCCTCTCAATTGCTTGTTGTAATCTCTGCAGTTGTTCACAGTATAGTTCGGAATTAATTGTTTGATTGGACGATAACAGCTCATAGTGAACGATTCCCTTCCAGTCCCACCATATACACAACATCACCTTCTTCCTCGTCAATCCAGATTTTGCGATTGCTTGCGCCTTCTCTCCTTTCTTTATCCACGATCTTTTTTTAGTTGGATTGTCGTAGGTGATCCATTTTTCATCATCAGTTATCATTTTCTTCAGAAATGGCTCAATTTCATTCCGTTTCAGTAGCGTATCACAAATATTAATTCGGTCCATCATGTTCCTAACTCAACTCGTGAGGAAGTCAAACATCAAGCTTCTTTTTGTATCCAGCTTTGTGTAAATGATTTAAAACTGTTTTGTGGTCGATGCCTAGTTCCCTGGCAATCTCCAGAGCATGCTCACATTATCACGCTCGATTTTTACCATGATTATTTCATCGGACTTTTCAGTGATTGGTCGCCGGAGCGAGGTTCCATCTTTCACATCGAAATTTTCAGCACGAAAGCGAGCGAATCATTTCCATGCTGCTGATTTTGATAGAGTATCTTCACCGTAAATAGCGCAAATTTTTTCACAAGCCTGTCCAGCATTCTTGCCTTTATCATAGTGATACTGCAAAATATAGTGAATTTTTTCCTTATTTATTTCCATTCAAAATAAAATAACTTTTGATCCACTTTACCGATTTCAATCTTTTTCGACTCAAAACAAAGGTTAAAATGTCACTTTTTAAACGCACGTCTAGTGTTGCGATGCGATTAGTAGTTGCCGACTGCTGAGCATTTAGCGGGAAAAACGCCATCTAGCGGGAAAAACGCCACGAACTTTTTCCCACATCCAATATCTAATAATTGCTCAATAAAGTACTACTGCATTGAACATTGAGAATCATATGACGATTTGTTATTGTTCATACTTTCTATTGAAGTTCGGTTATGTCGTGTTCCTTAAATACGCGATTGAAGACTTCTGTGATCTCATTTGGACATGAATGGCAAGTCCACAAGTAATAAGATTTTGTAGGATTCGCACAAAGTAAAGTAGTTTGTTTAACAAATTTTGATATGTTGGTTTTTTATCATTTATCCACACATCATTTTTTAATAGTATTGCAAAATTATAACTTGGAATATTCAGTTCGAAATTATTGAAACGCGAAATCAGTTAAGATCGAGTGCATAATCAGGATCTTAAAAATTTATTTAAATTTTACAAACCGTCTAACATAAGCTTCACGTTTTGATATATTGTACATACGCATATTGTATGTGTACCACTGGCGCCTGCTAATACACAATATTGCGGACGAAGCATAGTAAATTTAGAGAAACTTATTTTGTCATTTGGATATGTTTCCTTGTAAATGTCAAATAATGTCCGAAGATTTCCTAGCACTAATTTTTTTTGTACCAGTTTCCTTTTACCATCTGGCTGAATAACTTGACATCTTTTTTACCAGAAAGTTGTCTCGAATTGTCTTCATTCTCATAAAAATGTATTACTTTTTTTTTTATGTCATTATCAAGTGATAAGTTTCCTTTCTTTGTTTTAATTGATATTCCATCACTATCATTTTTGTTATTTAATTTTTTAGCAGCCAAAATTATTGATCTTAACATTAAATTATCGATAATTTTGCCTTTTTTCAATTGATTCTGATTTCGAAATGATTCAAATTTTGTCTTAAAGGAATTTTGAATTTGTTCCCATTTATTAGTAACATATTTTATTACATCTAGAAAACAAATTATAATCATTTGATGAACAAATATTCTTATACAATTAATAATAAAATGACAGAAATTTATTTGTTACTCAGTTTTTTTTTTATTGGAGATAATGTGGAGGTTACTGAATCTTGAACAATTAAATTCTCTATAGAGCTTTGACTATAACTGAGTATATTGTTCGTCGATGAAGTTGATTGAGATAATGGAAATTGTTCTATTTAACAACATAAATATGGCAAGTTTGCGACATAATGTGCAAATAGAAGCTAGTTGCTCATTAGCATCTCTAAATTTTTGTAAATGTTCTTTAGAGAAGGGACACAAATCTCTGACTTTTGCTATCTAGAAAATAATTATTTTGAAAGTTAGATTATGAGAAGTCAGACAATAATTCGTATTTCAAATAAATTTTAGTACTTACGAATTGGTAGAAGGTTGAAAGGGTTGAAACACTTCTTATTCTTTACATATTTAGATTTAGATGCCATATTAATTTCTTTTAAAAAATATTTTTACTAAGAATTATTATTTGATTGCTTCGTTTTTTTTTCTATAGCAACTACGTCACTTTAATATGATGGAAGAAGAACATCGTATTTCAAGTAATATTCGATCAGAAAATATTGCGCGATAAATCGACGCCAAATTATTCCAAATGTTGAATCTCGCAGAAGCTTTTGTCTTCGATTTTAAATCATATGTCGATTCACTTGTAATGCAAGACAATCGTGAATGTGAATTTATTGCGCATATTACTTATTTATTATGAAAATACCGAGAATATCAAAGAAATGTCTAGAAGCTATAGGAACGGCATTACCATAGCAGGTAACGCGTGAAATTAGCCGCGTAATTAGGAACACATGAGGAAATTTTATCAGCTTTCCAATTATATTTAGTGGATATCATAATCAATCAACAATGTCGATTTTATTTACGTAAACAATGAAATATATGATAAAACGATGGAATTTTTACTTTGACTCGATTTTTTTAAACGATTAGAATTAAAGGAACTAAGGATTTTCATACGATTATTCCCATAATTAGTCAATTAGAATTTGCTGAAGCGAAAATTGTTTCAACATTTAGCAAAGGTGTTAAAATCAAAATAGCAAAATAATTAAAAATTCTGTACATCAATATGTGACCAATTATTAATTTTGTCACAAATAACATTTAATACATGTATATCATAAATTTGTTTACTACTCTTCATTTATTAAATTATTTTATTACAATTAAAAAAATTTTTTACGTAAGAAACCGCTTTATTTAAATTGGTTTCTATTTCACTGGAACAACGATCAGGCCACGCTGTTTCCAATCGTATTTTATTATCAGAAAAATGATTCATTGATGCACTGTAGTCTTATAGTGATAACAGAAAAACGATTTGTCGTAAAAACGATTTAGTCTCAGTCTACATGATGTCAAAAGAGCTGATGAAATATTCAGCTTTCTAAAAAAAATATTTATTGTATAAATGCTTAGGATTGTAAAAAAAATAGTATTTTTTTCGAAAATTTATGATTTTTACTGTTTTTATGAAATTTAAATCAATCGAGACTATTTTTATTGAAGAGTAGAGAATTTTTATCAAAAACTGTTACATTGATATTTTTTTAAATATTTACTGTGAGATAAAAATAATCGATAAAATTGATATTTTCCGTAAAGGAGGAATTACAATTAGTATCAAACGACGGCTAAATGATTCACTTTAAAAAAAAAAAAACAAAGATATGGATCATTATATTTTCCTAAATTACACTTTCTCGGAGTATAAACAATATCGAAGACTATAGAATGAGATATCATGTCGGTTTTCCAAAGCATCACCCATATATATATATATATATATGTACATGCATATATATCATATTCATAGTCATTCGAACTGCGCGCCGAATTGGTTTTCCGGACTTATAAACCCAATAAAACTAATATAATAATATCACGAATTAAATTAATTTAACAAGCAGTTTTTAATAATTTGATGCCTAATTGAGCATCATATTAGAAAGATGTTAATGTGCTGAAAAACTCTAAATAAATTTATTGCGAAAAATTATCTTGGCGGGGAGGTCGAATCCGGATCTTGTATACCGTACGAGTGTTCTAATAGCGATTTACCCCCGTTTTCAGTTCACTAACCGATCAATCAATGTTTTAGCTGAAAATGATTTTGGCTGAAAAATATCTATATACATTTTTTTATGTGGACATTGAATAATTATAAATAGTTATAAACAAATTTTTGTTTAAGGGGATATACTCTGAGATTAGAAATTTTGAAAAATTCGATTTAAAAAAAAATCACATTTTTTTAAAGTATATAATATAATATATATAATATTAGAAATATTCCCTCCAAATTTTAAGTTGATCCGTTGTATTTTCCCGGATTGGAAAATAATTAGTTATTTGTAACTAAGTGACTTCTTTTTAAGTAACTGTAACTTAATTTAATTCCTTTTTTTCATATGTAACTATATAACTATATAACTTAACTTACAATTAGTTACATTTTTTGCAATAACTAGTAACTGATTTAACAGTTACTTTTATAATTAGTTTACATTTTAAACTTATTTGTTAATGTGATTGGTTAAATTTTGAATATTGATTAAGGCTTGATGCTATAAATGTTTTGATGTATTTTTTGATTAGTCAGTTTGTAAAATTCTTTTTCTCGATTGGTCACAAATATTTCGAATCATTTATAGCGCTTGATGTGTTCCACTTAACGCAATACTCACGTATACCAATATATTTCATTGTTTAATATTTGCAAACAACAAGAATAAAATGATACTTGCGGGCGTTGCGGACGTAAATGGAACGTACCCTGTTGAAACGCAGCCTAGAGCGAGTATTTTATTATTTCAAGATTAACTTAAATTAGTTCTTGAAATATTAATACTAATAAAAAATAGAATAAAAAACGGGCAATTAAGAATTTTATTATATGGTAATTGGTTGCGAATATCACATACATATATATTTCGATTATCTACTGATCTATTACATAAAATAAAAAATTGAACGTTTCGGCTATATTTACGTCATCTTTAGCAATTCCCAATCATAATAATAATTGTTCACAATCTAATGTTCGTACCGTAATAGAAATCAACTAATTGACGGTTACATACACTCCAGATACGGGAATCTGTTGAGACTTACTTGCTGCACTCGATTTGAAACTGTAACTAATTACTTTTGAAAGAAAAAAACTGTAACTATAACTAGTTATTTTACAATATAATTTTCCCAATCCTGGTATTTTCATAAAGATATACGACTTTAAGTATATATAAGAGTATAATAAGGGAAGAAATAATTGTCGGCAACAACAAATTGTCATTTTAAAAGCTTCAAGAGAGGAATAAGATAAAAAAATGGCCCTGAAATAGATGACTCTGTGTAATTGAAAAATAAATTGATAAATCTTTAGATTAGGGGACTCTCCCCCAATGATGGGGAACATATGTTGTTAAAGTCATGACTCCAACAAGTTGTTAAGGTCATGACTCCAACAAGTTTTAGACGTCGCATGTTCTCCGTTAAAAAGTTATTAACAAAAAAAGTTTACAAATATAACGTCTCATTGTAACACAATTTAGGTTATTATGTATCCATGTATCATGTATGGTTAGGTTAAAGTTAAGTTTATATATCCACAGGTATATAATAATCTAACCCCTTTTTTTTTGTAAGGCGGAAGAAATGCCTATGCATAGCCCGCGGGAACTGAGGATTATGCGGGATTCGCAATCACTAAAATTCCCGCCAGTGTCCTTCATTGGCCTATTGGTGAGAGCGCCCTGAGCTCGCGTGCAGCATTTTTCCAGGATGCCTTTGGGTCTACCGATCTGAAGCCCTTTCCCCAGCGGTACTGACTAAGACCGCTGGTGCCCGGAGAGGGCATTACCGGACCATAGACGAGGAGGGGACATCAGTTTCCTCGCCTCGCTCCCCTCGGTGTTTAAGGGGAAGTAGAGCTCACCCTGAGCTTCCGCTCAGGGCCGACTTTCTCGCCCGCCGGAGGTCTGGTACCGACCCTCGCCGGGCTTATCTTAGACAGGGATGCAACGAATTTGCATTCTCTTTACTTCATCGCCGAGCGAGTCGAACGGGGTGAGTCTCTGATCCCCCCCCTCCAGAACCGCGGCGCTCTCATCATCATCTCGATCGCAGCACATGTCGGCGGAGGGGAGGAGATGAGACCGCCCGGCTGTCGACGAGGGGAGGATCGCGGCGCGACAGAGCTTCTGGCGTTCCCCTTCCTCCTCGCTCCTTTTTCCTTTCAGCCTCCTTCCGAACCATGATAGCCTCGCTGAAGGAGGAGATCCTTTCACGATCCCTCTCTGCGCAGGCCTCTCCGGCAGAGAGGTTCTCCCTTATTGTCTCAATGAGGAGTGCGCGTTCCACGGTCCACACCGGGCACTCTTGCACCGTGTTTGATGCCGAGTCTACCTCGACATCACAGTGATGGCATGCCACGTGGTTGGTTCTTTTTCAATTCTCCGCAGGTACTAAGCAAAGCATCCATGTTCCGAGCACTTGCATGAAGGTGCTCACGGGGCATGAATGCTTTGGTTAGTACCTGCGGAGAATTGAAAAAAAAGAATGATATGAAAGGGCTGTTACCGACTTCAACTTGACTCCAGGCTGGAGTTTGCTGCCATAGGTTGATGAGAGTATGTCCTCATGGCCTCGATGGCGCGAGGAGGCGGATGCTCCCTCCGCATACGCCTCCAGCCAACGATAGTTGTTGGCCCGTCTCGTCACTAGGAAGTCCGCGGGAGGAACATTCGCGAAGACCATCGCAGCGACATCATTCTGCATACCTTCGATAAACAGAGGACGAAGCGGCGCTGCGCTAGATTTATATATTGACGAAGCTGGGCGCTGCTTGCCATCTCCCTATCCTAGGCGCATCGTACCAAGACGGCGTGCATGTATCTCCGCCGCGCCGCTGCACCAGAGTCGTGAAGGTTGGGCATGATGCTAGTCAAGGCGTCAGCTAACTTGCCCAACTTGGGAATCAGCCGCTCGAAGTGAGCGCTGAACTCTCAAAGGCCGTCAATGGTGAGGTCCAGATATTTCATCTGGAGTCCCACTTTCATCGTCATTGTTCCCACCTGGATTGTTGCTGGAAGCGGCGCCGCCTGCTGTCGTAGACGAAGATCGCTTCCGTTTTCTAAGGCGCCACTTCCAACACCTAATCCTAATTCTAACCTTAGGTCATTGGGAGGGGGGGAGGGGGTCCTCTAATCTAAAAATTTATCAATAAATTTCTCAATTTAGCTTAAACTGCACTTGAAACTTTAAATATGTTTTTTTCAAATCGGTGACCACGATATCTCAAAAATCATTGCGCTGATCAATCTGAAATTTTTTACTTTTCTTAGACATGTAAATTTAGCCTTTCGATCGATGGATTTTTTTTCCAATGCTTTTTTTTAATGAACGAAAAATATCTGTTTTTTTTTTCATGAAAATCGAATTTCATCTTTGAACAACCGCCATTTTGTATTTCAATTTTTCGAAATATCGATTAAAGATTATATAAATTGATATTAATAAATTGATATTGAATAAAATTTTTGTTATAGTTTAAGATTGGCCGAATATTTTCGTTTTTTATTTATACTGATTGGATGACTAGTATAATGATAGTCAGATAGTTTTTAGACTTTTAAAGATTTATATTTAGAGATTTTTTATCTCAAATATTATTGATGTAAACAAAAAAGTCTTGGAAACAAAAAATATCTATTTTGTCCAAATAAGCTTACAGAATTTTTTCGGAATTTTTATTCGAAGTTTAGATTTTTTTAAACAATCAATTATTTGTAACTATTCAATGATTACATAAAAAAATAAAATATATATATGTTTTTCCGCAGAATAATATGAGGAATCGAATTAAATCATTTTCAGTCACTAGAACGTTGATCGGTTAGTGCATTTTCTAAGCTATTTTTTGGGATTAAATCACTCACTTATAAACTTTTAGATTACCGAGGTTAGTTAGGATCTTGGTAGTTTAAAGGCTATTTGATTATTCAGTTTTTTTGCCAACTATTGAGAAAAGCTATTAGATTATTGAAAATTATTAATTAATTATAGATAATTATTGGAAAAATTAATTGTGTTACTGCTAAAAATGAATATTAGTGTTCAGCATTCCAGATTATTATTATATACTATTAAAATAATGCGCTGTAGTGTCATTGTCTGATTGAATAATCTGATTAGAAAATCAATAATCACTCAGTCAAGAACTATTGGGGAATGATTATTTTAAATAATCTGACTATATATATAGTCAGATTATTTAAAATAATCATTCCCCAATAGTTCTTGACTGAGTGATTATTGATTTTCTAATCAGATTATTCAATCAGACAATGACACTACAGCGCATTATTTTAATAGTATATAATAATAATCTGGAATGCTGAACACTAATATTCATTTTTAGCAGTAACACAATTAATTTTTCCAATAATTATCTATAATTAATTAATAATTTTCAATAATCTAATAGCTTTTCTCAATAGTTGGCAAAAAAACTGAATAATCAAATAGCCTTTAAACTACCAAGATCCTAACTAACCTCGGTAATCTAAAAGTTTATAAGTGAGTGATTTAATCCCAAAAAATAGCTTAGAAAATGCACTAACCGATCAACGTTCTAGTGACTGAAAATGATTTAATTCGATTCCTCATATTATTCTGCGGAAAAACATATATATATTTTATTTTTTTATGTAATCATTGAATAGTTACAAATAATTGATTGTTTAAAAAAATCTAAACTTCGAATAAAAATTCCGAAAAAATTCTGTAAGCTTATTTGGACAAAATAGATATTTTTTGTTTCCAAGACTTTTTTGTTTACATCAATAATATTTGAGATAAAAAATCTCTAAATATAAATCTTTAAAAGTCTAAAAACTATCTGACTATCATTATACTAGTCATCCAATCAGTATAAATAAAAAACGAAAATATTCGGCCAATCTTAAACTATAACAAAAATTTTATTCAATATCAATTTATTAATATCAATTTATATAATCTTTAATCGATATTTCGAAAAATTGAAATACAAAATGGCGGTTGTTCAAAGATGAAATTCGATTTTCATGAAAAAAAAAACAGATATTTTTCGTTCATTAAAAAAAAGCATTGGAAAAAAAATCCATCGATCGAAAGGCTAAATTTACATGTCTAAGAAAAGTAAAAAATTTCAGATTGATCAGCGCAATGATTTTTGAGATATCGTGGTCACCGATTTGAAAAAAACATATTTAAAGTTTCAAGTGCAGTTTAAGCTAAATTGAGAAATTTATTGATAAATTTTTAGATTAGAGGACCCCCTCCCCCCCTCCCAATGACCTAAGGTTAGAATTAGGATTAGGTGTTGGAAGTGGCGCCTTAGAAAACGGAAGCGATCTTCGTCTACGACAGCAGGCGGCGCCGCTTCCAGCAACAATCCAGGTGGGAACAATGACGATGAAAGTGGGACTCCAGATGAAATATCTGGACCTCACCATTGACGGCCTTTGAGAGTTCAGCGCTCACTTCGAGCGGCTGATTCCCAAGTTGGGCAAGTTAGCTGACGCCTTGACTAGCATCATGCCCAACCTTCACGACTCTGGTGCAGCGGCGCGGCGGAGATACATGCACGCCGTCTTGGTACGATGCGCCTAGGATAGGGAGATGGCAAGCAGCGCCCAGCTTCGTCAATATATAAATCTAGCGCAGCGCCGCTTCGTCCTCTGTTTATCGAAGGTATGCAGAATGATGTCGCTGCGATGGTCTTCGCGAATGTTCCTCCCGCGGACTTCCTAGTGACGAGACGGGCCAACAACTATCGTTGGCTGGAGGCGTATGCGGAGGGAGCATCCGCCTCCTCGCGCCATCGAGGCCATGAGGACATACTCTCATCAACCTATGGCAGCAAACTCCAGCCTGGAGTCAAGTTGAAGTCGGTAACAGCCCTTTCATATCATTCTTTTTTTTCAATTCTCCGCAGGTACTAACCAAAGCATTCATGCCCCGTGAGCACCTTCATGCAAGTGCTCGGAACATGGATGCTTTGCTTAGTACCTGCGGAGAATTGAAAAAGAACCAACCACGTGGCATGCCATCACTGTGATGTCGAGGTAGACTCGGCATCAAACACGGTGCAAGAGTGCCCGGTGTGGACCGTGGAACGCGCACTCCTCATTGAGACAATAAGGGAGAACCTCTCTGCCGGAGAGGCCTGCGCAGAGAGGGATCGTGAAAGGATCTCCTCCTTCAGCGAGGCTATCATGGTTCGGAAGGAGGCTGAAAGGAAAAAGGAGCGAGGAGGAAGGGGAACGCCAGAAGCTCTGTCGCGCCGCGATCCTCCCCTCGTCGACAGCCGGGCGGTCTCATCTCCTCCCCTCCGCCGACATGTGCTGCGATCGAGATGATGATGAGAGCGCCGCGGTTCTGGAGGGGGGGGATCAGAGACTCACCCCGTTCGACTCGCTCGGCGATGAAGTAAAGAGAATGCAAATTCGTTGCATCCCTGTCTAAGATAAGCCCGGCGAGGGTCGGTACCAGACCTCCGGCGGGCGAGAAAGTCGGCCCTGAGCGGAAGCTCAGGGTGAGCTCTACTTCCCCTTAAACACCGAGGGGAGCGAGGCGAGGAAACTGATGTCCCCTCCTCGTCTATGGTCCGGTAATGCCCTCTCCGGGCACCAGCGGTCTTAGTCAGTACCGCTGGGGAAAGGGCTTCAGATCGGTAGACCCAAAGGCATCCTGGAAAAATGCTGCACGCGAGCTCAGGGCGCTCTCACCAATAGGCCAATGAAGGACACTGGCGGGAATTTTAGTGATTGCGAATCCCGCATAATCCTCAGTTCCCGCGGGCTATGCATAGGCATTTCTTCCGCCTTACAAAAAAAAAGGGGTTAGATTATTATATACCTGTGGATATATAAACTTAACTTTAACCTAACCATACATGATACATGGATACATAATAACCTAAATTGTGTTACAATGAGACGTTATATTTGTAAACTTTTTTTGTTAATAACTTTTTAACGGAGAACATGCGACGTCTAAAACTTGTTGGAGTCATGACCTTAACAACTTGTTGGAGTCATGACTTTAACAACATATGTTCCCCATCATTGGGGGAGAGTCCCCTAATCTAAAGATTTATCAATTTATTTTTCAATTACACAGAGTCATCTATTTCAGGGCCATTTTTTTATCTTATTCCTCTCTTGAAGCTTTTAAAATGACAATTTGTTGTTGCCGACAATTATTTCTTCCCTTATTATACTCTTATATATACTTAAAGTCGTATATCTTTATGAAAATACCAGGATTGGGAAAATTATATTGTAAAATAACTAGTTATAGTTACAGTTTTTTTCTTTCAAAAGTAATTAGTTACAGTTTCAAATCGAGTGCAGCAAGTAAGTCTCAACAGATTCCCGTATCTGGAGTGTATGTAACCGTCAATTAGTTGATTTCTATTACGGTACGAACATTAGATTGTGAACAATTATTATTATGATTGGGAATTGCTAAAGATGACGTAAATATAGCCGAAACGTTCAATTTTTTATTTTATGTAATAGATCAGTAGATAATCGAAATATATATGTATGTGATATTCGCAACCAATTACCATATAATAAAATTCTTAATTGCCCGTTTTTTATTCTATTTTTTATTAGTATTAATATTTCAAGAACTAATTTAAGTTAATCTTGAAATAATAAAATACTCGCTCTAGGCTGCGTTTCAACAGGGTACGTTCCATTTACGTCCGCAACGCCCGCAAGTATCATTTTATTCTTGTTGTTTGCAAATATTAAACAATGAAATATATTGGTATACGTGAGTATTGCGTTAAGTGGAACACATCAAGCGCTATAAATGATTCGAAATATTTGTGACCAATCGAGAAAAAGAATTTTACAAACTGACTAATCAAAAAATACATCAAAACATTTATAGCATCAAGCCTTAATCAATATTCAAAATTTAACCAATCACATTAACAAATAAGTTTAAAATGTAAACTAATTATAAAAGTAACTGTTAAATCAGTTACTAGTTATTGCAAAAAATGTAACTAATTGTAAGTTAAGTTATATAGTTATATAGTTACATATGAAAAAAAGGAATTAAATTAAGTTACAGTTACTTAAAAAGAAGTCACTTAGTTACAAATAACTAATTATTTTCCAATCCGGGAAAATACAACGGATCAACTTAAAATTTGGAGGGAATATTTCTAATATTATATATATTATATTATATACTTTAAAAAAATGTGATTTTTTTTTAAATCGAATTTTTCAAAATTTCTAATCTCAGAGTATATCCCCTTAAACAAAAATTTGTTTATAACTATTTATAATTATTCAATGTCCACATAAAAAAATGTATATAGATATTTTTCAGCCAAAATCATTTTCAGCTAAAACATTGATTGATCGGTTAGTGAACTGAAAACGGGGGTAAATCGCTATTAGAACACTCGTACGGTATACAAGATCCGGATTCGACCTCCCCGCCAAGATAATTTTTCGCAATAAATTTATTTAGAGTTTTTCAGCACATTAACATCTTTCTAATATGATGCTCAATTAGGCATCAAATTATTAAAAACTGCTTGTTAAATTAATTTAATTCGTGATATTATTATATTAGTTTTATTGGGTTTATAAGTCCGGAAAACCAATTCGGCGCGCAGTTCGAATGACTATGAATATGATATATATGCATGTACATATATATATATATATATATGGGTGATGCTTTGGAAAACCGACATGATATCTCATTCTATAGTCTTCGATATTGTTTATACTCCGAGAAAGTGTAATTTAGGAAAATATAATGATCCATATCTTTGTTTTTTTTTTTTTAAAGTGAATCATTTAGCCGTCGTTTGATACTAATTGTAATTCCTCCTTTACGGAAAATATCAATTTTATCGATTATTTTTATCTCACAGTAAATATTTAAAAAAATATCAATGTAACAGTTTTTGATAAAAATTCTCTACTCTTCAATAAAAATAGTCTCGATTGATTTAAATTTCATAAAAACAGTAAAAATCATAAATTTTCGAAAAAAATACTATTTTTTTTACAATCCTAAGCATTTATACAATAAATATTTTTTTTAGAAAGCTGAATATTTCATCAGCTCTTTTGACATCATGTAGACTGAGACTAAATCGTTTTTACGACAAATCGTTTTTCTGTTATCACTATAAGACTACAGTGCATCAATGAATCATTTTTCTGATAATAAAATACGATTGGAAACAGCGTGGCCTGATCGTTGTTCCAGTGAAATAGAAACCAATTTAAATAAAGCGGTTTCTTACGTAAAAAATTTTTTTAATTGTAATAAAATAATTTAATAAATGAAGAGTAGTAAACAAATTTATGATATACATGTATTAAATGTTATTTGTGACAAAATTAATAATTGGTCACATATTGATGTACAGAATTTTTAATTATTTTGCTATTTTGATTTTAACACCTTTGCTAAATGTTGAAACAATTTTCGCTTCAGCAAATTCTAATTGACTAATTATGGGAATAATCGTATGAAAATCCTTAGTTCCTTTAATTCTAATCGTTTAAAAAAATCGAGTCAAAGTAAAAATTCCATCGTTTTATCATATATTTCATTGTTTACGTAAATAAAATCGACATTGTTGATTGATTATGATATCCACTAAATATAATTGGAAAGCTGATAAAATTTCCTCATGTGTTCCTAATTACGCGGCTAATTTCACGCGTTACCTGCTATGGTAATGCCGTTCCTATAGCTTCTAGACATTTCTTTGATATTCTCGGTATTTTCATAATAAATAAGTAATATGCGCAATAAATTCACATTCACGATTGTCTTGCATTACAAGTGAATCGACATATGATTTAAAATCGAAGACAAAAGCTTCTGCGAGATTCAACATTTGGAATAATTTGGCGTCGATTTATCGCGCAATATTTTCTGATCGAATATTACTTGAAATACGATGTTCTTCTTCCATCATATTAAAGTGACGTAGTTGCTATAGAAAAAAAAACGAAGCAATCAAATAATAATTCTTAGTAAAAATATTTTTTAAAAGAAATTAATATGGCATCTAAATCTAAATATGTAAAGAATAAGAAGTGTTTCAACCCTTTCAACCTTCTACCAATTCGTAAGTACTAAAATTTATTTGAAATACGAATTATTGTCTGACTTCTCATAATCTAACTTTCAAAATAATTATTTTCTAGATAGCAAAAGTCAGAGATTTGTGTCCCTTCTCTAAAGAACATTTACAAAAATTTAGAGATGCTAATGAGCAACTAGCTTCTATTTGCACATTATGTCGCAAACTTGCCATATTTATGTTGTTAAATAGAACAATTTCCATTATCTCAATCAACTTCATCGACGAACAATATACTCAGTTATAGTCAAAGCTCTATAGAGAATTTAATTGTTCAAGATTCAGTAACCTCCACATTATCTCCAATAAAAAAAAAACTGAGTAACAAATAAATTTCTGTCATTTTATTATTAATTGTATAAGAATATTTGTTCATCAAATGATTATAATTTGTTTTCTAGATGTAATAAAATATGTTACTAATAAATGGGAACAAATTCAAAATTCCTTTAAGACAAAATTTGAATCATTTCGAAATCAGAATCAATTGAAAAAAGGCAAAATTATCGATAATTTAATGTTAAGATCAATAATTTTGGCTGCTAAAAAATTAAATAACAAAAATGATAGTGATGGAATATCAATTAAAACAAAGAAAGGAAACTTATCACTTGATAATGACATAAAAAAAAAAGTAATACATTTTTATGAGAATGAAGACAATTCGAGACAACTTTCTGGTAAAAAAGATGTCAAGTTATTCAGCCAGATGGTAAAAGGAAACTGGTACAAAAAAAATTAGTGCTAGGAAATCTTCGGACATTATTTGACATTTACAAGGAAACATATCCAAATGACAAAATAAGTTTCTCTAAATTTACTATGCTTCGTCCGCAATATTGTGTATTAGCAGGCGCCAGTGGTACACATACAATATGCGTATGTACAATATATCAAAACGTGAAGCTTATGTTAGACGGTTTGTAAAATTTAAATAAATTTTTAAGATCCTGATTATGCACTCGATCTTAACTGATTTCGCGTTTCAATAATTTCGAACTGAATATTCCAAGTTATAATTTTGCAATACTATTAAAAAATGATGTGTGGATAAATGATAAAAAACCAACATATCAAAATTTGTTAAACAAACTACTTTACTTTGTGCGAATCCTACAAAATCTTATTACTTGTGGACTTGCCATTCATGTCCAAATGAGATCACAGAAGTCTTCAATCGCGTATTTAAGGAACACGACATAACCGAACTTCAATAGAAAGTATGAACAATAACAAATCGTCATATGATTCTCAATGTTCAATGCAGTAGTACTTTATTGAGCAATTATTAGATATTGGATGTGGGAAAAAGTTCGTGGCGTTTTTCCCGCTAGATGGCGTTTTTCCCGCTAAATGCTCAGCAGTCGGCAACTACTAATCGCATCGCAACACTAGACGTGCGTTTAAAAAGTGACATTTTAACCTTTGTTTTGAGTCGAAAAAGATTGAAATCGGTAAAGTGGATCAAAAGTTATTTTATTTTGAATGGAAATAAATAAGGAAAAAATTCACTATATTTTGCAGTATCACTATGATAAAGGCAAGAATGCTGGACAGGCTTGTGAAAAAATTTGCGCTATTTACGGTGAAGATACTCTATCAAAATCAGCAGCATGGAAATGATTCGCTCGCTTTCGTGCTGAAAATTTCGATGTGAAAGATGGAACCTCGCTCCGGCGACCAATCACTGAAAAGTCCGATGAAATAATCATGGTAAAAATCGAGCGTGATAATGTGAGCATGCTCTGGAGATTGCCAGGGAACTAGGCATCGACCACAAAACAGTTTTAAATCATTTACACAAAGCTGGATACAAAAAGAAGCTTGATGTTTGACTTCCTCACGAGTTGAGTTAGGAACATGATGGACCGAATTAATATTTGTGATACGCTACTGAAACGGAATGAAATTGAGCCATTTCTGAAGAAAATGATAACTGATGATGAAAAATGGATCACCTACGACAATCCAACTAAAAAAAGATCGTGGATAAAGAAAGGAGAGAAGGCGCAAGCAATCGCAAAATCTGGATTGACGAGGAAGAAGGTGATGTTGTGTATATGGTGGGACTGGAAGGGAATCGTTCACTATGAGCTGTTATCGTCCAATCAAACAATTAATTCCGAACTATACTGTGAACAACTGCAGAGATTACAACAAGCAATTGAGAGGAAGCGGCCAGAATTAATCAATAGGAGAGGTGTCGTCTTCCATCACGACAACGCTCGACCACGCACATCTTTGATAACTCGGCAAAAATTGCGAGAGCTTGGCTGGGAAGTTTTAATGCATCCACCGTATAGTCCTGACATAGCACTTTCAGATTATCATTTGTTTAAGTCTCTGCAAAACTCGTTTAATGGTGTAAAGCTAGCTTCAAAAGAAGCCTGTGAAAATCACTTGAAGAAGTTTTTCGATCAGAAATTACAGAAGTTCTATCGCGATGGAATTATGGTTCTGCCCCAAAAATGGCAAAATATTATAGAAAATAATGGAGCATATTTGGTTTAAATAAATTGATTTCAATACTCTAAGAAAAACACTTTAATTTTACTTAAAAAATCGCCACGAACTTTTTCCCATACCTAATAAAATTGAAAAAGCTTATTCCACATGACTTTATTGCGAGGAGTCAAAATAAATTCTTCACAAATTTAAAAAATCAATTGAGACCAGGAGAATTTGTAGAAGTAGATTTTGCGGAAAACTATACGTTTGTAATGCAAAACGTAGCGCAAGTATTTCACTGGAACAACGATCAGGCCACGCTGTTTCCAATCGTATTTTATTATCAGAAAAATGATTCATTGATACATTGTAGTCTTATAGTGATAACAGATTGTCGTAAAAACGATTTAGTCTCAGTCTACATAATGTCAAAAGAGCTTATAATATTTAAAAAACAAATTCAAAACAAATAATCAAACTTTATTATTTTTCTGATGATGCATTTTGATCTCAACATTTTAAAAACAAAAAGGCATTTATAAGTTTAACTGAACATTTCAATGACTTTCAAATTGAAGCTAGCATTTCTTTGCAACTGTTCATAGAAAAGATGCATGTGATGGTTTAGCTGCTAAAACGTCTCGCACATCGAGCAAGTTTGCAACTATTATAGAAACACGTGAGGAAATTTTATCAATTATCCAATTATATCAGTGGGCATCACAATCAATCAGCAATGTCGATTTTATTTACGTGAACAATGAAATATACGATAAAACGATAAAATTTTTACTTTGACTCGATTTTCTTGGACGGTTTAGAGTTCAGAATTAAAAAAACTCAGGGTTATTATACGATTATTTTCATAATTAGTCAATTAAGATTTGCTGAAGCGAAAATTGTTTCAACATCTAGCAAAGGTGTTAAAATCAAAATGATAAAATAATTAAAAATTCTATACATCAATATGTGACTAATTATTAATTTTGTAATAAATAACATTTAATACATGTATATCATAAATTTATTTACTACTTTTTATTTATTAAATTATTTTATTGCAATTAAAGTAAATTGGTTCCCAATTTAAATAAAGCGTTTCTTACGTAAAAAATTATCAGCTTTCTAAAAAAAATATTTATTGTATAAATGCTTAGGATTGTAAAAAACGTGTTTTTTTCGAAAATTTATGATTTTCATTGCTTTTATGAAATTTAAATCAATCGAGATTATTTTTATTGAAAAGTAGAGAATTTTTTAAATAAAAAACTGTTACATTGATATTTTTTTTACTGTGGGGTAAAAATAATCGATAAAATTGATATTTTCCAAAAAGGAGGAATTGCAATTAGTACACTAAACGATTCGCTTTAAAAAAAAAACAAAAAAATATCGGTCGTAAAGAATTTTCTAAAGTGTTCTTTCACCTAAAGAACACTTTCACGGAGTGTAAACAATACCGAAGACTAGGTGAAATGTCATATCGGTTTTCAAAGAATCACATATATATAATAATTCACATTGAATTATTAAAGCATTAAAGATCTGATTTCTACTTCGTATTGATTGTGTTCTCATATGTACGATCTAAAATATGACTCTTATTGTTTATTTCAATAAGTTTTGTAATCTATAAACAAATCGCGAAACTCTTAATAAATTTTAAGTACTTCAGAAATAATATTTAAATATATGTTTAATTGATACTTAAACAATATTTAAATTTATTATATCGACATAATAAATTCAAATATTATTTAAATATCAATCAAATATATAATTAAATATATAATTAAATATCATTTTTGTAGTAGAAATATAAATCAAATCTTTTTGATAATATTTCAAAAAGATTGCAGATTGTTGTGCCGTTCGATGATAATTCATCGCCACCAATTTCTGGTGTGTCTTTCGGTGCAACAACAAGCGATTTTGGGATTTGGTTCGTAAAGGATTGGGACTCATGAGGAGCGCTGAGGAAGATGCACGAAGAGCAACAAGAAAAACACACTTAACTACTTTTCACTGATTTATTTAAAATAATTTCCCCTTTCATAATTACACTTAAATAATAATTAAATAATAATTACCTCTTTCATAATTACACTTAAATAATAATTAATGTATCAGATTCAGTGTAACAATACTATTTGAATTTTGCTTTGATTACTCGTGGCTTATAATTCGCACTTGCGATAATACTTTAAGGCGGTCGGTATCGCGTATTGTAATTAAACCTCACTGCTCGCGATGCGCGAAACGTTGCCTGTTAGATTTACTTGTGCAAGACTCCCCGGCCTGCGATCGAATATAAAGAAGTGCGCGGTGTCTTATTATCGCACTTTTTGGCGATCGACCATATATATAGTCATGGCGATGAACGTCGATCGCGCATGAATGGCCAAATTTGCAGGCTTGCATTTCCGTGGCACGTTGCCATGCCGAAATGCAAGGCTCAGAAATGATTTTTTGTGACTTTATAATGATTCTGATCTTCTATTTTGTAATCATTTTTTAATGTGATTTTGCCTGTATTTTCAATTGTTTCTTTTATTTTACCGTGATTTTTACAGTAAATTACAATATTTTGTTTTGACTGAATATAACCAAAAATACGAATTATTTAATGCTATTTACGCAGTTCGCTATCGTATTATGTTATAACTTTTATAAGATTGTTTTATGTAAAATAAATCATCTAAATAAATTTCGATTTCGCAAATCGACTTTCGGTATTTATGCGGTATACCGGAAAATTTTGTGTACAAATATTCTGTTCCGATTGTTACACATTTTTTCAATTCTTTCTGTGAGAGTGTTACATACGTGTGTCCCTCTGTATTAATTGCTATTAACGGATTGCGTATTTCTACGAATATGAATACATTCTTATGATTCTGTGCAGGGAGTGGCAACATATTTAATATCTTATATTTAGGTATTGCTCAGAGGAAATTTTAGAATAGTGAATATGTTTTCAGCGACACAATATGCGATGATAGTGGCTATTTTTTCTATTTTTGACCATTCTTATTCTTTATCCGAAATGGAAAATAAAGTCCTTCCGGTAATTGTAAACTCGTGTCTCTAAAATTTTCTATATTTCCTATGGGTGTTAATCTGGGTAATTTAATATCCCTTTTTTTATGGCGACTAAATATTCTAAAATATTCTAAAATGTCATTCGCATCGCGTATTAAATCGAATAATATTATGTTAATTATCAGGAAGTGCTCCTGTATACTCATGATGTTCGTTCATCAATCAGTTACTCTTATAATTTTTTTATTACGTTCGCTAGAAGATATTCGTTTGTATTTTTTTTCAGTGTGATTAAGGGTGCGAGCTATAGTCGTTTGTAATATTTTAATTTGATTTTGTACTGCGTATTGTTCCGCTTGTTATTTCTCATGTAATAATGTCAGCTGTTCGTTTATTAGCTTTTCGTCATTTGCGTCCATTATATCGAACAATATTTTCGTAAGTGAGCTTACTCCACCTATTAATCCTCTTTTTTAAATTTTCTGTGATTTACCTGTGGTATATGTTGTGGTTATCCTTATAACTAGGCGACTCACTAGTCTATCCTGCTCTGACAGCAGGTCTGATAGCAGATTGTCGACGGAAATTGATAATTGATAATTGTCGACAGATTGTCGACTGAGACAGATTGTCCCAGAATCTGCTGGGTTTCTGTCAATAATCTGCTGTCAAATCGTGTCAGAACAAGATCTGCGTCACTTCTGTCTAGTACTAGATGTCGACAAGATCTGCTTGGTTATAGACATATATTAAATAATAGATATATATTAGATAATATCACAAATCTGTTCTGTTTCTTTCTCCAGTCTGGCATTTACTTCTGCTTGCAGATTCTGTTACGTTTTTTCTAACAGTCTGTCAACATTATGTACATTTAATTTTATAACAATTTTATTGTTATTTTGTTGGCATAGTGTGTAGCAGACATTTAAAAAAAATCTGCTTTCTACAGATTTGGGGTTATCTGGGTTAGTTGCGTGATATTCATTGTGCGTGCATCATGTTCTTCACGGTCGATCCGCTTTTGTGTGCAAATAGGAAGAGTGGGTATATGAGCCTCTTGAGTCTAATCCTCCCCTGTATTATCCCATAGGGGAGGACGAAGTCCTTAAATGTGAGGACATGATGGTCGATGACGGTGTCAATCTTGATAAATTTGATGAATTTGAACGTGAATGATGGTGTCGATCCTGACGCTCTGGAGATGACATCCCAGAGATTATTCTTGAGAAGGAGGAAACTTCTAATGATTCCTCGAGTGAATTGAAGAATTTTAGCAATTTCGACTCCAGTGAAGATTTCGGGCTGTTCCATATCTCCGACTTCTCGGACTCGGAAGCTCTGATTAATTGAACGTTTTTTCTTCTTCTTTTCTTGTAATTTAATGTTCTATATATAGATTTTAATGTAAACTAGTGAGTAGTTGTATTTTATTGGATATTTAATGTTTATAGTTATATTTTAATGGATTCTTGGAATTGTTCCTATCTATTTTTGGTGAGTCCTCTTTATTTTTTAATATTCTATATACATATATACATATAATTTAAGGCGATTTACGTGTGTTAATAATTTTTTTCGTGTTACTTTTAACGTATAATTAACATCGGAATTTTTTTCTAAGATTATGTATTGTTCTGTCCATAGTGTGTCTAATTTTTTTATCTGCGACGTAGCGTGGAGTAGTTTGGAGTATGGAGTAATGAGTAGTGTGGAGTACCTTGTTCTCTATTTTGAGATTAATTTCTTTTACCTTTTTGTC
>Ga0157364_1000566_pt1 | contig 26360 bp, 21 predicted proteins | sample AttsexASBM2_FD_111476 | JGI IMG/M metagenome (GOLD analysis project Ga0157364, IMG submission 111476) | Fungus gardens microbial communities from leaf cutter ant in Ribeirão Preto, State of São Paulo, Brazil - Atta sexdens ASBM2 | ecosystem: Host-associated > Fungi > Mycelium > Unclassified ... | reverse complement strand
TGTAAAAATAATTATTTTATTTTCTTTTATAAATATAAAATTTTATATAGTTTTGAACGTTTTTAAATATATATATTATATATATTATTCATTTATAAACGATGCATTTCGCACTAATCCATAAAAAAATTAAAAGATCGTTATACGAATGCATGTCATGTCTTCGTCAATGTGCACGAATGAAAATTCAGCTGGTCGTGAGCCGCGCAAAATGTTTCTGCGAATCCTAATTGCCAATGAAACGACAACATACAACGAAAACACACGCTTTTATAATTCATCCAATTATCATGGACTCGCGAAACTCATCTTCGCTGTGTGGCTTTTGTCTGTTTCAGGAGTAACAAGTACCTGCAAAAATCGTCCATCAGCCGCGTGTGCGCCGTCGGAGGTTTTTTCATTAGTATCCCTGTCTTCTTAACTGGTAAGGACGAAACGCTTCTTTTTGTTATCAAACTACACGAATCGCGCTGATCCATGTCTGGAAAAATAAAACCTCCGTACGGAGACCTGCAACAAGAATAATTCGAAGTCTTGAAACTCTGAAAAAGTTACTTATAATTATCCACTTATTGTATGTCATCGTAATTAAACATCGATATTAATTCCGGATTTGTTGTGATTTACAGGTATGATTTTGTACACGTTCATCCAGTTCCATTCGACACCGGCGATTGTCACGTCGGTTTTCATCGGCCTTGGCATTGTGTTTTGCGGATGTGCTATGGTTCACAACGTCTTCGTATGGCAGAAAGTGAGTGCGCCTGAAAGTGCATTTTTTTAAAACACTTCCACCCCTCCACTGTCTGTGATATCCTTTTCTCTCTTCGTTCGACGACCTAACGGCGTACGAATTTTTTCGATCATCACGATATGCGGATCTCCGTCGTAGCCAGTTCGCCTCTTTATTTTCTCGTATTTCGTAACCAGTAGACCGGCGATGCACCGGTCTGCATCTCCTTCTCTTCTCCCTCTTCCCTCTCCACCGCGCCGGTTCTATGCCCTTAATCTCTCTCCGCCGTGCCTTATTAGCATATTCCGCAACGGTCGATGTCATTATCACGCTATTATTTATGTCGGTGATCATTCTACCGTGTAATTCGATTCCAAACTGGATCTATACGCAGGATGTGCGTACGTACATGCGTATACATACGCATGTACGCGCTAAGCGGACAGTGGTGGACAGTGCGAACGTGTCCGCCGCGCCGTCAAGTTTTTGCCTTGTGAAAAAGAACCTGTGAAAAGATGGCAATATAACTACATAATGTACATGCGATTCTGGGATGATACTTGGATTCGCATTACGTAATTGTGTGATTAAGTGGAAGATTTTGTATAACTGCGATCGTTGCGGTTCTCCCGTCTCTGCGTATAACATCTCTCCGCGATAAACTTTGCTGACATTTTGCCGCTACGTAAATTGCACGACGAAGAGGATTCTTGTTTACTATTTCTTTTATCCGCAATGCTTCTAGTCTTATGCTAACAAGTTTTCTAATATACTTGTCTATTTTTTAACGTGTAATTAAAATACTAGGATCTCGTCATCTTAATTGATACTTCCAAATCGTATCCTTTTTAATTCTCCTCCTCTTATTTAAATAAAAAATTTTTTAAAAATTTATTGAAAACCAAACTGAATTTTTTATAGAATAATTTTTCTTTTTGTACAACTCGCAGGAGAAGACGAATGCGGTAAAAGCGTTTGCCCGCGAGCAATGCGAGGTTGCGGCACAGCTACAGCGTCAACAGCAGCAGTTGCAACTGCATCAGCAGCAGCCGCATCAGCAGGTACACTCGCAGCATCAACAGCACCAGCATCAACAGCAGCATCATCATCATCATCACCATCAGCAGCTGCAACTGCGACCGACGCTGCATATGGGTTCAAAACTCGGTAGCGGCAGTGGCGGCCCAATGAGCCATTCGACCGTCAGTTTGGCCCAACTTAGTCGCGGCCTTCACCATTCTTATCAGCATCATCCTCACCAGCACCATTCTCATCAGCAACGGCACGTGTCCTCCATGTCGCCACCGTTATTATTGTCATCACCGCATACTGCATCACAGCATAATCATCTGACGTATCGTGGTGGTATCACCGCCGCCGCCGCCGCCGCCGCTGCTGCCGCTGTCGCCGTCACCGCCACACCGTCAACGACACCCGGCGACCGATCGCCACCGAGTCCCAACGGGGGTGGCGGCGGCAGCAGCAAGCTCAACAGGTCGCAGCACTTACCGCGTGAAATCAGCGGCAGCGTGAGCCCGGGCCTGCCGGCGGCTACGCTTGATCTGAGTAGTGCCGCTACTACCAACAGTCCACATGAATTGTCGACTCTTGTTTAAAGACCTTGAGGGAGTTATGGAAGAATAGACTTTCAGATTTTAGAATTTATTTGGAGACGTATTCTCTAAGACTAGAAAAAAAAATATCTCTCATCATCTTAAATCGATTTTTAAAGACTAAATATAATATAATAAAATTATTTAGAAACAAATATTATATTTTTCAATAGATATTGTCTAAAAAGAGGGGACCAAAAATTATTGAGGCTGTTGCTGATTATCTTACATTGTTATCATGTTATAACATTATCGGCATGTTATCACGTTATTAATGTTATCGTCATCACTGCGACATTGTCATTTAGTTTATCCTTTATTTTGATACAATATTCTTGGATATTGACAAAGATCGAGAAGAAGTTATCCGCTAGGATATCCTGCTTTGATAACTACGAATTATCGTTAATTTTTTTTATTACCACATATAATATTTACAAATCCTTGATGAACAATTATTTATACACTGTCCAAAGTTTTGTTAGATAATTTATTCCAGATTAAGAAATTAACAAGAAATTATTCTCTTCGATTTTGATAAGCTTTGAATATGTTAGTCTCTAGACAAAAATAAGGAACATATATTTTTTAATAAAGATTCATTTACACTTTTTTTAGAGTTGTGCACAACTCTGCAAAAAATCGATTTTTTCTTTTGAAATGAATATTGTCGAAACTGTAAAAAATAGAAAAAAATGTTCCGAATAAAAGTTGAATTTCAAAATAGGTTTCAAAAGTATTTTATAATAATTTTAAAAAATTTGTTTTACAAATTTTTATTTATAAAAATAAAAATTAAAACATTTTTTTTAATTATAGTTATTAAACGCTCTTAAAATCTTTCAACTTTTATTTCAAACATTTTTTTTCTATCACATTTACAGATATTCACTTCGTAAGTCAACTAATTTTCTTCAAAGGAGAAAGTTTCCTTCAATTGGGTTCTTATAAAAAAATAAGTGTTCTTTATTTTTGTTTAGAAAACAACATATTTAAAGCTAAATAAAAAATCGAAAGAGGATTCACTTCCATGAATTGTAGAAAAAGAATAGTTTAGTGAATATTTTCTTTATTTACAGCCTAAATATATGTACTTTTGACATAACAAAACATGAAACAAAAGTAATTTGTTTCAATTTATTTTCACAATTTTTAAGAGAGCCTAACCGCAGCAATACATTTTTTTAAATTTATTTTTACTGATATTTATTATCTGATATTATTTAATATTTTTATTTTTAATATAAAACTTAACAATAAAGACTATTTAACGGAAACGGCTGTTACTATAGAAATTATACAAGATGATCTAAAATAACATTTTAACTGTTTTTATGATCATTTGAATATGATATTTTAAGAATGTCAAACAGTTCCATCAAAATTTTCGAACAAAATTTTATCAACGTCTTTGTTTTTCTAGCCTCTATATTATTCCAACAATTATTGACGGCCTTGAAATTTATACTCTCAATGACATTGACCATGTTTGTGGTCTGGTTTATTAAACCAGTATTACTCGAGTTATAAGATTTTTTATTTCTCTCTCGAGTTTTCTTAGTCCCTACAGTCAGAATCCGAACTGTCTTGATCCTGCTAGTATTGTAGCTAACATGATTTAATGACTGGTCGATAACATTAGTTCTTGTTGGCCTTGATGAGTTACACATTTTTTACATATCGCTACTAATTATAATTTTCTCAGACAGATTTCGCTTCATTTTTTATCAATGCATTCAGGGTAAATTGTACAAAATATACACTTATTGTACATAATGAGTATTTCTTGGAGAAATTTCTCGCCACGTCGATACGATCAATACGGGAATCATTCTTCGAATGAAACTTACTGATTTATGCTTTATTTACGACTAATATATCCTGTTATCACCATGAATAGCAGCAACAGGTTCCTGTTACGCAACGCCGATAAAAAAAGGATTCCTCGTATCGAATGTGTTGCATTTCGCTTCGTAAGATTCTCTGGTTATCTCATATGACATTCTCGGAATATTAAATAAAGTTCATGCAATTTTTTATGCCAAGAATAAAATAATTTTTTGCAAATTTTTTTTTTATTACAAAAAATATATATTTAAGATAATTATTTTTTATATTAGATATAATTTACCAAAAAATGCGTAAAATTATATTTTTATGTTTACCGAGAATCCCAATTAGTAAGTCTTCGACTACGCGCGATTATTGAAATGTACTTCAACATGCATATGTAACAGTGTGCATAATTTCGAATCCTCAGAGATCCTAACGAAATGAGAAATTGGCACAAATGTGAATCTTGCCATGTCTTCACTTATTATTATTATTTGTACTTATTTTGCAGAATCTCTAGTCCTAGATTATTTTCATGTTTACATGTGTATATGAAAATACAAGATTTTAGAATTCCAGTTATTGTATAATTGCGCAGCTGATTGATAAAATGCTTGAAATTTGTAAATTTGATGCACTGATAAAATCAGATTCATATTTTCTTATGATATTTACTATACAGTGTAAATATCGTGTAACTGAATTTAACTGCTAAATCAGTTAATCGCAAATCCAATTGTTCATTATTTATTCATTTGCACGTTAATTAATCTATTAACTAAAAAAGAAAAAAAATTGAATGAGTTCTTCAAATTTCAAGACAATGGATGTATGATTTATATAAATCAAATATATAGACCGGTGTTCATTGTCGATTCTTATTAAGATCTTAAGTAATGTCTTAAGATACTAATACAGTTTCCTAATTGGTTCATCTTAAGACGATCTTGAATACAAGAACCGATTATGAATACTGGCCATAATTTCTCTTTATACATCAGTGTTTTTTAATGTTTAAAAGTATCAAGATATGCGAAGTCTTTATGGATTTATATTTAAGTGCGCATCTAGAATTAGATTTATAATTTTATATCGTTACTGTGTGGGCATAAAAGGTTCACGTAAACACACATTAAAAAAGCTTTTGTATTATAGCTTCAGTACTTAAAAATAAAATACTTTAAAAAAATTATAGAATACCAACACAAAAAATTTTCTCTTTGAAAATATTGAAATATATTTTTAAACTTTTGTATAAATTAAATAAAAAATATTAAATCATTGTTTCGTATAATTTATTGATACTAAACATTTTCTTGAACATAAAAAAATGTAATAACTGCATTTTTGAACATGTTTATACAACAGTTTTAATGACTGCAACATTTAGAAGATATCTTATTTTTTTTATTTATATTAATGTCCATTCTCGCGATATATATACATATGACATTTGTGTTATTTAAAGCATTTAGAATCTAACTTCGAGTACAAACTGAAAAAAAAAGAAAGCATAAAGAATTTATGTTGTTTATGGTGTGTTGCACGGAATGATGAGGGACAAATCATGTGGGACCGACTTATGTAAAAACGCTCGATAATCTATGAGTATGATATAACATATCTTACGTTATATTACGGTAGAAGTTCCATATTCGCAATAATTGTTCTTGTAAATTATATATATATATTTGCATAATCACGATACCTAAATATACAAAATTCATACTTGAATGGCGCGAATACACCAAAAAATCACAGCAAGATAATTCTTAGGATTATCTAAAATAAAAACGTTGAAAATAAATTTTTACTTTATTGTTCATTTTTTGCGACTAAATAAGTTTTGTATCCACAAATGTCAAAACTGATATCAATGAAAATAAGTTTTGGATAGAATAGAAAATACGCGAAAGTGGAGCTTTTGCTGTATTTCCAAGTTTTTATATATTTAGTCACGGTCTTGTCGAATTAAAAGATCTGTTATTAACTATCTTGTGTTATTTAAATTCTTTGTTTGTAAGTTATTTTATATTTGATTCCAAACAATTATTAAATCAATTTATTTCATGAATATATCAATATTCGCGACTTGTGTCTACAATCTAGCTCTATCAATTATAAATTCGAAACGAGAAATTTAATGAACTTTCACTATAACTTTTAAGTAAACCGAAAGACAATTCGATTAAATATATATGTACATATATGCAAGAATATATATGATATATTCTAGAAATCGAAGATGTAATTTAATAAATGGGCAGGGTAAGAGAGAGAAGTTGAAAATAATGTAAATTATATAGTACATACGTGTACACACTTCACTGCGTTTGTAAGTAGTATAGTAATAAGTACATTTGGAAGTAGTGAGGCATGTAACCTAATCATGTAAGTTATTTGTTGGATTCATATATAACGCACATAGTACAAAAGTGTTTTAGCTTTATGTACTGATAGTTATGTAACATTAGATGTATTTGATATGTAATTAATTAAAAAAAGAAAAAAATAAATTATTCTGGATATGTATCAAGTTGTGCATAAATTATTTCAATCATAATGTAGATGTGGTTTAAATCTTTCTGAATGTTTATCAAATATTTTTCTATCAATATTTCATTATTATTGTAAAATGGTATTCATTAGTATTAAATAGTATAGATAGTACAGATTAATATTCTCTATATATAAATTATCAACATATATAAATCCCTATATATAAATTATCATATACACATATATATTTCACATCTTACTGATTTGTGAAAAGTGAATGTTTTTCACTTGGATTGTATGTTTGATTGTGAACTACGAGAATAGTTACTTGCAAAACTTTTGCTTTTTTGATTTCTTTCTTGATTAAATTATTCATTTGGATATTTCAATATATCCTTATATAATAAAAATGAAGATAAAAACATAAACTCAATAATATTTTGTAAGTAATCTTTGATGAGAGCATTTGATTTTAAAATATATTTACAACCGATTTCTAAATTATAAATGGAACGAAAGAGTAAGTTTATTTTTAAAAGTGATAAATAAAAAATTTATTTTTTTCATATTCATTGCTCATATTTTAATATTTTGAGTAAAAACATTTTACATATTTTTATATACGAAATATTGTCAACATCATACACACGTATACATATGTATATATATATATATATTTATTTATTTATATAATATATACAATTATTTAAAAAATATTGCACAGAGAATTTATCTTTACAATATTTTTGTTTTTACAATATTAAAATTTGAATACAATTTTGAACCAGTAAAAATATCACGAAAATTTAATGTACTTTTAAGTTATACAAGTTAAATTTAATTTCATAATATTACATTAAAAAATTAATATATCTGCAACTGAAAAGTATATTTGTTTACATGTACATGAAATTTAGCGTACTTTTCATAAAATTTAAGTAAACGTTAAATTTAAGTTATTGACAACAAAATATTAATATTAAATATTTTTAATGTACCTTGAAATTTGCTTCCATTACAAAGCAATTTTTTTTTAACAGTATAGGTAATGGTTTATTGTAGAAAATCTTACATTTAAGACTACTATAATTTAGTTTTTACTTAAACCATTCGTTAGATATTTTTTCTCAGTTACTTCCTTAACCATCAACTTTCTCTTATATTATTTAAATTCATAATGCAATTTCTAATTGTGAATATAATACCTTTTGCCTATTATACATAACATGTTACATTATATTGGAAAGAATAATTAGACTGAATTGCATTAAAAGAGCCAATATAAAACACTAAAATTATCTAAACACCTTTAACAAGATCTAATGAAACGTCAGATTTTTGAGAAATTGTAACACTTATTTGGAATAGAAGTAGTTTAAGAAAATTGTAAGCATATTTCGAAATTCCAGACTTTTTTACACTTTCTCCTGACTTTTTGCCGATTTTCCATGATTAATTTCAATTTCCTTGATTTTTTCCGATTTTCAGATCTATAGCAACCTTGAATTATTATGTTTGTCTTGCATCATTAATGGTAGCTGGTACTCTTACTTCAATGCCGTCGAGTTCTTCAGTCATGATTATCTGGCAGCCCAATCTCGAACTATAATTAAATACATATATTTAAAACAGTGACAAATAAAAAAATATATATAACTGAATAATAAATACTAACTAAGTTTACATACTTAAATAAATATAAAAATTCGAAGGTATAGTGGAAGTAGAAAAGAGACTGAGACAATTTAAATAACAAATCAAGTGATGTTTGAGCCTGATAGACTCCTACTTAAAGCAAATTTTATTCAAAATCATCCCTTAGGAATATGGGTATAAGAAGCTAATTCATGAATAAATGTAGGAGACATTACAAAGTGAGATTTAGAGAATGTTTCTCTCTCTCTCTCTCTCTCTCTCTCTCTCATTCGTACAGATCTTTTATTAGCATATAAAACATTTCTCAAGAGAGAAAGAGTACAATTCGAATAAACACGTACGTTGGTCCTCGCTCTTGTGCCAAATCTAGCATGTCAATTTCTTCTTCTGTAGGTTTGTCAGGAAGATTATCAAACACATCCTTGGAAAAAATTAAATGACAAGTGCTGCACGTTAGTGTTCCTTCACAAGCTCCTATATTCAAGACAAAAAATACATCTTCATCAAACTTGTACCCGATTATTAAGAACAGATTTTTTGTATAACGTTCATACCATAACCATCCAACTCAAGGTCATTGTTCACAACAATATCTAAAATATTGTTTCCAATTTCTCCTTTTGCTTTTATTCTTTCTCCATTGGCTTTAATAAATGTTACAGTAACTCTGAATAAAATATATATATATATATATATATATTTATTTTTGATATTTCACCTCATGATCATTTTACCAACAAAAGTTTAATTTTACTTAAATATTCACGAATTAATAATTCTTAGCAATGCAAATTTTAATTAATTATTTACACATTGCTAAAGTTAGACATAATTTTATTTAGAAATTTGTAATTTTGTTTAGTTAAATATATCTAAAAATTTCTCATGTATTAGAAATTTTTCTTCGTAGCAATTTTTACGAGGCATTTTTTGAGATTTTCAAAATGAAAAAGTTATTAATAACATTTAATAATACTAATCTTACTAATTATCTTAATGTTACAGTGTCAAGTAGAAAGCGACTGAGTATATAAAGAACTTTAACTACTTTGACCAAACTCTGATTATCGATAATTAACTTGTCAAGTGTAACTTAGTGCTCTAACGTGTACAGAATTATCACTATTTGTTATCTGATAAGTGAAAAGAAATTAGATTAAAAATGATGAATTGTATGTACAAATTTGTAAACAATCTTGCCGATTGAACTGTGAGCACCAATTAAATTAATCCGAACTTGGTCGAAGTTATTTAAAAGTTCCAAATGCTCTGTTCAAGAAAACGATCATTGTTCCAATTTTTTTTACTTACTCTTTATTCTTAAAAAGCGGTTGCATGAGAGATACAGTTCTCGCGGGGATAATTTGACTAGACATGTACGTGAATGCGTAATTCGTTCCTAAGACAAAAGACGATCGTAATCCCCGCATCAGTGCCATTATCCAATATCAAGCATCAAATTGTTCGCACGGATACACGAGTGTTTTTTTATTCAGGACGTAGCCGAAAATCAAGTTTGAGAGACCAGTTGGAACGCGTGTCCACGCGTACTTCGGATCGTAATACGTCTGCGCAAACGCACAATCCGTCCGTTCTTATAAATACTGCTGGTTTCACTACAATCAACACCAAAGTGATGAATTTTAACGAAACACAGCGCGTCAATCTTGCCCCTCGTACACTGTCCGATTCAAGACGATAGCTCGACGTTGATTCCTTGACGAGTCACGACTGATCCATCGGATCCATCGAATCCATGTGCCACCATGTGCCAAGCATGCCAAAGCATGCCAAGCATTGGAAAGTAAAAATTCTCCGAACTGGTTCTGCGCGCATGCGTAGGCTACGTCATTGCATATGTAATCGGTTTCACAATATCAAAATGCTACGCTAGCATTTCTGTTTTTCTCTTTCTTTAACGCTCATATGACAACTGTTAATTTATTAAATTCTTAATATTTAAATTAAATATTCTATTATGACAATGTTAATAATGTACAACATAAATGTATGTAGGATAAATCGTTCAAAATATTACAGATTCTAATATTGTAGAAATCGTTAAATAAAAATGCATGATTTTGTCATTCTCTTGTTACAATGTTGAATTTTGATAGTCTTCCTTGATTAGGGGAATATTAAAATTTCAAATGCTTTGCATTAAGAACAAAGTAACTTTTATTCAAAACACTTCTTTTTTAAAATCGTCCAAATTGTAAATTATGCAAATATTTTTTCATTATGTACTACAAATATAAAAAACATATACAATTGTAACATTACGTCAAACATTACTAAATTTCTAAAAATCGTTCTAATAACTATATTCTGTAACTCGTTAGGCAATCGTTATGCGTTCACGACTGCATAATGAGTTACAGAATACATGGGCTGAGGGATAAAAATAATAGAAAGACTTTACAAGGAGTATCTGACTTTCCGTTTATTTGCAAATAAAGTACAGCTACATTAGTAGTTAATCGTACTAATTACAGACAAAAATGCTTCTTAGATACAAAGAAATTTGTTTACATTAAGTGAACGAGAAATTTATTTATTTCTAATATTGTATTAGAGAACATTAGTATTATACACTCTAAAATTTTTCATCAGCAAAATATTTACTAAAGTAGTAAAGTATTTACTAAAGTAATCGATAACAGTCACACGTATGAAATTACAATTTAATTCAAGTATTAGCAAAAAATCATATAATCCTAGAGTGCAGAATTTATTACGTGATCGATAATCTATATTTAAATTGTGCTTACATGAGATGCACACATTGCTCAGTCGCTTTCCTCCAAGCTAATAACTGAAAATTGAAATTTGTATATTTTATTATTTCACGTATTATGTGTGTGTATGTGTGTGTGTATGTGTATATGTGTGTATATAATTATGTTTCGACAATGTCAATGACAGTCCTTCGGCAACATATGATATCAATGATACAATACTTATATGTATATATGTATGTATGTATATTTATATTAAAATTACATAAATTGAAAATTGCAAGATTTAGATATATTATAACTGATACATGTTTTCAACTGAAGAAGAAGATACAATACAAATGTAAAAATGAAACGTGTAATAATGATTAAATATTTCGCACGTGTAGCACATTATGCACAGAAATTGTTTTTCAATTAAAGAAAATATATCTTGAAAAAATGTATATTTGCATGATTCTATAAAAAGTCAATTGAACGAGATTTGAAAGAAAGTGAAACGGACATAACAGAAAATGAATCAAATAAATGGAAAATGTATAACAAAAGACAATTTTCGACGATAATATTAAGCTCGAAAAACATCTGTCCTTTCGATCTTAATTTTTTACATCTTTAATTTTATTATTACCGCTTTTATCTTCGAGGATTTCGCTCTTCTCAGTTTCTTTTTCTTTTCCGGGCTGTTTCTTGTCCGAATTACGAAAACGATCGTAACGCGAATCTTCATCATCGCTCGATTTTGATGCTCCCGCCTCGCTCTCTCTTAAAATGTCACCTAAATCCTTGTCGACATCATCCCAAATCATTTTATCGCTACCGTGCGCACGGTAGTCGTCGTCATCTTCATCCCCCTGATTATTCTTACTGTCTTTCGCATTCTTTTCAGATTCTAAGCTATTAGATTTTTCTTCTTCAATTTTAATATAATCTGTGCCGCAAACGCTGTTATTATCAGCCGCAGTAGATACTGGTGTAGCAGATACTTGTGGCTCGGAACTGACAGGAGAAGTCTTTGCATTATCCGATGTATTATTAGTCACGGTGGAATTGGTAGAATTCACATTCGTTGAAGATGACGATTGCAGATGTATTCTTTCCGCTTGACGTCTAAGCGCCTTATCATCATTATCTCGCACATACCTGCAACACATATACGATATTGTAAATACTACTAATATTTTACCTACCGATTATCTTATCCTGTTGAACAGTGATATACCGTTTAAGATGACTGCGAGTGGAACAATGTAAAGCAACTGCTCGCTCTGTATTTTCGCTGCGTGGCAGATATACTTTACATAACTCGCAGTATTGTACTTCGACACGTTTTATGTATTCCGCACCAACTTTTATCATCTGTTTGCCCTTTGATTTTTTCTCCGCTTCGCTTGAACTTTCACCCTCAGCTTTTTCTTTCTTCTTGTCGTTAGTCTCCTCATCTTCTGTAAACAATAATACATAAGACAAAGTGATATTAGATTTAACTGTGAAGAAAATGCTTTAACAAATTAGTATATTTCGTACATTTTTGTTACATACCATCTACATCACCTACAGAATCCAAAGTCATAAAATTATCAAGATTGACTTCCTTGTCATCTTCTTCTGGTGCGCTCGAATCTGCCTCTGCTTCACCGCTTCCATTTGCATTCATTCTTTCTCTCAGTATACTCTTTCTCTGACAAAAAAGAAAAGAATAATCGATTTATATTAGTCTTATCCATACCAATAAAAAATTAGTAAAATTACCAAAATAATTATCGAAATATTAAGAGTTACCTTGATGTGTTCTAGGGAACACATATGTGTCTCAAAGAACATTGGTGATCGGAATTGGATACGACAAACACGACAGAATGGTGTGAGGAATCGTTTCATTTGGCGATGAGATTCAGACAGTTGATGGGCAGCTTTTAAAGAACGGTAATTTAATTTGCAAATAGCACAGAACATAGTGCGAGAAGGTAGAGTGCCGCGTGCTGCATCACGAGCTTCAATACGTCTCTGTTCTTGCCGTTGAACAACTCGCATACGTGTAAGAGTGACCTTATGTCGAGCTGCAATACGTTTCATCGCCGCGCTATGACGTCCAGAGAATAGATGAAGTGAATATTCTTTGAACGTAACACTGTGATGGGCGCAATGTGGGCATTTCAATTTTATAAACTTTCTACCGTCCCGTCTACTTGGCAATTCTTCGGAATCTGCATTTCTATCACGTTCCGCTTTTTCATTTTCATCACGTTCCTCATCATCACCATCTTCATCCTCCTACAAATTCAATAAAATAGTAATAATGACAACAATAGTATACCCATTTTAATAATTAATAATAATAGAGCTGAAACAACTCACTTCTCGCTTCTGATCGTCATCTTCTTTAATATCATCATCCTTTTCTTCCTCATCTTCGGTATGTTGCCTTTCTCTATCTTGTTTTTCCTTCTTACGTTTATCCTCTTTTTTCTTCTTCTCATCTTCTTCTTCCATGTCCTCTTCATCGCGTTCATGTGGCTACACAATGTCGATGCACAATAAATATCATCATAAAATTATTCAAACATGTAAGAGAATGTGTTGTCATCATATTTAAAAACATTATATAAAATATATATTTAATATGCTATTAAATATATGAGCAAACTCTCGGCGAGAGTTAAGATTGTTAAAAATTTAATGCTAGATATTCGATATCATGCAATTTTAATACTAACGATTAAAATTAATTCGTGCAAATTAAATTTTAACAATGTATGTAATAGATGTGTCCTTTGTGTGATTCCTAATATTTATATTATACATATTTGTAACGATTGCGTTACATAATATATTTAAAATCAGGATTATGAATGATAAGCTTGTCTAACGCCACTGCTGAATTACCTTTTCTTCGTCGTCCCAATTACTCTTATTATCATCTTCCTCGTCATCGTCATCGGAAAATTCTGCATTAATGGCTTTGGCCATCTCTCTATCCTTGTCCTTCACGCTGGTCCCGGATCCCGAGTCCTTTTTACTTCCGGGTAGCCTAGTAGTACCGCTACTAATGACACAGCAATTTTGTTTTGACTTATATTACTTTCCAGCATTCCATTTTCGTGCTTCTTTGTCTTTCGTTGTATCATCGAGCAAGACTTGCTTATAGATGATACGTAGAAAATATCGCGATAGTATCGGTTTAATATCTCGGCTTTATATCCCAAAATGTGAAATGCGTTTCATAGTGTACGCTAAAAGTGTCTATTATTCATTTTTCTTTATTTTTCATCGCGTTCTGATATCTTCGCACACTCTCGGTCGTGCCAAAAAATATGATATGAATAGTATATAGTCATACCGCTATAAACTCTAAAGAGAATTATGTCTCATGACGAGTTAAGTACAATTATTTTAGCTCTCGTATCGAAAGTTATTACATTGCGTTTATACGTATCATCACTGATTTCTTCTTTATTAGAAAAAAGCTCTCTTTCTCTCTGTCGGCAGTGGAATATTTGTTTCATGATTGTTTGCATCTTGACTGTTTATCAATCGATTTACTTAGGCATTTATTCACGCATGTATATTTTGTCCGTTCGCTTTCATAAATTATCTTGTGACACTCAGGTCATCGACCGAGAGTCGGTTTGCATGAACCGACTTCAAAGAAGAATATTCAAGCAGGCTACGAAGATAGTATTTGCGTACGATTTTTTTTGGTAAGTGACTGTATTAATAAATTACCTCCTGCGTAGTTTAGTAGTAGTCATGCGCACACGCTGGATGTAGTCTCGTGAGCGTGAGCCTAGCAGCTTTCGACGATAGTCGAGCGAGTGCAGAGTACGCTTGCGAGCCATGAGGACGTCCGATCGAGAGCTCACACGATGAAATGCACCACCTCTACCACCGGTGCCGCGGGTCGAAATGCGACCTCTGTAATTCGAACTCTGATGCGATATTCTTCCTCGACTCGAGGTGTATCTCTGAGTCGGTGGCGGTGCCATTTCGCTAATCCGAGGGGGTGGCGGAGGCGCATAGCTTCGTGATGCGGAATGACGGTCCTCCGAACGGTGGTACGATGACGCGCGTTCGCTCTGTCTCTTGTCCTCGTATACGTTGGACGATGACGATCCCTTGTTATCGTCATAAGCCGCCGATGTGGACGAACCGTACGATGAATACCTCTGTGAGCCGCTACCGCTACCTCCACCCTGCCAAATCAAATTTAATTGTGCTCCTTCCATGCATTTCTTTCTTTTTATTTCGTCTCCCATCCTTTTTCTCTTTTATTCTATTTTATTTTATTCTACGCACGTATGTATGTATATTTACATGTAAGTATACACGTATGTGTATGTTATGCATACATATCCTTTTTCTCCCCTTCTACACGCACGTACATATTTATCTACGTCATATTTACCTCTTAATTGCTACTGTCCAACTGGTGTTAAGTCTAATCAAGTGACTAACCGACTGACATCGAGTGATGGATTGATTGAGTGATCGACTGAGTGACTAAATGGCTAAATGACTAACTCAATCGACTGAATAAAAAACTGATTGATCGATTAATAGCGTAATGTCGGCATTGTAATTTTAACTGATGTTTCTATTTTCAGTTTTCAAACCCATTTGCATTTCATCATTCGATTATCACCATGCATGCAGTGCTAATTGTCTATTGTTTAAAATGGTTCAGCGTCATGACCGTCATATATGGGATTAATAATTGTAATTACTCTATGCTCATTGTATCACCTAGATATACAATTTGATTTTCCCTAAATAATTAAGAATCCCTAAGTATCTTTTCATTGCCTCGTTATAAAAATGTACTTTCTATTGATATTTGCAATTTCGGGAGTAGTAGCAGCGCTCGTTTCCCTCGAGCTAATGAATTCTATGTTGTCATTCAACGATGTATGTATATATATATATAACATACGTATAATGCTCTCGATAGACCTTTCCAACTTAGTCGAATTATATATCTGTCATTAGGCGTGATGTGTCAAATATTTCATATACACGAAGATGAATCGAATAAAAGTAACAAAGTTGTTATGTACGTAATCATTTGTGAATGTTTATGCGTATAGTTGCGTTTGATAATAAGATAGTTTGAATGATATTATATATACATATATACACTTGTATATTCATATTTCGCTCGTCTCCCCCACATATATCATGCATGCCAAGTATTTCCCTAGTATCATTCTGTAGGGATATGCATACATTAGATATTAATTCTTTCCCAATTCCCTTTTTGTTATGCGCAAGGTCGATAACATGTCCCAACATATATAACAATTGGAAAGGCCTACGAACGTATAAATATTAATCAAAATTTGTGCTCTTGTAATTTAGCATTTGTGATATAATTTAAATAATTGATTAAACGATGTTTATGGGTGATATTTCATGAAAATCCCATATCACAAGGCGATGTCTGAGAAGACGTCGTTATCTCTCTACAATTTCTCTATACTCTTTATTCTCGTTACTGCATAATAAATCGGCATAATTGCACTTATTGTTTTCTAACGGGGAATAACATGATGTAACTCTCTCACGTCTATCCATTCAATTTGTCATTGATTTTTCAAATAGCTCTCAAACTTTACTAGGATATGTGCGGACAGCGGGCAATATCGTATAAATACCATCTAGGTATATTTCATCTTTTAATGATTCATCTTTTAATAATTTGACGTTTTTGTAGCGTTCCTCTGCAGTAGCGCCCCAACGCAAAAAGAACGAGTGTTCGAGAAGCCGTTGGTTCGCGTTGCTTGAAAGGAAAGTAGGATAACTTATAAATGTTCTGTTTAAGATATACCAATTTTTCTTATATACGAGTGTCCTGAAATCATTTAATATTCCTTTGTGTAACTCATTTTTTAATAAACGTTACACTTCAATCTATAAGTGACAAACTTTCAGGACCATCGTTACATTACATAAAACAACAATATTTTAATCTTCTATTGAAAAAAATTTTTCATTAAATTTTTCATGGAAATCCAAGTTGGGAAATATTCATACATTATCATATAGAGCATTGTATATTGAGGTCGTACTATATTTTTCTCTTAACCTCTTCAAATCTGATTTTATTGGAATCATGTTAAAAAAAATTTTTTTTAATTCAGTTTATGCATACTTAAATAAATAATTCACTAAACAATTAATTTTTTTTTCAAAATTTTGACTATTTTTCCAACATATACATTATTATGTACATCAATTTCAGATAACGATAAAATAGAATTAAATAATTTCAACAAAAGTCTTCAAATTTGATATACATTACAATGTAATGCTGGGTCTAAAGAGGTAAAATTATTAATCTATCTCATGAGAGATAGAGAAACGGAAGAAAAAGATTACAAAGAGAGAAACAGGGGAAGATACATACCTGATAAGAATCACTTCTTATCCTTTTACGCGCTGAATCACTTGATGATCGATGATCATCTCTGGCAGAATAAGAATCCTAAAAAAAAAAAAGAAATTATTTTAGTATTCTGAAATATATCACAAAAACGCTTCCAATAAATAATCTAATAAATAAATTTAATAAATAGAAATATAATTAATTTGTATTCTTACACGAGGTCTTTTATAACTATTCGAATGTTCGCCACGACCGCCTCTGCTTGAATATCTTTCCGAGCCTGTAAATACAATAATAATCAATATTACAATGTTCATTTACTTCACAGTACGAAGATATCTAATACACAACTTGTGATACTGTAAAGTATTAGATATTTTATAATCTTCAATTTAGACTGCTTTCTATTTAATACTTTAAGACTACGATCTACTTGATGCTTTGAAGAATTTTTAGATTGGTCAGTTAGTAAAATTCTTTTTGTAATTGAAAGATTAAAGTAGCATCAAATGGATTGCATTCTAAAATATAGATTTTGTTATCTTGTTCAATTAAATGCTTTGAAGCATTTGCAGTACCAAATGGAGCACAGCCTCAATTTCTCTTATAAGTGTCTCTCTAATGCTCATAGAGACTGAAATTGAAATTAAATTAAGAAATCCAACCGAAATAAAGAAAATATCAAAAATTTTCAAATTAAATCTTTAGTTCATGGGCATAATTGTTTTCCAATGATGTTACTATTAAATATCTAACGTTTATATATTACCTGAGTTATATTTGGATCTAGAATCATAATTTGTCGTTGAATATTTGAATCTGCCACCCCTCGAAGAAGAGTATCCTCCTCTAGATACATTGCCTCCTGCTGAACCATTCCACTCGTTTCCTCCACCTCGACCCCTATAAGAACCCCCTCCACGAGAACTAAATCCACGACCACGAGAACTCATGGTGGAACTACAAGAAATAAAGAAAGATATTTCTTGTTACGCTCATATTGCATTTATTCTTTTTCTCCATGTTTTATATTTCTTGATGTCTTCTTTTTGCGTCTTAATAAAAAAAATTAAGATTCCTTTATGACTATAATTGAACAACGAGTCTCATAGCAAGTATATTAACAAAATATAAAATTGTGAAAATATGGTAGGCAAAAACAGAGATAATATTAAAGTAGCTCAAGATGTTTCAATAAAGTGCCAGCAAAATAAAGTATTTATCAATTTTTTTCAACCAATGCAAATCCTCGCGGCGTAATTAAACGGACATTACCAACCTGTATTTGTTGTAACCATAGCTCATGGTTGCAACTTATTGGTGAACGAGACAGAGAGAAAGAGAAAGGGGCTGTAGTGGATACAGCGCCAATAGTCTATGAACAAAATAAATTTTTTTGTACAACGTATGTGGCACAAATTACATTCGTAGGAAATATACAATTAATTAAGCCTCTCTGCGCTTACAAGTCATTATTCCAATTAATAATCACGACCGTAGTTGGAACTCCGTTGACGAATGACGCAATTTCGCGTAAAAATCCACGAACGAAATCGATTTTCAACGAGGGAAGGAAAAAGCAAGATCGGACACGAGAAAGATTTCGTAAGTACAACGGCATCCATTGTTCGCGTTGGCGAAATCTCGATACCGGATGCGCCGAGCAACGTGACGATGCGCCACGAAGTGGCGAAGGATATCCATGCCCTTCGTAACGCGGAATATTCAGGAAAATATATTCCCACGTGAGAGCTACGAGTCGATAAAAAGGGTCAATAATCTCGTATTAACGCGATTTTTCAAGGCGATGGCCATATTTTGATATCCTATTTTACGCGTGATGAACGCGATGTAGAAAACTCACCCGAATCCAGTGGGAGTCGCAGCCTTCGTCTCTTCGTTGCGTTGCGACACTTGCGACAAGAACGCGTCTACAATCGATTTCTTGATTCACCCGTACGTATATTATGTATGCGGCCTACTCGACGGACCGCTCAAGTATCCCCCGATCGACGATACTGCGTGCCTCCTCCTCCGAAAAAAATCATTCAACGCGCCAAGGCCGGAGCAAATCGAATAGTCATCCACCAAGCAACCACGAACTAAAATGTCGGCACGCTCATTTTGGAATAGGCGTCCCTGCCACGAATAACGAAGAACATGCGTCACCTTCGATGTCCAATACGTCCAATTGCAGAATGAATTCTTTAGGGACTTTGGCTACAGACATTTTATCCCTGGAAAAAAAATTTCTATTGGAAGATGGTTCCCTATGAAAATCAAGCCTATCACACGTATGTACAAAATTTTAATCATATCGTAAAGTTTCAAGCAAATCGAAATCACAATCACAAAATGTCATATCATGTTTTAAAGTGCTCGATTGTAATTGGTCGATTTGCTTACGGCCTTAATCGTATGATGTGGTCAGCCAATAAACTTACAGCTTCTACATGTTCATTCGTTATCGTGTCATATATTGCCGCAAGCATTTCCGCGTCAAGATGTGAACGCGCTCTTAGATTTTCAGATTGTTTTTAAGTGATTGATAAATATAGAATTGGATTTTGACTAAATTCCAATAATTATTCGAACAATATAATTATTTTTAATTACAACAAAACTTTGAATTATATATTTATTGTTCTCGATCTAATTTTTTTCTATATAATAACAAAAAATTAATAATTCTAATAGTGATATAAGTATTGAAAATAAAATATAATTTATATTTGAATATTAATTTTTTGTTTTAAAATTATTAATTTTTTTAAATTGTTTAATTAGAATTATCAATTAAATTTTAATTATTAATTTTACAATTATAAAATCATTGGTACTACATTATTTTGCAACTACTATTTTATTGTGATGAACCAGGATAATTTGTGTCACTGAATCCATATAAATAGCCTTAATGGTTTTTGAAAAAAAAAAGAAAAAAAAGAAAAAATAAGGATAGAAAAAAAGAATAAAATACGTATTATTATTATGATTTCAGATAATACTATATTATACATCGAACAAACCGGGTATGCATTGATGTGTTACATCGTCACATTATATTGGCGCAGGTCATAATCTATAATTAATTTCTTCATATTTCTTGTTTTTGAACAAGAACTTATGAAAATCTGAAAATTCGATGAAAATATATGTTTGACCGTGTACAATTGGGACTTAGTTGATAGAATTAATTTTCTCAAGGATTCTTTAATAGTAATTATAATGATAACATACAAAACATTTAAATCTAATGTACTGCTCCTTTGCAATTCTATTTACACATTTAATATTCTTCTAAGCCTGTCACATTTTTGTGTCTTGGAAAAATCCTAATATAATGAGAACGAATTATCTATACTATTATCTACAAGAAAAGGAAAATCAAAGTAAGAGAAAAAAACCGAACATCCACATATTGTACGAAAGTTAATAATTAGTTAAAGACAAGTATAATAAACGTGCAAGCTTTAGCTGCGATTATTCATTTTCGCTCTTTGTAGTCGTACCTCCTTAATTTAGCTCATTATTACAAATAAATTTTATTCTCTCTCCTCCATTCCTCTCATCTAATCCACTGGCTGCGTTCATCAGAGAAAGCAGCTTTGCAATTGTGTAAAATTTTTTAATATACTTTTAGACTCAATGAGGAACTAAGGGCAAGACCAATCATATATCAAGAATTTTACACAGTTGCAAAGCTGCTTTCTCTGCTAAACGCAGCCATGTGTTTTCGTGATTTCAGTAATCATTTTTAAAAATTTAGATTACTAATGTCTGATTACTGATTGCACCAACATTACTTTTGATTTTAAGTGAGGCTTAAAATTTTGTCTGTATCTTCTCTGTCTCTTTTTGGTTTTAAAACGAGATAGATAAAGTCTCTCTTAAAATCAAAGTGACATTTTGGTGCAACTGGGCCTAAGAGATGTACGGAATATGGAGACTCGACTATATATTAAAAGCGTATTATGTATGTATGTACATATACACACGGCGTGACAAATGTATCGTTGAGAATGTTATCTGCGGTGAATTTAGCATCTGTATTTTACATGCATGAGCATAACCACATTCGGTTAAAAGTAAATAGCAACCCGTATTCATTCCGTTTTTTAAATCAATATAAATTTAGTTGATTTATCAACAATCAGCAATTACGATGTACAAATATCTAGACATATCTGCTTGAATGTATTCAAAATAATATTTTTTATGGCAAATTTGTGACACCGTATGTATCGATTGGATGAAAGATTCTCGGTGTAGTTCATCATTAATTACCAACAATAATATATAAGATGAATATTTGCGGATAAAATTGAATATTCGTTTCAAAATACTTCGTATTCTTCATACAAATCCATGCACACATATAACACAAAAAAATACATACATACATATGCACACACAACTTTTTGTAATATTGAGCATCCATCCCTTTCCTTTTTTTTTTATCGAAAAAATAGGTTCGTTCTTTGTAGCTACACTTTTTGTACTTTTTATCGTTTCTTTTTTTTCCCCGTCTAATTATATACTTATTTCATATTTTAAGTGCAGAAAGTGTGACATGTACAACTACAAAGAACAGATCTATTATTATCAAGTTAATGTAACACACTCATGTTTTTCTGATTCGTCTATATAATTATTCCTCGGCTATTATCCGTTCAAGTTGTAGTACTAATCATAATTTGTTTTGCCTAAAGAAACGATATAAGTTATGCAACGTGCATAATGATGTTACTAAGATCTTTTTTAGCCATCCAGACGTAGATATTCCGAATCTAAGACTGAATGAGAAACATTTACATCGTCGGAATGGCTCTCGTATTGACAGCAATTTTCAATCACCAAATTTGCGAGTTCTTTTATACGTTCGTATGGTCTGGAATCCGCTATCACTGTATGTAGTTTCTCTAGTCCTCCTTCTTTCACTACTAATGCACAATATTTGAATGCTAAAAAAATCGGATTATATAAAATAGCAAAAAACAGAGCAGATATAGAGATATAGAGCAGATATAAAACAGCAAGTAATTTAAAGTGTTTGACATAAGAAATATTAATATTGCATACATACAATATACTTTAGTGAGATTAGCAAGAGCCCAAGCAGCCCAATGTTGACATGGAGGAGTATGATACACATCCAGTAGACGTAATAATGGTCCAAACGAACGATAATTAATATTACGTTCTGCATTTAAGTCCCAACTTTCAATTGCTTGTACCATGTATTTAAGAACCTCTTTACGAGTTGGTTTTTCTATTGTCCAAGCGTCGACACCATCAGATGCCATGTGTGCCAATATACCAGCAGCATTGTATGGAACCTATACAAATCGAAAAATATATATATTTAAGAGCATATTAGAAATTTGAACAATAAAAAATGTTCGAATAAAACTGAAATAGATAATTTAAAAAAAATTGAAAAAAAAAGGAAAAGTGAGAGAAGAAAAAAAGAAATACGAAACCTCGATTCCATCACTATTAGAGCGTAACAGATTGGCGAAGACAGTTACATATCGTTCCTGCATAAGATGGATCCGAAGATATTCGACTTCTGCCACATTTCCGAGCAAACCCATCATATTCCTCAATAGTTCTTCTTTATGCGGATATTGCTAGATATGCGAGAGAATATTTGTTATGCAATAGAAAGAAAATTACACGCATATACACACTTAAGCTAATTGTAAGTACATTCTGTAGTGCCTATAATCAAACATATATTGTAAAACATACCTGTACACATTTCAGGAAAAGTGCCATGCCTTCCTCATCTAAGAATCGTTCGCAATTTATAGACGTTTCGTCTGTCATATTCCACATAGTTGACCATGCGACTTCTAATACATCGTCGAATATATTTGTCTCCACCCTGTACTCCACCAATTCTAACATAGTCTTAACACAACCCAATTTGCCAAGTAATCTTTTCTCTTTACCTTCCACTTGACAAGCTAAAGAGTTCAATAGATATATGCCAATTCTTTGAACGAAACTTTCTGGTTCTGAGTGTTTGGCTGAATGTAGAAGTACTTTTACAAGGGTTTCATAATTGGACATCTATACAAACAAATTGATAAATGGTTATTACATAAAGATACAACTTTTCTGTTTACAATATATCTTATAATTTGATAGCAAAAGATTTAATATAAAAAACTAATAATATTTAATCATGTAATATGCAACATAAAAAAAAACAAAGTAATACAAACCACGTCATGTGGTATGCGGAATTGACACAATGCCAAACAACCGTTCCGCATCATAGTTTCTTCATCTCTATGTGTACTCATACCAGCAAGGAGAGTACTGATAATCCTTTTCTTCATTCGTGCTACTAATTCACCCTTTTCCTTCATCTTTACTATGTAAAATAACGTGGCGCTGTTATATACGACATAAAATTAAAATTGTAATTATTGATGTTTAACAATTGCTTTCTCAAATATTGCAGTTGCCTCTCTTGGCAATTTATAAATTATAGAATGTGTATCTATGCACATACCTTCCAGATATTTGTATATGCTTCTGAGCTGGATGCTTTTCCATCGCTTCCAAGACAGTACATAGCGCTTGATCCATTCTATGACAATTTTCAAATCTAAATACATGGTATAAATCGCTCAATACTTTTTGCAATAATTCTTGTTTATTGTCCATACAAACATGAGCTGCGATCAGTATTTGATCCTCATTTGCATCGCCAGCGACCTAAATCAAACCACGAGAAAATACATAAATAAATTAAAAATATTTTTTATTTTATTTTTTATTGCAATGAAGCAAAAAATAGTTAAAAATTTTTCATCTTGTAATTAGTAGGTATGAATTATAAAACATCTTGTATATCGTACCACTTTTGCTGGTATATCATGTCTTCTACAAGCACCATGAGTAGTTCCATAAAGTCCTAAAAATTGTAATGGCTTATGTATTTTAGATGCGAGTCCTGGTATATCGGAAAGTTGTCCAAAATTGGTGTCCTCAATATTTGTATTTATGGGACGTTCAGCTACACCTCTCCCTGCAAGATTTGTGCCGCCGATGTCTAAAGAAACCAACTGAGGTAGACCAGTCACTAGGTCAGACAAGATCTTATTAGGATTCTCAAACTGTCCCTGTTTATGACACGACTGAGAAATATCCAAGTGCCTAAAAAAATATTCTATATGAATCTATATTGTTTAACACAGTTTAGCTTAGTTTTGCGTATCATCTAACTGTATACTTGCATCTTTAAGAAAATTTCTAATTAAATAATGTAACAATTATATTATTTAAGTATAATCCAAGTTTTGTAATATACCTCAAATTCTTCAACTGACAGATGTTCTTAACAAAAGATTTTGGGTCAGTATTGACCTTAACGTTGTACAAAGCTAAGGATACTAAATTTGGTACCAAGTGATAAAATTCAAAAGTATCAATGTTACAGCTATTGGATAAATCTAGATGTGTCAAATTCGTTAATCCTGCTAGTAGCAGTGCATATTCTGATGAAGGTATTCCTACATATGCTAATGCCAGTCGCTTTAAATTCGGCGTTTTGAAAACGTATCTTCGTGTTTGGTAATCTCGTCCATAGTATTGTAATTGGACATAATTTTTGGAGCCGGCTGTAACAAAGATTATAGATAGTTTAATAATCCATACATATTGGATCACATTAGGATAGAATACATAGATTACAATAGTTTCTTACTGGCACTTAAATTAGAAGGTATAATCATCGAAGTTCCATAACATGCTAAACTGTGTAAGTTCTCTGAATTGGCATTAATATGTTCGATAGAGATTTCTGTTACATTACTACAATCAGTAAGTTCTAAATCATAAAGTTTGTGGCTGACAAGCGTCTGAACCGAAGTGTCGGTCAGGCTGCAATTAGAGATCTTAACGTGCTTCAGTCGGGTCGCCGCTAGATTTTTGAAAATGGAGAAAAAGCAATCGTCATCCTCGGTCGCCTCACTACGTTGCGCGTATTCTATAATCTTGTCGCATATTTCGCTCGGGAAGGTTATTCCCTTTCGTAGTATCCGATGGCCGCGTCTTCCCTTTATCGAAATAATGTCAAGATTCTCGCAGATCAGTTTGTAGCACAAATCAGTAAGGCGCTCCGGGCCTACATATTGATCCGTGTGAAATAAGTCATCCAGCTCCGCCATTCTCTCTCGGAATAGCTCGGATTTTACTAGATCACGACTGAATCACGCATCAAGGAAGATCGCGCGGTTATATCTTCTTCGTAATTACGTTATTTTCGGTGCTGCTGTTGAACAGAACGTCTGCGGGAATACGTGCACGTTATGTCAAACGTAGGATCAGCTGGGAACGCGCGACATGGCGCGCGTCACAAATGCTCACGCCGACACCACATTTAGCTGTTTCGTCCGCACTGCGCGTTATATGCAGTTATATATGCCGCAATCACCGCGTCCACCGACATTCGTGGATTCGCGTCTGGCCTCCTGCGGATATGCGACACTCCAACTTTCAATGTACTCCAACGTGGTCTACGATTCACGGAGCATAACCAATGTTATGATTATACGTATTAAAAAAAAAGACACTAATACGATTTTGTTCGAAAATTCTTCGAAAAGCTTGAAGCTACAGCTGTTACCACATCACTGTCGCTGCCATCCCCACCCCCTGCCATTTCCACCACCTTCACGCTTCCTGTGTATTCTTTTCTTTCCTTTCGCTGACATCGTCTACCTACGCGAGTACGCGCACCGCGTAATAAATATATTAGATTCTACGACGTTTCTAACATATCACTACGCTATCTTAAGTAATTTTATCGATCACACTGAAATTATCACGTAGAATGCTATGTATAGCCGTGAGGGAGCAAAAATGCTATCCAATTCAAGTGTAGCGAG
>Ga0157364_1000565_pt1 | contig 26376 bp, 21 predicted proteins | sample AttsexASBM2_FD_111476 | JGI IMG/M metagenome (GOLD analysis project Ga0157364, IMG submission 111476) | Fungus gardens microbial communities from leaf cutter ant in Ribeirão Preto, State of São Paulo, Brazil - Atta sexdens ASBM2 | ecosystem: Host-associated > Fungi > Mycelium > Unclassified ... | reverse complement strand
TTTTTTGAGCAGTTACTAAACAGTTATACCAACTTCTGTCTAGTAAGTGAGAAGGAAAACTATTTCCCAATCAGGATGTGATGAACGCTTTGTTTACAGTTACTACATAAAATTTGAATCCATTTACTGAATAGAAACACAACAAATAATAGATATTAATTAATAAAGCAAGCCAATTACTCATTGAAATGGATAAAATAAAACTCTATCAAGTTTTTGTCCATTTCCTACTCAATATTGGCACAACTAATGAGAATACAGTAATATTAGATAGTAATTGAAATACACTGAGAAAAAGATGCCTAAAAATATATTGTGAGAAATATTTATTTTACTGAAATAAATATTTATTTAAATACGAGCGAAATAAAATTTTATTCCTAGCAAATAAGCCATCTATTTTATTTTTTTTTTTGCAATTAATGGGATATATTTCAGAGAAATGAAATATATTTTTCACAGAAATATATATTTCTTCATCACAATCAAATTTCGTAAGTAACATTTGCTTCGCAATACTTCGACATTTTTCTCTCAGTGTAGGTGTCTAGGAAAACTGTATATATTTCAGGGAGCGAATTCAAATGCAATATTAATTATTTATTATTTCGACTTGAATTTGAAAATGACTGAAACAATTTCTTGGCTGCAAACGAGGTCGTCGTCACCAAGTTAAGGTTGCCTGAGCACATCCTTTCTCTCATTATGCACCAATTGTAGCGACACAACGATATTGCCCACGCGATGAAATTTATATCTTTCCCGCGTGACGCATTCGTCTCGTGTCGCGACGCGTCATGTCGTTGCATCGCGTTGCATTGCATCCAAAGTATCGAATGTTTGACGTAATCGCACAAAAAAGTTGCATCCGTTCGGCGACGATAATATTATGCAAATTCTACGCGTTCCTTTTGTGATTTTTTTTTTATTTCGGCGACAAATATTCATTTAACTGAAATGATTATTGTGACTATCGTTACTAGCGAGTAAACCGTTATTACTTCGATATTACTTTGTCTTGACTCAAAAAAGAAGTGTTTTTAATTTTAAGATATTAAAATGTTTTATCCTTGTCTCTAGTTTTTAAATATTTAAAGATGTTTTAATTTTAAACTTTTTCAATAAACAAAACACTATATATTTGGATTTGAAATTTCTTTTTAAGTACTCCTTCAAAAATTCTCAGTGAATTCTTTCATCGCGATGTATATCTGCTTCATTCATTGATACAATTATTTATTTCCTTAGATTTTTCTTTCCGTACAAGCCAATAAATTTATTGAGAAAACGTAAGTTTATAGAATAGAGCTTATTTCATATAAATTGATAAATTCAAATATTTTATAATAGACATTATTTACAAGTGAATATATTTTTTATCGATTTGCTGTTAGATCAAAGAACCAATATTTTCTAACTCTCTATTCATATTTGCACGAAGAATTCATTAAGTTAAGTAATCGAAACAATTCGACAATAATTGAGGTGTATTAATGACAAAACGGCAAAATGATAAGTATTAAAATTGTAAAAACGCGTTTTGTTGTAAAAATTCATTGTAACAGTACTTTCCTCATCAAATATTAGCACTTAATATTAGTACGCTATCCTATCGCGTACTAATATTTGACGTAGAAAGTGTTGCTACAAGCAGAGAAAAATGAATAGTGCAATTCAAAACGTTATAAATCCATGTGCAATTGATATTTTTGCTTGGACTTACAATGTTTTGACTCGCGTTTTCACTTGGATTTATAACGTTACGAAATTTTAATAGCTTTAACACGATTTTTGTTTTTTACATTAGAATTACTTAATTAAAAATTTTTTGCACACACACACATACACACACACACACACACACACACACACACACACACACACACATATGCTTATACCTTTAGTTATTATAATGTAATTTTTTGTCTAATTTTTGAAATGATAGTTTTTAAGAAAGTAAGTTTTTCCTTTCTCCCCCAAAATTTTTAAGAAATAGCACAATGTTTTGCATTGGCACGTTCTCATTTATTTTTAAAATTTTCTTGTGTCTTTTTTCCAAACTTTATTTATCGGTCAGGAATCTAAATGAATACGTGTACAGATTCCAAGAGATCGCATTAGAGTCAAACCCCACTAGTCCCGTTTATAGTTAGCACCTGAGACCCCCGTAGAGCTTCAAGGGGACTACACCGTGCGTATAAATCCAAAAAAGGATCTCTCTCTGGGTTTCCCTTCCCGATGACGCGGCGATTCTTGCGGGACAAATGAGCCAGAATAAATATCAGGGTAAACCGTGAACGCCGAAGAATGCCCAGAACTAACCACCCTGAAAACGGAAACGAGAATGTTTGCGATCGTTGTGGTCGGGAATGCTTGTTCAAAGAAAAGTCGCCATCGTCTCGATGACTTCTCTTGCTACACGGGTTACACGTCTTTACAAACAGACATTGTAGGTTTCTGATCGAATAATTTCTATGAAATATGCCGTAAATAATGCTTCTTTTCCTTTTTATATCTAAATAAAAATTAATTATCTGTGTAAAAGAATTGTTGTGTAAAAGAAGATACATAATTATTATGGCAGAAAAAGAATGAGATAATAATAATCGTTCAATAAATTATGATAATAAATTTTTTTTTTTTTTTCAAAATTTAAAAGATGGATATATTAAACAGTAAATATTAAAGTTCGCTTCGATGATGAGGAAGTTTCAAAGGGACAAATGAGTGAAAATGAATACCAGATAGAATCATAAATAACATAGCGAGAGGAAGGCTGGCAATCTTGAGAGAGAGGGACACGAGCTACTGCAGCTCGGTTATTGGGTGAATAATTAATTTATTGGCCGCGCTCGTGCTATCTACTTAGGTAGGATTTCACGAGCTCCTCCCACCCCTCTAGGCTGCCGGGATATTATAAAACTCGTTCCACTAGTTTACCCCCGTCGCTCATTTACATTTAATTGGGGAATCAATCCAGAGCCGGGGTATCGTTACAGAATATTTATAAGCTCTTTGTGCATGTAATGCGTGCGAGTTTTAATTTCGCCGACGGGACGCAAATGTTGCGATTTTTCTCGACAACCTCTTCTCGACAACCGCTTACCACTCAATTGTTCATTCTTCAACTCCGTCAAGTAGATTCTCTTCAATTTCACCAATGATACCGCAATGCACCTTTAACGTTTGTCGATTAATAATTTTACGTTCCGATCAGGGATAGAAAATTAATATCGAACACCTGACCATCGCTACTGGCTATGATACGTCGTATATCTCGTCGACACGCATACGCACTAATTTATTGCAAATCCACTCTAGCCCATTACGAACTTCAAAGCGACGCGGGCGCGCCATCATTGTTTTCTAGCGTTATAAACACCGCTGTGTCATCCACGAGGATGCGAAAATCGTTGAAAGCCTCACGCGTTAAACTAGAACGAATTAATGCCATGAATTAATAGCAAAATATATATTTTTAATACACCACGTATTGAGATATAAACTTGTATTCACCATTAATTCCACTTTTATTTATTTTGAATTATTTATTTTATTTATTTGTTTTGCGCAATTTTTCAAATAAATCACTATCATCACATTAGATGATTATCCAGAAAAGATTAATATCCAGAATCACAGTAACACATGGCAATATTTAATTTGAGATAAAATTCACGAGATCTCTCTCTCTCAATTATTTTATAGAAATCATTCAAGTAAGACTCGCCGTATGTGGGTAGTGCATTGCATCGGAGAAGGGAATTTCATGTCTTCTGGTGTTAGAAACTAGGACAATGTCGACCATAATTCTAGTTTCACCATGACATGGGGTATGTGCGCTTTTGTAATGCGGTTTGGCGGCGGCTACCGTCTATCGGTATCTAACTGCGCTGGGATGCGTATATTTATATTAATCGATCGTGGTCGAGCTATCGACAAGCACGATCACTACCGTTACGACATATTATAGGCAGCAGGATCAAGTAGGTCACGTTCGTACAATCTCGTTGCCGCGTGATAACCATTTAAGCTGGACTTAACGAACTCGTCGGCACTGTTTATCATTTTCTTCCTTTTTTTTTAATTTAACATTCATTATATAACTTTTCAATTATGGATAATTTAAAAATGAGAGTTTCCATTTCAATTTCGAGCTATTGGATTCACGAGCGATCCTCGTTTATTTATTGTTGGACTCCATGTTCGATGAGAGCACAACAATGTCTTTTCCTTCATAAGATTCCGTCACGGTTCGTCTGGAACTCAGATCTCTGGAAGAGATCTTAAAATGAGAGAATACATGAATAACATATCGAATTAATTGATGATTTATTTTTATTTTTTTATTGCGCTGATAAAGAAAAAATAATCGAAACGCACGTGATATTATTACATGATACATCATATTCCGAAATTGGTTTTTATCATATTACTAAATATCAAACATGAGTTTTTATAATAAGATATTATAATAGTCCCATTTTCTCGTTTTGAATGATTAACATAATTATGATATAAATTTTATATTACATAATTTAATTAGTATAAATTTTAATAGGCAAAATAAAGATATTATTTCTAATAAGGTTTTAAATCACGTAACAGAATAAAATCTATTGAATTAATGATAAATGTTATTAATGTTATCCTATTATAGTGCTAACACTCAATAAGAAAATCACTGCGCGTATACTCCTGTTTTAGTAGAAAATTCAATCTACTCTCATCGACCTCGCTAAGAAAATAAAGTTGTGCACGAAGGCAAACCTGTTTGTAGAAGTCAGGTCCGCCCGCGGATCCCCAGAGTGTTGTTCATGATTTAATGCCAATAACGAAGCGTGAATCGTGAACGAATCGAATCGCAGACGTCTCCAGGTATTTTTTGGCTGTCAACTATTCCTTCGATCAAATTCGATTTCTCTGACTCTCTTTTTAAAGGAAAAAAGGTAGAGAGAACTAAAATAAAACGTAAAGTATGTAAAAAAATCTTTGTAAAATATTGGCGCCGTGATGGAATCGAGATTTGAGTTATTCGACGGGGACCCTTTAATCGAAGTACGAAAATGAGCCAACTCTCCTGTAATTTTTTTTCTTATTTCGACTAGCGTTTCTATTTTAAACGATACAGCACAGGAAATTTATAGCGTGTACGGTTTCAGGCCTCTCGAAGAGGCAATTCTACCTTTTTCTTTCAAAAGCGGAAAGAGAAACGTTTCTCTAAATAGAATACATATCTTAATCACAATCAATGGCAGCATAATTTCTTTGTCCTTAACGTTTATCGTTTATCTTTGATTACCTTAAAAAAGTTTAAATTAAAATACTATAAATTAAATTACTAAAAAAAAAACAAATTTTAAGGAATTTCCGCAGGATATAAAAGTGATATATGTGTATTTCTAGTCAAAATGTCTTGGAAAATATTGAAGATAATAAAGAAATATTTCATGAAATGTTGATTGTTCAAGTATCATCGAATGAGAGTTTCCATTTCAATTTCGAGTTACATGGATTCAGCGATCCTCATTTATTTGTTGTACTCCATGTTCGATGAGAGCACAACAATGTCTTTTCCTTCATAAGATTCCGTCATGGTTCGTCTGGAACTCATGGAAGAGATCTTAAAATGAGAGAACTGCCTCAGAAGCTTTGCAATAAGACCGGACAATTTTCAGAAATCGTAAAGTATTATTTTTACGGGGATGGAATGAAAAAATGTAGCAAATAAGAGGAGGGAATTAGATTTTACGCGGGTACTTTGGCATTTTTGCTTCCTTTAAATTGCAGTCGATACTTCTACTCCGGACACAAAACAAGCCCCGCTCTTGCTCGCTTTTTCATCCGATCGGAGGAAAGAAGGGGAGCAAAAAAAGGAAGTCGGAACGACCTCGTGCAACGATGGAAACGCGCAACTCTTTCGCGGTACAGAAAGGGGGTTGTGTTACCTGCGAATTCCCTCATTGTTGCCTTCGTTCGTATCTTCTTACCGCTATGCTGGTCATTTTGCGAATAGAAACGGCTCTCGACGTGCCTCAGTTATTACAGTGCAAACTCCCAATAATCCGTTTCGAGCGTATGCCGCGTTTGCACGCAAATTCGGAAAAGTAGAGTTTGATTTCAACTAAACTTAGCTAGCAAATTTGAGAAAATAATATCAATATTGTGTCGTAATGATAGATGTAAAAAGGGAAATGCGAGAGGTGCAAATATATTAAATAAATTTTGATTCTTTCGCTCGGCCTTGCAAATGAACATCGAACAAGTAATTAGTTTCAAGAATTTTAATTATTATACACATTAAAAAAATTAAATCAAAGATACACTGAAAATAATATACTAAATATTAATAAATATTAATAAAATAATATACTAAATTTTAATAAATATTTATTTGAGTGTAGTATTAACTATTCACTAAATGTACTTATATTGGTTTAGTTTAATACAAGAATCATTTAATTTAAATATTCTTTTTTTATTGAATGAATACTTATTTTATCTTATTTATACTGTAAGTAAATTGTATAAGTACACTGAAAAAAAAATATAGTCAATTTTAATAAATATTTAGTTCAATACTGCCAACTAAATATTTATTAAATGAAGATATTTATTTGATACAAGAAATATTAATTTGATTTAACAATCATTTTTTTTATTGAACAAATATTTACTTACTGTAAGTAAATGTTTAGTTGGCAGTATTGAACTAAATATTTATTAAAATTAACTATATTTTTTTCTCAATGTACTATTTAAACAAATATTTATTAAAATTTGATAATTTTTTTATTGTATGGATTAAATGGATTTTAACAAATTTGAAGATACTGACAGATAATTGCCTCGTTTTCAGAATCTAAATGGCAAAAAGAAAGATATAGAATTAGAGTTAAGAGTCTGTCGATTTCAATAATAATTGTTGTTGAGTGATATCGAAATCCTGTCTATTCGATCATATGATTGATTCTAATTTGCAAAGGAAAATTTGCTTGAGGATCGGCCGCATCTCATCGAACGTGAATTTCGGGCCAGATCGGATTCTGTATAATACTCTATATGAGCGCGCGGTAAGTAAATGGAAATGACGTGTTCATTAGGATCTCGTGCGGCACGAGGTCGTCTCATTAGTTAGAAAGGTGATGCTAATACGACTTGTCCTGCGTTAGATGCGATTTATTATACTCGCTGCATTCATCGCGATTCTTTCGCTCAATCTTACAAACGAACATCATTCAGACAAGTAAGTGAATATTTCATCGACCACGCTATTTAAAACCTGAGCTATTTAAAACCTGAACGAGATAACGTAAAATGCTATTGCATCTATTGGTACTCTGAAGTTATTCTAAATAATCTTTCTTACATACAAATGAAAGATAACCTAAAATTTGAAGTAGTTTGAATTCCGAGATTTTTCAAGCATTTTTCAGCTCGGATATTCCACGTCCTGGATTGCTCAAGGTGTTACAATTTCGGGACGTTACTCATCCAGTGTTAAGTGGGTCTCCGTGCCGGCGAATATGCGGGTGGTCTTTCCGTTTGCAAAGGCGGAACGATTTTATGGTTTCCGTTCTCCCGAGACCTAAGCCACCGTCATTTTCAAGGCTCGTTCGTAGCTTAAATTAATTGCCCTCTAATGCTATTGATATATTGTATGCGGACGTGTCGGTTATTACAACGACATTAAAGGAAAATTAATTGCAAATTTATTCGCTCATTGCGATAATCGATCAGAAAAGCAAACATCATCATCAAAAGTTTATTAATAAGCGTAATAAAAAGATACCGACAACGCGCTATTTTTCACAAGATGTAAGACAAAAAATTGTTGATTACCATTGAAATCGTGAGAGTCATAGAAAATGATAGTCATTTGTTTAGTAGATTACCTAGAAGCGAATAGATAGGTACAATGAGCTCTCGCGCGCCGATGGAAAGACCGTCGACCGCAGTGGCATTTGCATCATTCACCTTGAGAGGTAAAGATACCGTGAGTAGAGAGCCTTGTGTCTCACCGCGGATTACGTTCGAGAGAATTTATCGCCCAGCTAGTAACGCCGATTCGTTTCGTTACTCCCCTTTCCCTCTTTCCTCCGCCGCACTTATGAGGTTTTATGCCATAAAGTTAATCTTTTCCGAGTTATATCATTATAATTTAATGATGTAAATTATTATAAATCATTATATCGTCAAGCCTGATTAAAAAATTCAGTATTAAATAATTATTCATCGGTTATTGAATGTATTATGTATATAATGATGCAAAGTTTCAAAATTTTATTAGAAAACATAAACGAATTCAGTATTTATTTAAATGAACACTTCTAAATTTATCAATAAATAATATTTTAGATAATCTTCTGCGGAAATTTGCCAGTATTCTAAATTTCACGCTGACCTGATATCAATGACGTGCTCCACATCGAATATATCATCCTCATGTTCGGGCTTCTTTTAATCATCTTACTTATATTTTTTTATTTGCAGTTAACATATGAATGACGACGTGATTGTGACGATTCATTCCTTCGTAATGATCTCACGTGCTGCAGCTCTTTCTCAGGAGCTGCTCGTTATTTCGTCGAGCATCAGTAATTTCGCCGGCACTGTGTCATGAAAAGCGATAACACACGATTGTCAACGCTGAAATAATAACGTGCAAAAAGAGCGCGCGTGCTCGAGAGAGAGAGAGGGGGGGGGGGAGAATTTTTTTTCTTAGCAACGTCGCGACAACGAAATCGACCGACTTTCTGTTCTTGCCGACCGTGCGGATATTTCACGCGAAATTATATGAGTCTGCCTTGTCTTGTCGAGAGACGATCTTTCAATTAAAATATTCTGCCCGGTGGTCTTAAACATTTGCATCATCACGATTCTGCTAGAGTTGCATTAGAGTTATCTCTTTCCACAATACGAGAATTTCTGTTCTCTAACAAGCAGGAATTAAAGAAATATTGTGCTTCTAATAAGTCCTTTATAAGTTAAGGTGTCGAAATCATATATTGAAGTGCTTGTTAATGAACTAGGCTATGATTCTTATAAATGTAAATAAAAACTCTTTCGCATATACTAAAATATACGATATAGATAATTATAAAAATATTTGCATCACGTTTGTGTGTATGTGAAGGAGGGAAAGAGGCAAAATATCCAAAAGATTACGTTGATAAGTTTCGATTCTCACGAGATTCGCAGTGAAAGGATTTACATCTTATACATAGTAAAGGGTAGACCGAAAACAGAAGAACCGAGAGAGAAGAGGGAGATATAGAGAGTGATGAGAATCGTGTATTACCATGGTAGTGAACGATGAGAGAGGCGTGCCAGTCGCGGTAATAGCCGGTAAGCTGCGCTATTATGAGCGGCTCGAAAAAAACATGATGTCACGCTAGGCCACTCCTGCGGTTGACCGAAAGCTGAAAAAAATGCATTACAATTCGTCGCTTCTTATTGTTTACCGCAATTGGCCATCGCTGACCCTTTTCCCCGCTCGTCCCTCGCCGTTATTGTTTAGCTGCTCGCGCGCTTCCCGCCGCTTCATTATGCCCTTTGTCCGTGCGCGCGGCTTTTATCGTCTGTTTAATATTTATCGTTGACGCACGGGTGCAATACTAATTTCTTCGGGTTGCGCCCGTCATTCGATCTCATGCGTCAACTCCGAAAGCTCGTCAGTTTGTGAAAACCATGCGCGCACGTTAATCAGTGATTCAACTATCGATCTTTATGTAAATGCGATTATTGAGTCTGCATATATACGCTCATACAACGCTTTAAAATAAGTAGTTAAAAATATTGTAAACAGTTTCGTAATTTTTTTTAATTGTAAAAGCTTAATTTTGTCGCGTGCTTGTTGAGAGACTGAAAAAAAAACTAAATTTTAATAAATATTTGTTAAATAGTTTTAAATAAATATTTATTTATAAATGTAAATTATATACATATTTATTTAGTATACGAAATCCATTAATTTGACTATTGTATTATTTTTTTATTAAGTAAATATTTATTTATAAGTAAACGTTTACTTACAATTAGTACTTCAATATTAAAAAAAATATGTATTAAAATTTAGCAAATTTTTTTCTGTGTAATAATCTTATAAAGTCCGCTATTTGCTCATATTGTTCATTAATAATAAGGGGATTCTGATTCATATATTCTTAGAATAAAAAAAACATTGACTAAGAATATTAACGTGCATCATCATTCTATAATTATGTATATATCGACATTCTTAATTTCTATTGCAAATCACAGACTAATAACAAAGAAACATAACATAAAAATCAATTCTCATTTAAATCAATTCTCATTTAAAACTAGATAAATCGCGCTCATAACAATCTGGTGAATTAAAGGTCACGAATAAAATGAGAAATTTAGCGAGGATGCATTAGCAAGGTAAAATATATCTGATATCATCGCGGCCCTCGTATGACATGAAGATGACGGGCTGGGCGTCTCTAATTAATGACAAGTCGTCGAGAGAGGGAGGTCTGAAAGACTTGGTTGGGTTTTGCGTGAAGTTTGCGTGACTCAGACTGTGCTGCCTACCTTTACCCATCTTTAGGTGACTATTCTACCTGCTCATACTTTACGTGACGTGATGCCGATTCTCTCGCAAAATTTTCGTTTGAATGTCATCCGCGTGTTGTCTCTTTAAATCGATAATTCATCAAGTTGCTCTCTCTCTCTCTCTCTCTCTCTCTCTCTCTCTACTTTTGATAATATATTTGAAATAGAAAAATAAACAGTCTAGTCTAAATCCTCTTTAATGTTGCAAAATATAAATTTGACAAGGCAAACTAAAAAATCCAATACGCTCCAATGTGGCACTCTAGGATTAATTTATAGGTGCGACGAAGCCTTTCTGAGCTGAGAGAAAAGCTCGCTTGGTCACGCGCATGGGCTAATTTATTCATGCGAGTGAGTAAGGTGAGAGAAGAGCTTTTTGACATAGATAAGAGCCGCTGAAATTCAACGGCGATATCGATGGTTCGGCATGCGTGGTATGGGCGCCGCTGCTGCACCGGTTTCCGAGGCGCTCAGTTGGGCAGCTGATATGGTCGCTATTAGTCTCTGATGCTCAGAAGCACTATAGCATCCATCTCTTCTCTGTCCAAGTGCAGGAAGAGAGCAAGCGAGAGAGCTGAGGCTTTTTGGGGCGTAGATAATAGTGAGAGAGTGCCCATTAAGGGCGATTCACCCAGGTCAGAGAAGGCCTCGCAAAACTTCGCACCTGCTCTATATCATCATAATACATATTCATAACGAATCTTCGGAGAGAAAGAGGGCTTTAATCCTTAAATCGTATCGGCGTAACCCAATGGGGCAAGTATCCTTTGGATCATGAGTCAGGATAAAAAACTCTTGTAACTCGTTATTTCGATTTGCTTGCGCTGCAAAAAGACCTCGTTGCTAATTCTCAACTTCGTAACGAAAAAGGATCGAGTTGTGCATCGGAGAGATGCGAGGGGAAGAAATATTTGACAAGGGTAGCACGTTTTCAGGTTTGCTGTTCATTTCTTTCTCTTCCCCTCTTTTCTCGTTTGCCTGTTCGCGGTTAAGGCGAACCACGCGAGTGGCCGAGAATAATGACATTATTGCGGGGCCACTCGCAGCTTACAGCAATTAAAACTTTGGTAATTGCCGCGGACGAGTTATATAATTACCGCATCGCGCCGCGATGCATCGTGCTACGTTACAATTGACGTTCTTGCATTCTGCCGCGTTCTCGCCGATCTTATTTTAGATTTCGCTAGTTGCCATCTACAAAGTCATTCTAATAAGAATTATCTTCAAATAAGATTTATTACATACTTATAAAGAAATTATATTAGTTATTATTTCATATATTTGCGTTAAATGAAATTTTAATGTTGATAAAAAGTTGATAAAAATTTAATAGATTTTATTATAAATATTATTAAATAAAATGTATGTTGTAGCAGTAGTCGATAATAAGAGTTTTAAGTATTTAATTAATTTAATATTGTAACAAAAATAGCAATTTTAGTTAAAATAATATTTAAAAAGTTGGAGAAAATTTTAAGAATATAAAAAAGAAGCAAAATTTATTTTCAATGAAATTTGACGAGTTTAAATAGGAGCTACAGATTAAGTAATATTAAAAGAAAAGTAAAACTCTTAATAGTGTGGTCGAAAACCAATGAAAAGATGCAACTTGGATAGAATTTTGTGGTTCTAAATAGGAGCTGCGGATTAAGTAATATCAAAAGAGATCAGAATAAGTCTAAAAGTATCAAAAAGTATCTCTGTAATTGAGATTGAAAGGAATAAAATTTCGACTTGAGTTGTTATGAGATAAACATTTTGATAAATACTGTATCGTCGAACGTTAAATTGAATGTTTACATGAAGAAATATTTACATTTATTCTGACTGTAGAAAAATCATTTAGATTGTTAAAATCAATAATTAAATTATATGTATATAATTCCTAAGTGTATGAATCGTAATACTAAATATTAATCATTTATATTGTCAATGATTCAATAATTATTGTTGCCTCAATATTTTGTTACACGGATCTGGTCTTATTATTTTCTAAAATATAATATATTGAGATATTATATCGAATTATGGAGCATTCATCATTAGTATAGCATTGCATAAAAACTAATGTTTCTTTAAATTGTTAAACTTTTAATTTTCTTGATAATAAATTTTGCAAGTACATCTCTAACTCGCACGCGGAAGCTTTTGCGTGGAACACTTTTCGTAAAGCGCATTTTGTCATTGACAACTCGACGACAAGACAATGCTATCATTGTTATCATCGCAAACGTAGCTGCAGCATGTGGCACGACACTGAACGGCCACCGCTTTAAATCGCTTCGCCTCGACGAGACCGTTAAGCCCTTCATGGTTAACCGAGGCTCGTGCTACAACACAGTTGCCTCTTTGTCGATTAGCACGCCAACTCGCCAACCAGGAACGGCTGGATTTTTACCGAGCTCGTGACGCCCGTAATTTTTATCGAAACTCCGGGATGCGGGAACGAAAGAACGCACCCGAAAAACGCGCAAAAATTCGACATCGATATTTTTATTTTTATCGAGAACACGTGTGAAATTATCAAAGTAACATATACAATACATGTGTTTAAATAACCGTATAACGAACAATATCACATTATCTGAATATTATTAGAGAACTGACTCATTGAGAAAACTTTGCAAAAATAAAAAAGTAAAAATATAATATTTTATATAATAAATAAAGAATGAAAAAAAGCGGTATCTCTTCGCAGGACTGCATACACGTGTGACTTTCGATGCACGTTTTATACATGGTGTATAACGGGTGTACGGACACGTCGTCACGCTGCACACACGCGTGCACGGTGGTCTGTATATATCGGCGCTCGGCGAACTTCCTGGCGCTGCTTTATCATTATCGGATGTGACTAATGCGGCGTTTAACGCAACCTCGCGTTAGTTGTTATTATAGCCCTTGGCGAACGGGTCCTCCTGTCCCTTCCCTCTCGCTCGTTCTCTCTCGCCCGTTTCCCTTTCACTACTGCTCGCGCGGGCGAAACGCCCTTTCGTGTCCACACATGATCCCTGGGCCTTGAGAATGAGCCCGATTTTGACGCTGGTTTATTCATTCAATAAATCCTGGACCGGTTTCGGCAGGTTTCGGATATTGTTTCTCGAATTCACACGCTCGAAAAGCGTAAAAGAAATTCCAGACTGTGCACTGGTCGGTATAAATATAGGAAATTTTTTTAAAAAGATTATACGTCTCACGGCTCTTAGACATTCTAATTTTTTTCTCTTTGCCAATTAGTAACTATTACTTGATCACATATGAGACTTAATTTAATAGACTTATTGCTAGTAATAATAGCCTTTTTTTTTTACTCCGATTTATAAATCATTTCACGAGTAATAACAGATAGGTAAAAAATAATTAATACTCCTTTAAATGACATATAATTTATGTCTTTGTATTTATTCACCTGTTTTATCGACACGTGTATATCACGTAACATCTCGTTCATTCCTTTTTTTTTTAATTGATACAATTCATAATGCGGCAGTTTCATTTATATTCCGCAGCGGGGACATCAGGAAGTCGGCACAGTCCTGGTTATCGGATGCTGCCGGTTACTATTTACACGTATCTATTCTTTATCGAGGCCGTACAGTCCGGTACGGGAACACGCCGCAATCGCTATCTCGCAATTAGTTCGGCGAAATGACAGCTCAGTATCGACACTTTTCTAGCGACATTAGTCATACCCTGATAGATATACTACTGACTAAACATAACATAATGAAATAGAAGTACGTTCCTTGGCATGTTTAGCTCTACTTAACACACGAAAGAACACCCGGTATATCGAGCCAGACCCAGTATGAAGCAACCTCACACTACGTGACTGTTAACACGGGTTAATCTTGTTTAATAACAGTCATACCGCGCAATTATTTCCGGTTGCACGTCGGATAAGCAATATTATTAATATTACCGGCAATTAGGCCAAGGTAATCAATTCTAATTATACTCTTTATAACTACTAGGAATAACAAAGTATAAGAAACTTTCCTTACATGAGTAATTTAATTTTTTTGCAGATAATATTCTATTTTATCTATCTTTACGTTGAAAAGTTATGTTGAAAAAGATTGCAAATGGTAGAACCAAGAGGAAAGTGAAAATCAAACGAAATAACATTGTTGCAATATTAAATATACATAAACGTGAACGTTTATAGTATTTATAGGTAAATAATGCATTTTTTACGACGAACGGGCTTTCCGCTGACAATAAATTGAAGATGGTTGGTTTTAACAAACATCGCATGTAGATGTTGCCATTTACATAAGCGAGAGAAGCTAAACGGATACGCTCGGTTGGCCTGTTATCCGGATAGCTTCCAGGCTCGCTGGCTGTTGGCGAGATAATCGCTTACACGTTGCACGCGTTGGTTAATTCACTGCCGTCTGACAAGCGAGAAAATCCTACCTAGAATTACTCCCGCCGTAGTATGTTTGAGTCAAATACCATCTTAGACACACCTGGGAATGTTAAATTTTTCCTTTGTGAAATATACTGTTTACACCAGAAACATATGATCGATATATTTGTTTTAAATAAAATGTCAAAATTTTTATCTCGGTTAAAATACGATGATAAAAGATTGTAATTTTCTTATGTCGATTTTATTAAATGTCACATGATATAAATTTTTTTTAATAAACAAAGTAACAAAGTACATTTAACAAGTTATTGCAATAAGCGTCGCAATTGCAACGCTTTCCTTTTTCCATTTTGGAATTCCCCTCCACCCCTTTTTTTTTGACATTGTGAAGCTTCGAACTCGCGTTTATTCCTTGATAAAAATTTCATCACGGTCCTCTGCAATCGAGGATGATCCGACGTCAACGGCATCACGGAAGCTCGGCGCCGACGCACGGAGGGCGGGACAAGGGCGCGGCTCACGGCTCGTTCTCCCAATTTCGCGGGGTGCGCCCGGAACGAGGTGCCGTTGCGGCGCAAGGACCCCCTCAATTATCGGACGGTGGTGATTTAAGGCGAGCTGCTTCTCCGTGTAGGAGGGCAACAGCGTTCCTTCTTAGAGAGCCGTCTGTCGAGAGTGGCCGAAGAGCGGCCAATCTTGGCTGTGGCGAGTCACGACCCGGCGGTAATCAGAGTGGGAAGATTAACGAGACGTTAAAACGAAGAGGGGAGTTACGAATAAATCAATATCGATAAGCGCGAGATGCATTATATACGTATTCGTAATGAGACCCGAGATTTATATCTGCGAAGGGCTCTCGTTTCGGCGTTATCTCTCACCTCGCTAATACATCGTATGATAAATCTGCCCGCGATGTTTATTGCGTCCTGAAAATTAAAGGGTTTATAAGAAACTACAAATATACTTGCTGTTTATGTAAGTGTAACAACAATATTGTTCGTGAATTTATAACATTAAAAAAGTATTATATATTTATTTATTATGTATTTTTTTTTAATTTTTATAAATCTACAGAAATAAATTTTTCATTAATAAGTTAAGTTAGACCGCTTATATGAATAAATTAGATTAAAATTAAATTAAATTAAGTAAAAAAAAAAAATCAAATGCTGCCAAGATTAGATCTTACAATTAATGTCGAATAAATATTAGAAATGTATGAATATTTAAATATATAACATATATTTTTCAATATTTCTGCGCATCGAAGAACACAATCGATCTTTAAACGCAATCTTAAATTAAAACGGGAAATAATACAACATTATAAATTAAATTGATTGTCAAAAACTTATTGCGAAAAATATTATTTCAAGTTTGGCGTGCAATTTGAAGTACTGTAAACGTATTTAAATATTCATAAAAAATATTATTAAACATTACACGAGAAAAGCAATTTTGTTGAAGAATCTAAAAATTTAACAAAACGTAGAATTGGAAATAATTTTGTTGAACCATCAAAATGATTTTGTAGGAATTTCATGATAAGTAATGTTGCAAAAAATTTTGACATCTATAGCAATCAATTTAAATGTCCAATATAATAAAGAGATAAAAAATACAAAAATCCTAATAATTTTAATAATAATTTTAATGATCCGACAAAATTATCTTCAGATCTAAATTTAGTTAAATTTTTAGAATTTTTGTTCTTTAACAAAATTGCTCTTTCCGTGTAAGATCTAGCCTTAACTGCATTTGGCGCTTTTTTACATAATATTATTTTCATGTTATTATGTTATTATAAAGTCTGGTTAATACGAAAATTAATAATAAAATCCATATGCGCGTTGTAAGGATCGAATTTACCGGGATATACTATTACTGCTTCACGACCTGTCTCATATTACACTATTTTGCGCGTAGCAGGTCTTGGATGGTCTCGGCACTTTCAGTGTCTCGACGTTTTTTTGATTTTATTTCGTTTATAAAGCATTAATGTTTGTTGCATTAATCCCTCGATAATTTCGTTAATTTATTATGTAATATAATTTAATTATGTATTTTTTTAAATTATGTATTATAATTGTGTATTTTTTATGATCGTATTAAAAAAATACTATATATAAATTTAATAAATATTTATTTGAATATATAGTTTTAAGTAAATATTTATTAATTGTAAATATATTTGATATAAAAATCTTTGATTTATAACTATCGTTTTTTAATTGAATAAATATTTATAAGTAAATGTTTACTTGGTACATATTCAAAGGAACATGTATGTATTAAGTATTTAGTAAATCTTTTTTAATGCATCTCATTATTGATACTTAAACACATAATTTATTATATTCGTTTCTTGTTTTATTCATATCTTTCTACCTATCAGCGAAATTAAGCGGATACGATAAATACGGATTGTGAAAGAAGAAGAGCTCATCAAGTGAAAACTTACAGAAAAGGAGAAGCGTTTGTTCGCATTTTTACCACTTTCGCTCCTTTAATGGCTTCAGTATTCCTCGTAATTTATTCGTATTACTGAACTCTTAGTTTCTTCGTACTATGTTTCTTTACATGCGTTTTTATTTTTTATTTTTTTCGACTCTACTTAGCACATATATGTAGTTCATCAGAATTGATGATTCGAAAACAAAAAATTTTAATAGATAATTTTTTAGACGTCGATTTCAGACTAACGATTCAAACCAAAGTATGTATAAATTTATATATATTCACACATGTATATACTTTTTTAATTATACACTTATTCATTTTTATCAGTAATGTAAGTCATATCTTACTGTTTATTGATGATAATAAAGTCTTAACTATCACTGCTGAGATCCTGCAACAGACATGAGGGAATAGATGAAAATCAAGCTGGTTCCCGCGAAATCAATGGGATTCTTCTAATCCGTCGCGACGACAAAAGATATTCTCCCCGTCTGTGAACCCTTAATGCGTTAACGACAGGAAACGAGTCGACTACGCCAGCGGGCTTACCGCGCGTCCGCTTATGGAGGCGACCGGCAAATTGTCTAAGGAGGGGCAAGTCCTAAAGAGTTCACGGCTACAAAGGAGCACGCAACGATGGAACTTTTTTACGGGGGCTTAGTCTATATAAATGTGAAAATTCTTGATGTTTCAACGCTTTCTTAATACACATCTTTTCAAACTTTCTTCAAACTTCTCTCTAAGAAAGATGGACGTTTTTTTTTCTCGCACGTGTCATAATAATAACTGATGTTAAATCAACATTTGCATCAATTTGATCTTTTTTTCTTTGATAAGTTTAATAATCTCTAAAATACTCTCTTACCCTTTTTACAATTTTTTTTTGTTTCTATTAAAAAAATCGCCAGTGACCCAATCAGTGTTGCGAATCCTAGAGGAAGAGTAAAGCATGCATTCATGGATAATACTTTAGTCTAAAATGAATCTCTCTTAGACGAGAGAACGGCTAGACGTGTTCCGTTCTCTCTTCGTGGCCTCTCGACGCCAAACTTGGAACAGTTCGTTAAACCTTCCTCGCTGAAAGCTTGCTCGTTAACTGAGTCATAGCAACGCAGCTTGCTCGTCCGAAAAGCCTCTCTCTAGTCTATCTCTCGAGCTCCAGTCTACCTGTCGTCACGGAAGTTATCCCGTGCATTTACACCTCCTCTTTCTGTGTCTTTCTCTCGCAGTTGGTTAGCGCCGGCGCTAGAAAAGTAATTAATTAATTCGTTTTCATGAAGCACGTGACGTTATCGCGCGTTGCGCGTATCATCGTTGTCGTTGTCGACGTCGTTGGACGACGAGGAGGAGGAAGAGGAAAAGGCAGTGGAGGCATGAGGTGGCGGCCAGTGGTGACGATAGTGACGGTGGTGGTGATGCCAGTGACGGCGGGGAAGGTGCCGATGGTAGTGGTGGAACACTAACTCTCTCTCTCTCTCTCTCTCGCTTGCGTGCGCGCGCGCGCGCGCAGCGTTGCCATACCTCGCGCACGCACCAAATATTTGACGCTAACCATCGGTGAAACACACGCTCAAGCTCCCCTCCCGGGCTTACTAGCCGGCTCGAAAACATCGGCGCCTCCTGTTATTTGCATTCCCCTAACCAGCCACCGCGGTGTGTGTCATTCTCTCTCTCTCTCTCTCTCTCTCTCTCTTTCTCTCTCTGCAACGCGTTCCTCTCGCTTCCTTTGCTCCTCTTGCCGCCCTCTCGCTTGCACTCGCTCTTAGCATTGCTTGCTCCTTTTCGTCTCTTTGATCCACGTTCTCTTGCCGCACATTTAACGTGAAACGCGACGCTCCAATTCCCAGTTTTGCCGATATATATCGGTTCTGTGTATCGAAAACGTCGAATTTATTTCTCCATAACACAACTGACGTACCGTCGAGAATTTGGTCTCGAAGAACTTGAATATAAAATCGTTTCGACTCCGACGTGGGTATTAAAGAACGAGGATTGAACAAATCGGGAGAATGTTATGGCCTGGGATATATTTTACGCGCACGAAAAACAGGGACGCGCGCGTCGTCGTCGTTAAACGTCGAACGAAAATTTTATGAATTCCCACCCATAGTCTCGGAATTCCGAGACGCCGTAGGCCGCGGCGATGTTCCGACTTTCTTCGCTCGGCAACGAGCCTCCTCCATTCGAGAGAGAAAAAAATGAGAAAAAAAAAAGAGGAGAGAAAAGAGAGAAAAAGGAAAGAAAAACGACCGGGACTTCGACTACGTTGCTGATGCACCTCAGGAATTCGTAGTTTGCGTTTTTCGGTACGAACTCGCGCGCGCACGTGTGCACCGTAGTGCTGCCGGTATAGTAATTTACGAGCGATCGTTCGTCGAATTCGCCGATGATATTCTGCCTCGCGGGCGAAGCTCTTGACCAGTTGCAGCTCGCAGCTGCAATGTCGTATATCGCACCTCTGTCGATTTCGACACCTCCTGCGCCATCGTTGATCTGCCACCGAAAGCGTCGAATATTTCTACGTTAATTATGGCCTGGCCAAAAGTGGCAATCAGTGTCTCGATCGTCTTGTCGGAAAATTATAAGTACCGGAAACGAGTATCGCGTATACTAATAGAATGGATACATATTTAATAGTATTCAGTCTACAGCATACATGTCATTAATAATCAATTTATAATCCGAATTTCATTAATTGAATTTTTATCTAGCTAGAGAATTTATTTATATGTTTTTCTGTTATTGATATCGTTGCAGTTATATGACGGAAAAAAAAACATCGTAAAACTGTTTATATTTTAATATAGAACTAATCATTTTGAAAAGTGACATGTTGAGCAGTTATTTGGATATCAAGTAAAATTCGATTGGAGATCTAAAAGTTTTTACCGTGTATCTTGTTCATTTTCTTCAGAAATTTTTCAGGCATCTTTCCATCGCCGTATGTCATATTATTTATTTTATGTGTAATAGTAAATAATCTAATAGTAAATATCGATGGCTAGCATCGCTGTCGCGATGCAAATCATGCGACATGTTGGATAATTTCTGAACATCACGATAAATCGATTAATTATATGCAATTCGAACTATCCTCTAGCAACCTTTTTCCATATCTAATTTCTAAAAAATCAACAACACATTGGCTAAGCAGTATTAAGTGAAAATCAATCGATGAGATTAAACACACATGAGTGAAAAATTCTATATTCGGTCAAGACAGTTTTTTGTGCCTAATAATATTTCTTGTGAATTTGTATAATTTTCAGTTCAAGCAAACTGTGCGATTATATTGACTTAAGATCTGAACAATTGAAGATTTTGACGGTACGAATACAGGCAGGTGTAGAGCGAGACAGGTGGAGTGTCTTTGGAAAATTAAATCTTATTTCTTTGGCTACGGCATTTCCAACTGCCAAGTTAATTAAAATTAAAAGTTAATTAACCGCGAGATTAGTCATTTCTATAAACAGCCAACAGACTGAGCCTCTGTAATAGATGGTGGAATAAATTTAGTTAGACCATCGTACGAGACATTTAACGTTTTTCGAGTACAGTGGGTTTGGACTCAACCCAGGTTAATTAACCCGACAGTACCATGATGACCTCGTCCAATAAGAAACCAAAGTGGAGCATATGACGTCATTAATCCGATCTGACTTGGGTTCGAACCATTACATTTGAAAACTAATTGAATTGGGTCTAATCTATTCTTGTCCCGTTTGAACACTCGAAGGATATTAATTAATTAAGGATATTAGTAACTACTTTTATAATCGTGATATTTCGTCACTTTATGGGATTCACTATCTATGGGACATCTGATCATCTGATATCCCATAATGTTCTTCGCGTTGAAATGCTTTAGCCTTTCCGTTTAAAAATGTTTTTTTCCTGGAAGAGAATTTAGTCGCCGTCTCGTCGAGGCCGAGTACCGAGGAGTCGAAGATTGTCCACTTGACAATCGTTGGATAGCACTCGGAATACGCGACACTTAACGAACCAAAGACAGAGAAGAAAAAAGTAGAGATTGGGAAAGAGGGAGAAAGAAAGAAAACATTATAGGAGATGGAAATATGACTATAAGAGAGACACAGGGAAAGAACGAGAGAGGGAGTGTACAGTAGCTTGGTGCATAGAGACGAGGCGGTTGCATAGAGCGCACAGAGTGTCGCGCATTTAGATAATGCGTATGTTCCCTCAGAGCTCTTCTCCGCCTCCTCCTCCTCCTCCTCCTCCTCCTCTTCCTTCTCCTCCTCCTGCTCCCCTTCTTCCTTTTCCTCTCCCGGTTCTTTTTCCCTCTGTCCACTCATCGTATCCCTATCTCTTTTCGCACTTCACTGGCGTTCGTCCGTAAAAGCTTGAAGCATGCATCCTTTTATCCTCTTGTAACTTTGGTGCCTTCGCACTTTTCGTTATAACCAGCTATACGCGCTACGAAATCATATGACGCCATAACGCCGCGCCATTAACAGGCCGTAATTGCACGACGCCGAAACGTCACGATTGTTTCAAGTATTTGCGTCATATCCAACTTCTTTTGCAGAAAACTGTCTCCCTCTTGATTAACATTCTTTGTATCCCGATGCAGAGATCTCAATAAAAATAACTGCTAATAGCTTGATGATCATCAATGAAATCCAACCAGCAACAATGCAGTTATTAAAAGATTTAACACTGACTCTGCAGTACTAGAGCTTTCTCGCACAGTTTGCTTTTTTTTTACGTACAGCTTCTGCCAATGGTCACCTAAAGGTAGCCAAGTTTAGTTCCTTCTTCAAAGTTGACCGCCTTGTTACTCGAGGGAGCGACCTCGGTGAACGGCACGATTTACGACGGGTAATTACCGATGGGTAGTAGTCCCTATATACTAAGGCCAGGCTTGTATATCAGTGTTGTAAAGCGTGCAAACGCTTCGAAACATCTTCGATAGTCAATGAATGCAACATTATTACTCTTCTCGGCGAACTGCAAAAATGGCCCTCCCATTTACTTACAATTGCGATTTTGTTATCTTACTAACATGGCGAAACCATCAATTATGCAGCGATTTCAAGTAGCCTTTTTATGTGTCTTACTCTTTAAAATTTTTAGAGTGGTAGAGTCTAATTTTAAAGAATGACAAAAAATGACAGTTGAGCCAGTGAAAAAGAAGAATTGTCAGTTTTTAAGAATGAGATTTTACTTTTTATAGTTAGATTCTATTTCAAAAATTTTAGGGAGTGCAGCTTATATTAATAATTATTTATCAATTTGAAATGAGTTAATCGAAGTCAATACCTCTTTACAAATCTGTATGGATAATGTACTTATTAAATATTATATGTGCATCAAATGTTACACTAACTTGCTTTTGTGACTGTTACATTTTCTTTCCAATTTTTTCTGATTGATTTCTCGTGCATTTCTCCCACTATTCCCACTTCTTCTTCGCTCGAAGCAACATCTAACGTCAAGTAGATTAATCCGTGATCTTCCGAGTAGAGGTTTATCTACCGTAGAATGCACAACGCAAAATTGAGTTACAAGTATGAATAGTACAATTACACGTATTTCCATTATCATACCGCCTGCCGAAGGGCGACATCAAACAATACGAAAATCGAGTTTCGTCAGTGTGCAAACGCGCGCGCGAAAGGACGGCGCAACTTGAATGTCGACTATCCGCAAGTACGTCTTGAAACGCTTTGCCGCCGACTCAAGAAAACGGTTGTAGGCGTATTATTAGTTTCGACTTCTGTTCGTTTATTAGGAGCGGCGATAGTCGTAGTTTCATCTAGGAAGTGTATAATCGCTCCATAGAAGTAGACACTCTCGGACGAGTGACAACTCATCAAACTTTTCATTAAATTCACTAAAAAAAAAAAACTAAATTTTAATAAATATTTACAAGATATAATGTATATTTATTTCGTAAAAAATCATAATCATAAAATCATAAAAATTATAATTAATTAGAATTTTTTTATTGGGCAAATATTTATTTACTGTAAGTAAGCATTTACTTAGTACTATTCAAAGAAATATGTATTAATATTTAGTAATTTTATTTCAATATACTGAAGATATACTTTCATATATAAATTGCATTTTACTCTATTACACTCTTTCACTCTTCGTGCTTGACTTTGACTGATAGTAATGTCTAGAATTGGGATTGCGATCAACGCATTGGAGAAGAATTATGACACTGCTTTCTGACAATTCTTTTAAATGCAAAGTCTTTGTTCTCATATCTAGAGGATAAAATTGTTCGTTACAGATTATTTTACATCTGTTTAAATGAGAGTAGTAATTAATATGATTATATACTGGCATATATGTGAGGCATATAAGACTTGCGCAAAATGTATAATATGATATACACTTAATTTAATAATTATAACATTTAAACACACTCACACACACGTATATGCTGTGTGATATAAATTTCTCACTACATGTTTTCATAATAATCGTGAGACATTAAATTTTTTTGTAGCTTAATTAATTCATTTTGTTTTTAAAAAGGACAAAATTTTGATATTATAGCCCTTATTAGCCGCGAATGTTCATCTCACTGAATTACATCCGTTCGATTTCGCAAGACCCCCTTGTTCGTCGCTAACCTTGTCTAGGCACCTGCCTTGCGATTTCTCATTGCATAACACGGAATTGAGTGGCTAAAAAGGGAATGAACGAGGAGAAGCTGAGCGATTGGCGAAGAAAAGAGAGAATGACGAATTTCCTCTAATAGTCTTTCTCTGTCTCTCTTTCTACATTCTGTTCCCTTCCCTACATTCACATACTCATTCATTCGTTTACTCTCAAGGCGAGCGTAGATGTCTCCTTGTTTCCACGTAGGCATCGAGTCGACTCCGACGACTATTATTTGGTCCGAGGGTCGAGGGATTCGCGTTACGAGCGAGAAAGAAACGAGGAGGGGTCCCGTTAGCGTAGGGTCAAAACTCCTCCGCCCCTTTTCGGAGGATACCTCAACGTTCCTCTTACTTCTCCTCTCCATATACACCACTGTCCTTGTCTGCTAAATGTGTGGAAGAAAGATCGAACGACGTCCGTACTTTCTCATCTTGTTCTCGAAGGCGAAGGCTGAAGGCCTCAAGGCAGGTATAATATAACCTCTTCCCATCGCCTCAGTATTCCTCTCTTTTTCTCTCTCTCACTCTTTCTTCTTTTCTCATAGAATCTGTCCTTCCTCCTCACACTTCGACGCGTCTCCTCTGCCCCCTTGCCTCTTCTTCATCCCCGAATCTCCCTTCGGCTAGCCAAGAAGTTATTTATTACAGGTTTGGCGTTTATATTGGATTTACACAACTTAAATACCGAGCCCGACGCGCGCAGCATCAACATAAATATTGTATTTCCTGCGTCCACACACACGTACACACATACACGCATATATATATATATATACGATATATACACGAGTTGCGCCCGGATCCGTACCGAGCCAGTTTCACGACGTTCTTTCCCCGAATCCGATCGTAATCGGACCCCCATTCGTTTCCCAGGGCAGGCCCACTGCTTGCTAAAATGAACATACAATGTCTCTGCTTTGGACCTTCTTTAAAAATCAACTTCCGTCTTCTCTTGTGAGAATGCTGCGAGAATTAGTTACGCTTGTTTGATCACTAAGAATCATGTCATTAAGAAATAAGGTGAGGATTATACAAAGTTGTCATAAATTCAAAAAGAAAATAAGATTGTATGTTATCAGATAAATTATATATGTTATTCGATAAATAATAATAATTCGTTTTTCAAACGACGCAGATAAAAGTATTTGACTTACGTGAAACATTTGAAATACTTGTAACGAAATTTCTCTCGTTCGAATATTCGTGTGTTCCTTTTAAAGGAACGACCGCCTCATAGTATATTCCACAAGGCGATTCGCGTGGCTGCAAGCCGCGAGTCGGATCAGTTTTTGCGATAAGTGGTAACAACAACACCGCGTTGGGAGACGGAAGATGAAGAGGAAAAAGAAGAGGAGAGAAAGGAGAAGGAGGAAAAGGAGAGGAGGCAAAACTGCTTTCGTTACCGCGGCAACTGCGCGGCGCGGCAATTGCAGCCGCGTGCGCGCGCTTAGTATAAAGCAGAGCCGCGTATCGTAATCACTCGGCTCCTTATCTAACGACGGCGGCATGCAGGCCCTCATCTATCATCCAGTAGCGTGGAAAAGCGCGCGCACGTTCGCGTTTGTTCGTTTGTGCTACGCCGTTCCCGTTGTTGAGCACAAATAATATCATTTTCACTCATATGAGCAATTTTCGTGATTATCTAAGAGATGCATATCAACTCTCTTTATATCACTCTACAAGAGTAAGATGTTAAACTCGTTCTGTTCTGACTATGAGATTGAGTATGTCCTTGTAAAATTAAATTTTATTGCAGACGTAAGTACGTCACACATTTTTAAAAATTCTAATTTTTAATATGCTTTGTAATGAAATTAAAAGTGGAGGCGTATATATATATATATATATATATATATATATATATATATATAATACACATGTATATTGAATAAGAGATTGTCTGGTCACTTGATCCGTCAACGACGCTTCGCCGTGGAAGCTGCATCGACATGAGACTCGCGCACGCGGACCGCCTTTTCTGCGTCCGTCTCTTCGCGCAGGACGAGCCCCGCGTTGCGCTGCGCGTCGTGGTATTCTCCCAATTTTGCGCGCCCACGCCTCGTCTCGCCTCACCTCACCTCATCCTCACCCTCAACTCACCTCATCTCACCTCACCTTACCTCACCTCACCTCACCTCACCTCACCTCACCTCACCTCACCTCACCTCACCTCACTTTACCTCATCTCACCTCACCTTGCCTCCCTTCGTCTCGTCTTCTCGTCTCGTCTCGTCGGTTGTTCTCCTCTCTCTTTCTCTCTCTCTCTCTCTCTCTCGTCAGAACTGCACCCCGACCCAAATCTGAAAATAATCCGCCGGGATA
>Ga0157364_1000564_pt1 | contig 26377 bp, 6 predicted proteins | sample AttsexASBM2_FD_111476 | JGI IMG/M metagenome (GOLD analysis project Ga0157364, IMG submission 111476) | Fungus gardens microbial communities from leaf cutter ant in Ribeirão Preto, State of São Paulo, Brazil - Atta sexdens ASBM2 | ecosystem: Host-associated > Fungi > Mycelium > Unclassified ... | reverse complement strand
TGAATTTATAAACTGATTTGATCTATGAAAATTATTTCTAATTTAGTCAGCGACGTGCCCATATATTGCATTTAATTTTGTAATAATGTCTGGTTTCGAAAGATCAAATCAATTCGCATACATTTATGAATAATCATGAAATGTTAGCACTTTTCTTCCTCATACCTATACATTTGTGTATTTTATATAACATATTTGAACATTTTATTAAAATGTTTTAAAAACTTAGATGTAAAATAATTCGAAATTAAAAGAAAAATACAACAATGAAGTTGGTCATGATGATTGGAAATAATATAAATTTTTTATCTTTTTATTATAAAAACATTTTTATTTATTATGTCGTATGTTATAATATATATTTCTGAATACACTCTTTAAGAATGTATCCGTGTTTTAACTCTTCTATATAATATTATTTTGTACTATAATACATATTTTATTCTATCCTTCTTTTTATTATTATGACATTGATTTTTTTAATCTATTCTCTTAAAGTTTTTTGTCCAAATGCGACAAAATAAATCGAGAAAATATATTTGATTATCATCAACTTTATTATAGTTACGGGTGAATGAACACTATTCGATTAAAAGTTCGGCGAACTGGGTTAAACTCCCGGAAACACCTGACGGAAGCTTTTTGTAGAATCGTCGATCTACACGAGCACGTATTGACGTTGGCGCGTTATATCCGGCACGTATTAAACTGCACTGCAATAAGAAACATTTTCTCCTTGAGCCGCTTCTGCACAAGAACTTAGAACGATCGAGGTACGGGAAACACGTCGCGCTTCGATAGAGTGCACATTATGCAAGCGCATCGCCACGGCGATGCATTGCATTTGCGTCGTACATTTAAAACGTGCGAGTATTCGCCTTCGAGCATAGCTCATTATTTTACGGTCGTTGCTTTGCGTACTGCTCATATTCGTCTGCATTCGAAACTTATCGTTTCATTTGCACAGTCATTTGGGCTTAGCAAACTCACGGATTTAAATTCGGTAAATAGCCAAAGGAAGATTAAAAATGATAAATACTTTATTTCAATGTTAGAAAAAACTTATTTTTCAGTGAGAAGAAAAAAATGGAAAATTTTTAACAACTTGGACATTCATTTCTCGAGTATTCAGTTACAATTCTGAGTTTAGTAACGTTACCTGCGAATCTCTTATTAAGGCACATTTGTGCGCATAATTTGATAAATCCATGAATAAAGAGAACAGAGAGAATATGGATAAAAAGAATGAAATTATTTCGCTAGATTCGCAAAAAATTAGAAAATGCGAAACGATAATGATGAACGCATAACGACACCTCAGCATACAGATAGAAGATATTTCTTGTATAGAGAGAGAGAGGGGGGGGGGGGAGGGGGGAGAGAGGGAGAGAAAAAGAAAAAGAAAAAGAGAGAAATTAGAGGTAGGAAACTACAGACAGAAATAGAACGAAAAAGTTGACAGCGAGCCAAAGTATTCATATAGATTGTGCGCGACGAAAAGTCAACGAAAAGAAGAAAAAAGTAATCTATGTGAAATGTATACATGTAAGAAAGATATTAGAGTGGGAAAGTAAGAAATTTTGGCTTTTGTTATGTTCGTTCCAAAACTTTTCCGCCATCTGACCCGTGTAGTAAGAATTTTGGAAAGTAATTAATGCAATGTTTTTTTTAAGGGGCAAAGGTTAATAAGACACGTTTCCTGCGAGAAATATTTTTACGAAATATGAAAGAATAGAACAGTACTGTATAAAATACCCATTACGTCTCATCGTTTATTTACTTATTAATTTTTTTTTATCTACATCTCTGGCTTAGTATTCAGTTTGACAAATTGACTTAGAAATTATGGAAATGTCAAATACTATTTGAATGTTTTAATGTCTCTTGTTTTTTTTTATTTTTATTTTAATGCTTCAATACCGTTTAGTAAAAAATCGATTAATATATTGCCTTTATGTTACGAATAGATATTAATGTTTTACTTTTTGATATATAATACTTTCTGCTATAATAAAATGTTCTGCTAAACTTACATAAGCTTCACTAGTGCTTATTAAAAAGACATGTGTAACTGATATGCTTTACTCTTGGAAACAGGATTTGATGCTCTATATCTAGCGGAATCGAAACAAACAACAGTACCGGTTAATCGACATAACACGAAACGTCTCTGTTCCGTTCTTATTCGATTTTTAATGGGGAACTTAATAACAGACCTGTACGCGAGAGGTTGATTATAACGGTAAAACTGCAATCTATCTTTATAGAATATAAGAATTTACTGATCCTACTGTACGTTCAACCTCATATAGGGACTACATTATATTTTATTTTTTAATTCAAGATATATTAAACAAAAATTTTAAATGTACAACGTTTTAATTATATACACATAATATAATAATATAAAGTCTGAAATATTTAATACTGCTTACATATTTTACAAATATTTTTGTATCTTAATGCGGATTTCTAACGTTAACTTTGAACGTTACATTTTATTGAGATGTTTCATAACTGATTTGAATATCCTTGAAATGTTTATTATAATATTTAAAATATTTAATACTGTTCACATATTTTACAAACATTTTTATGTCCTGTGTGGGATTCTAACGTTAACTTTGAACGTTAAATTTTTTTATTGAGATGTTCCATAACTGATTTAAATATCCTTGAAATGTTTGTTATAATATTTGAACCTATTGATACAATAGAATTATTTTATTGGCAAATTATTACAGAATGATTACGATTCCAAACACACTATTATTTATGTTAAGCTTTAAATCGTTTGACCAGATCGTAAACTTTATTTGAGCTATTGAAAATGTCATCTGTCTATACACTTGAATGATTTATTTTAAAATAGCGGGATATATAAATCGCAACATTATTAAGTCATATATTTACCAAAAGCAATTTCTGTCGAAGTTTCCAATATATAGCAGGAAATTAAGTTAATTAAATACTATACATATATTATAATACATATAATACATATAATATAGTATATAAACGTTAATACATTAAAATGTATGTTAATGCAAACTTATAATATATTGAATAAACGCTATATTTAATGTATTTATTTAAATAATCATGCAAGTTATAATTATTAATTTTTAATAATAATTATTTAATTAAAATTCGAATATCGCGAAAAACGGAGTTATATATACATATATATATTATATATATATATATATATATATATACATACATACGTATGTATAATTTTATGTGTATATTGATACAAGTTTTATTTTTTATGATATTGAGAATAATTTGGTAAATTGTGATTTAACTATTATTATGTGATAAAATTTTATTATGATGATAAACTTCATATAATGATGAAAGAAAATTTAAAAATGAATGAATTGAAATTTAAAATGATGATAATGTTCTCATTATTTTTTTTGTGTTTATTTTTTCTACATATTTTACCAAATCAAACATCGATATGTTTTTATATTTAATACTTATATTTTATTTGGAATTAGACTTTTAATTTTGATCTTATTTTCTTGTATTATTTTTTCTTGTATTATTTTTTCTGAAATCCTAGATTTATCATATTGCCAAATGAAAATGCTTCACTCTTAGCAAGCCTTGGAACAAGCATCCGTTACAAAGTTTCGCGTCAAACGAGTTTTCTCTCTTGGTATCGATCGAATCTCGGCTCGTTTATCTTACCTTTTATCTCGCACCGATCTCGTCGCCTCGCAACGCCCACGATTTCGAGGCCACTTTCAAACTTTCGAATCATTTTCCGTTATTTCTTCCCACCCTCAAATTTTTTACATTTATTATTCATTTTATATATATATATATATATCAATCTATTTTCATTATTTATTTAATTTTTTGAATGTTTTATTTATTGATTTTATACTTTTTAATTTTGATTATATTTTACTTTATATTCTTTTAGTATTTTAAGAAGTTTGCGCATCACGCATATTTTTATAAACGTTTATCATTACTTCTCTCCTTTAATTCTCAGGTAGTTTTCCCTATGATAACAAGAAATACACTTTGCTCCGTTTCTCTTCTTTTCTCTGCTGACGTTTCCAGCGCATTAGGCTGCTTGAAATAATAATCGACCGCCTCTTCCTTCCGTTCGTCGCCATCGCGCTGAATAATCCGACGTGCCAGTGAAATTCACGCTCCGATCCCCGCGAATCCCGTCCCGGCGTCCAGTTTTTCGTCCGACCGACGCTTCGACGGGCGCGGCTCAAACAAATGCAAATCCGTTAAGCTTGGGACTAAGCTCAGGGCTTTTATCGAAAAAAAGCTGTGCCCTCGAAATCGGCGGCCTTTCGCGTCGCGACGGTGAACCGCAAGCTGGGTGCCATCGAGGAGAAGCAACGTTTTTAATCCTCGCGAACGCGTTCCAGAACCCCTGCAGCTTTCCCTAAACGACCACATAAATGCGCCGACGAGAAGCTTTACAAACGCGAAAAAATGTGTTGGCTCGAAATACCTTGTTGATATGCTTCTTTTTCAGTAAAAAAAAAATAATAAATAAGAGATACATTAATTTAATTTTATAACTATACAATTCCTTTAAAAACAATTTATTTTTATCTGTAATTTAATTGATATTTAATTTTTTTTACATTAGTATTTTTATGATTCTTAAACAATAATTATAAAAATTTTGAATTGATAAAAGCAACAATTTAAGTTAAACTAAATGTTGCTTTTATCAATTTTGTCTTGCATTATTTGGGTAAACTGTTTTATGTAATTATTTTATATAAAAGCAATAAAAATCACTTTTTCTGAGCGATTTAATTACCTTATTAATGATGAGGCAAATAGATTTTGCGACAAATCAACAAAATTGAATTTGATCTTTTATTACAGATTTATTCCTACTTTTTCTTTTATTTGTAAAAATAAAATACTCATAATCCGATTACTTGAAGAAGGATTAAACATTGAACTGTAGTTTCCGTAATATTCACAATTATTATAAAAATAATAAGATCTGTGAATTTAAAAAAAAAGATAAGAAAATATACGCGAGAAAAAAATTGATCGATCTAATAGACGCAAGTTGGCATGTTGGTATGTCTTTGATATTAGATATCGTTAAGATATTTGTTAGAAGAAAAAAAATTTAGAAAATGTCACGACATTTAGCACCGAATAGGAATAACATTCCACTGAAATACCAATCTGTTGCCTGACACGCTGAAATCCGCGATCTTACAGCCTACAATTTCGTAAAGTGCGAAACAGAGAGAAGAGTCATTTAATTTGCATATGTCTCTCTGTCTCTCAAGAGAGAAAAAGAAAAGGATGTAGGCAACATTCTTTTACAATGAAATAATAAGAATGCTATATTTATTCTTCAAGATATAATATTTTTCAATTATTATAAAATCATTGTTCGTACTTCGTTTGATTAGCTGTATTAAATAACATTTACATATCTATTAATTAGCAAATACAAGTCAAGAATTGAACAGTCAAGAAGAAACAAGAAAGAAAATTATAATAAAATATTTAAAAAGTCATTTTTTTTTACTCAATATTAATAAAGGATTACTTGACATATTGCAGCAAGTATATATAAGTATAATAACGTGCAACTATTTCTGCGACCTATTAACAATTTTTTTGCTAATTTTAATAAAAAATATATATATGATATCTATATATAAATTTTTTGTGAAGATACTTTACAACTTTTTTATTCTCGATTTTTATATATATTTTTTAAAGAACTAGGAACTTCAAAGTGTATGATAAAACTTTTTATTTTTCTCCTCTTTCTCTTTCTTTCTTTTTTCCTTTATTTTGTTTCTTGTTTTCTCTTTTTCTGTCTCTTTCTTTCCTTTTCTGTTTATCTACTATGCATTGAACCAATAATCACGCTTCCCGATATGGCTCTGGCACATTGCCCTGTATGTCATCCAATGAACATTCTGCAACGTCCTGCTATGTGAAAAAGACGGAAGGCCAATGTAGTTGCTTGTTCGGACTTTGATCGCGCGTGAACGCGCTTTCTATATTCGGAAACATTTGTTGTTGATTCACTCCATAGAATACGTAAGATATGATATCACATGCCTTTATCGTTTGGTTTTCTTTTCTAGATTTTCTGAGCAGTATTTTGCGTGACGCTACCTCTTGTGTTGCTTAAGATGATTCAACGAGAGAGAGAGAGAGAGAGAGAGAGAGAGAGAATGGAAATATATTTTAAAAATAAATATCATTATAAGTTGAAGGCATATTATCCATTTATAGAATTTAGTATTTAATACTTACAAGTTTTGGTCTGATTTCCGGATGATTGGTTTTGTGTAAATTAAATTTATAATTATTATTGTGCACATATTTGTTTATTGTTTTATCATGCGAACTGTAATCGTGATACGTATTAATGGATTTATGAATTTAAATTATAACATTAATGGATATCGTGAATTTAATTTCGAATATTAGTTTGTAATTTCTTATACAAGTCACTGAGAGAAATTAATGTGTATTATTTAAATATATATGCTATACACGTTACTTAATTAATATATTAATCAAAATTTAACAAATAATTGCCAATAGTTTCAAAGAAAATTTATTTAGCACAAGTTACGTACAAATATTCAAAATTTCAAGTATTAGTAGCAATTTAACAGTAGTATAGCCTTTATTTTAATAGGTAAGATTACTATCTAGTGTCTGGGCATTAGGAACTTAACAAGTTTTTGAACATCGTTTTATCTGACACGATTTTCATAGTGTCTTACAGTTTCCTTCTATCGCTGTTTACGCGTAGACACCTTGGAGAGAACACCAATTAAAAGCGTTTCAACGTAGCGCTGCGGGAATAATCCTAAGGATAACGGTTAATGGAGCAGTATACGTATAACGACACTGCCCTTGCTACTGCGTCGCTGGCACATTGCCTTCGTGCCTTCGTCGAAGATGAGTGTTCGCCTCTTCGAAGTTCCTTTCCCCGACGAGAGGGAGCCTCGGCTTCCGGTCGAGCGCACATTCTTGCTGAAACTACGCAGATAGAGCGCTTGCTCTAACTGGGTTACCATATAAACTTACGTGAGAACACCGAGAAGCAAGCGATTTTCCACTGCCCTTGGGAGATAGAGTGCTTCGCAAAGTTGTACCCCTTTCCTTTCTATCTTATATTTCTTTTTCTTCGTTCATTTTCTTTATCGTCCCTATTTCCTATACCGGCATTCTCTCTCCGCTCGGTCAGCGTGACGCAACGGTATTATTGTCTGAGCATAGAATGCGCCGCGCTGAGAACGATAGCACTCCTTTCCCAGAGACGGCGCCGTGGAGTATGTTCAGTCGGTCTCTCTTTGTGTATGTCTCTCTCTCTCTCTCTCGCATTCTTCTTCTGCTCTCTACCGTCATCCCGAGAACATCTTGCTTCCTCTAACGATGAGACTGCGTTTGGTATGCTAAACGAAAGTGAGATGATCTAGATGTAATCTGTCATTTGAGAGTTATACAACAATATTTAGTGGTAATGCAAGATATTCTAAGTGAACGGCGCATTGTAGATATTTTAGTAATTTCTTGTACAAGAATGGTAATAATCAGTTTTTTTTTGACAGTTTTTACATACTTTCTAATAGTGCATTATAGTATTTAAATGATGTATACTTCTTTTTTAATTTAATATAAATTTTAATATAAATTTGAAGAAACGTTTTCTCTCTATAAATTGTCACACTGAGAAAATTTCTGTGTGAAAACAAGACGAATTAAAATCAGAAGAATCTAATCATATCGATCAGAATTTTAGTCGAGATAACCAATTATGACGTACAATTATGATGACCGGAATAATTCATTTATTTTTTCCGAAATTTGTCTCAGTACATCATTAATATTTTTTGATTAATTAAGAATTAAACAAATTCTATTAATGTGAAATTAATATGAAATAAAAATACAAAGAATTTTTCGAAATATCCTTGAATTTTTTATGTCTGAATTTTATAACTTTTTGAATTCAAGTTCAAACGAGAGCAAAGATTCTATAATTTAAATTTTTATATAAAACGTAGAGTGCATACATATACAAAATATCATTTTTACACTTGCGACGAAGCGTCGTAGGAAGTCGCATTTGCGAAGTACAAGTCGGAGCATATGGATTAAACGACGCCGCTCGGGTCATGCTAATCTCGGCCGATTAGAAGAGACTATCAAGGAGGGTCCACGTACGGATGTGAAAATTCCACATGGTCCAATGGGCATCCGTAAATCAATCGAGCGTTTACCCTTTGCCCTCGCGCCACCCTCGGTACGAGCCAACGACCACCCTTCTCCGCGAATTACGATGAAGGAGCGATCTCGACTTCTATAAATAAGGATTACCGGGGAATGGGAGTTGTTGCTGCTGCCACCTGCTCTCATCGCACAGCCAATTTTATTGAACGCCCGAATGCCACAAACGAGCAGGTTTATTTTTTCTGATGAATTAATTATTTATTACTTAATACTCAGTAAATAGACAAAAGAGTCATTCCCGGTCTAAGAGTTACTTTAAATTCAATTATAGTCGATATAAAAATATTTGTGAAATTAGAATTGATTTGTAAAATCATCATATCATAATGTTCTTAAAAATAATTTATCGAACCTTACCCAACATATGAAAAATCGTCTAGTAAATTATAATTAATCTACATGAGCTGTCTGGATTGTTCATGTATAAAAAAGTATCTCAAATATATCATAAAAGTAACATTTGTATACAACATGAAATCGTCAAAGTATATTTTTAGGTTTTTTTTTTTGTAATATCTTAAAATGAACTTGTCAAATCTTTGAATTATTCAAATTTTCAGAAAAATAAAGTAAGATATTTCAACAAAAATTTAAAAATATTCTTCTGTGAGAATTTTCTTTTCTCTTGTTATTTTTCTTCTCTAATAAAGATAAAAGTTCGCTCTGGAAATGTTCTTGCTTTCAATTAGGGACCAAATAACTCAGGAAATGTGCTCAGACCTTGTTACGTTCCGCGCAGCCAATTGGGTAGCTATTGTCAGCACGTGGCAAGCAAGCTTACTGGAACCTACTCGAGCGATTCTGCACATTCACATGTATCTGTTATAAATCGGATTGGCGAAAGGCAGGTTGCCAAAAATAGTAAACAAGTATGATTCCAATTCTAAGATTGTAATATAGTCTTATTTCGATTTTTTTCGGTATCAAGTTGCTTCTTGCTCTGATTAGTGAACTGCAATGTTCACAAAATGTTGTCGTTTAATGTATTAAGATATGGAAATAAACTGTAATATAACACTTTTTTTCAAGTGTTATATTAAGAAAAATCCTGATTGGATTAATTAGAATTCTGGTTGAAAATGGACGAATTAAAATTTTCTGGATAAATCTACTGGAATTATAGTAGAGATAACTTTAATTCTAATTGATACAATTAAAATCTTTTGGTTTGTCATTTTCAATCAGATATTTTTCTCAGTGTCAGTTGTTTTTTCACAAACTTTTTTTTAAAGCATTCAAATATTTTTAGTTTTCGCAAATGATACTAATCGTTTGTTTCAATTGACAAAGATTTAATTTTTGGATATTTTCTCTTCCTCCTGGATGCGTGTCAAATATCGCTATTATTTTCGACATGTTTCCTCGAAGACATGAAGTTACAATGTTACGTCTTTTGTTCTGTATTTGTATTGTAGATTTTCCCGATGTCACAATATAATGCTTGACATATATATTTTTATCACAATACATTTTGTTACTCACTGATCACATGAAGTTATATATTTTTTAATATTTATAATAATTTCCAATTCTTGAATTCTTGAAATAAATGAACATTCAGTTTTACCTATTTTTTCAAAATATAGAGCATATGATTAAACATCATAAACCTTTAAATTATATTTAAAATAAGCTTTGAATCAATTTTGTTACTAGTAGTTTATACCTTTAGATATATTCATATATCACACAACACATAGATCACATTGAAAGCCTAACTATTTATATCACATAATTAAGTAGAAAAGTGAGATGTAATTTTTGTACATCAGACTCTCGGAAAAAACTCTTGCGAAAACGGGGATTAATCTGATTAAAAAGCCTTCTCTTTTTTTCGCGCTCCGGAATCCGACGGACGAAATAATCTAGCGAGGCGCCAGGTGGCAGCGGAATTTTATCGGGAACACGTTGTCTGTATAGTTATCTCGCACTCCCAACGAGACAATCAAATCGGATCGCGAGAGATAATGCGAGGAGCGGCGGAAACCGTATAAACTGGCGAGCGAGAGCTCCAATATGGAGGAGGCCTTCCACTTTCCCGGGCAAAGATCCTTATCGAGCTGTAGTCGTCGATGGCGGCGGCGTGAAATCTATCGAGCTAACTTTAATCGAACTCCTCTAGCCGCATAAAACGGCGACTGAGAAACAGCCATCATTGTAGTTCGACCGGCTTTTAAATTGAGATATCATGAGATGCGTTATCGCACGATCGAAACGTTTTAACTTTTATGTGCTTTGCGGCTTCATGCGGTGCGCTTACCTCCGGTGAGACTTTTCTACATCGAGTAGTGGCTAAATGGAATAAAAGGCGAGCTGTGATGAAGTCATTTATACGAATAGTATTAGTGAACTGTTTTGTCCACTATATCGTTATTTGTTTGTTAAAATGCCGTACATGGAAATTATGAAAATTCAGAGCTTTATCTCGGCATTATAGTTTTTACATTATTTTACGCGGTGTGCTATTTTATGCACTGTACTTCAATTGTACAGATACCATAACAGATAGAAAGTATTATTTATTATTATAATATGATAATGATATTATAATTATCGTACTTTAACAGCAAACACTTTAAATAATTCTGTAAATAAATTTGGAATACATTCGATAAATTTAATGACGAAATTTCTTTTAAAGAGATTCTTTCGTAGGTCAATTTCAAATATTTTAAATTACTTTGTCTTACTGATAAATCAATTTATAAGAGAATATAAGAGATAGCTTATAACAAATATAAGAAAAATTATAATAATTAATAATATAATAATAATAATTCTTATTATTATCACTAAAATATGATTATTATATATATCTATTATAGCGCAAAAAATAGTAGAATTAATTTTAGAGTAACGCATTAATTTTCTTATCGTGCGCATAAATCAATTGCAATTTTTTAATAATGTCATAAAATTGATTTTCCATATGACTCGTAAAATTATGGTTTGTATTTAACATTGTTGAAGAAACTCATTTGCTTCGAGAAATAAAACCTTTTGTATCAAAATACAATGTAGGTTAATCTGCGATTAATCTTACACTTAAAATCAGATTTGCGGACGCGAATTCATCTGTCTACGACTCTTGTGATTGCTATAATTTATTCTCTCGATTGCACAAGTAGACAGGCGTCCTTCACGCTAGCGGCGAAGTGACTTTCGTTTTTTTACGCGAACACCCGTTGTGCGCATAATATGAAGCGGGATGCAACAAGCCGGAAGTATGGTGAAATAGATGGATGATGATAGGATTGCATTAGGTACTCAAACGAACATTATTCTGTTGTTAGCTACTTTGAATTTTATTGCTTATCGAAGGAGCTTAGAAAGCTGCATTTAATTTGTACTTGCTGTATAATTTTTGCGTACAAAATCTGATGTATTTACATGGTAATAATTATTTGAACAATAGATCAAAATTTCTTTTAATTTTTTTGTAATAAGTATGGATTTTGACAGAATAATTAATTTTAACAAAAGGTATTAAATAGATTTTATTCGATTTTGTATTGCAACTATGTGACTTGCAAGCAATTTATAATGATTTTAATTAAAATTATTGAATTAGAATGAAATAACGTCTCATATACTATTGAATGTTGAAGATATTTTTAAATTAAATGTAATAGAATATTCATAAATTATAAATATTAAATATAATAGAATTTTTTTCCTCTCTGTATTTTTTTCTCTCTGTATTATTTATGTGTATTGAATATATCACACAGTATTATTGTATATTTTATCTCAATGAGTCAATGTTTCTATATTTAATTATACATATGAATGTATATTTTATCTCACAAAACGAGATTACTGACCTCTGTAAATCTGAAAGATTAAAAAAGGAATAACGTCAACATTTCTACCTCAATAAAATATCGACATTTTATGAAAATACGCGCTCACGATTTTTGTCTCCATTTTTTTTATAGTTATAAAATATATTTTTTCTCAACAATTTTTTTGTTAATTATCATCTTAATTATCACATTAAACTTTGAAAACTATTTTTTTCCATTAGCGTATATTCTATGAATAACTTTCATTTTTTACTCTTACAAAAGTACAAAAGTTTGAAGCTGATTTTTTTCGTCAATAATCCTGAAATAATTTATGACAGATTAAATGTCGCTTCGACAAAGTTCGAGTTTATTTTTTGTCGTAAATTTTTGGAAGTAAATTAATACGGATCCTTGATTGAAATTTATAAGCAAACTTTTGTTCCTCAAGTATATTACGACAAGTTGGCAAAGTTCGATATCACCGCCATCGAAATGTATAATACCCACATCTCGTTTGGCTTGACGAGCCTCTGCTCTTAGGTTTGCCCATGTAAATGCGACGAAATTGGAGTTTCTGCAAGAAGAAAAGCTCTTGAGGAGACGCGAAACGTATGCGCGCAGAAGTTCGACGTTTTCTCGTTCCCTTTTCCCTGTCGCATTTACACTTTCTTCACGATGTGGCCGCTGAGAATTTAGCTGTGTGCCTTTACGAAAAGGAGGAGAGGGAGAGAATGATAGTGATGGTTGGTGTAAAGGGATGAGATGTCGAGAATAGATGCAGGAAGGGGAAAGAGAAATGCAGATTGAAAATCTGCGGCGGACCCTCAGCGGAGGGTGCATCAGCAAGAAAATTGGGGCCGGGCGAGAATAATACGAGCCGCGGGGGATGAAGGAATGGGGGAGGAAGGGAGTCTTTTTCCACCCTTCGCGCTCGAAATATGTTAATTACATTTGGACACCGCCGCCAGCGACCCTCCGGCATCGGATTGCGTGGATATTACAACGTTGGGATTCGTGTAAATAATGCGCCATAACTCATTTCTTTCGGTGAATCTGTGATTGTCTCTCTCTCTCTCTCTCTCTCTCTCTCTGTCTCTCTGCTCTATCCGTCTTTCTCATTTCTCATGTATACATTCAATATAATAAATTTTAGTTACCGCAACGAGGAAGCTATCGAGGCGCGAATAGATGATATCGCACGCTTATTTGACGGCGATACAATCAGCTTTATAACCTGAAATTTTCTTCACGAACATAATTGTACGAAAATTATGAATATTAAAATGTAATTTAATTCCAACAATTGTAGGTAAATTAATTGAAATGACCAATTACTTTTCGCGTTATTTATCATTAAAAGTACAAATGTTTAACAATCCATTTCTCGTTTATTTTTATAATGGCTAATAATGTCTTAGCATGAATCAGATATTATATTTATATATGACTAAAATTGACTTATGATTGTTTGCTCGCAAATTGCTTTTCCTTATGATTTGATATCATCGTCGATAAAAAACGCATTTTTTTCTATTGACTATGCGATGATCATAGACATTCCATTGCGTCGACGTAATCATGTGGGCGATCATAACGTTGAGTGATTATACAGGATGTTGCATGAGAAACCGGTCAAACAACAACATCTATTATAATTTTGAAAAGCGAAACGTATCGCAATTTAAAAGCTTTTGCACTGTTATTACATCCCCAAAAGAGATGTAACAATCTATTATTTCTAAATTTCTTGTTTATAATTTGAAAATCAGTGACACCTTTGATATCGATATCGGTAATTAAGATTAATTCTAAATTATTATTAAATCAAAAAATCTGTGAAAATTATTTTTGTCTAGAAAAATACCATCCACACGATATATATGTACATTAATAATTAATCTGAAGTAGGTAACGACACGGAAACCGATGGGAAAATTATTAACGTAAGCTCGTGCCGCGCCCAACAAGATTCTCGACTGGCGGTCTCGACTGGAAATTTTGCTGAATTACATCCGACTCGCGCTTCGTCGACTGTAAGGGAGCTAAATTAATCGATTAATTTCGTCGCACTCTAATACGCTGCCTCTAATACGACGTAGGCTCATGTGGCCAAGGAAAATTGCGCAACACCAAAGCGACCGCGTTCTATTCGTGTGCCTCGATAGTTTATGCAATGCATTAGGAAGCCGCGTGTCAAAATCATGGCAAATAATTCAACCACTTTAATGAATTGGCGAAGCATTGCGCAGCATTGTGAAATCTGAGTTATTACACGATCGACGATTCGTATATTACCTTGCGGCATCTTAATGTGGCTACTTTCACAGCATTTATGAGTTTAATACCCTCGAGCATGTAAGTTTACTCAACATTAAAAAGGGATTTGTGAGTTAAGAAATATATTGAAGATAAAAAATACATTCTGAATATAGCAGTTGTTACTATTGTTACTGTTTCTTCATAATTTATTGACAAACATAATTTAGCTAAAGAAGAGATTGTTGAGAAAACAATATAATTAAAAAATGTAAGTGGAATATTTGATTCATACTAGCAGTCAATTATTGTCAAATAATTTAAATCTTTCTTTATTTATTATTCTTTTTTTTATATAATAATATTTAACTTGAAAGTATAGAGAGTATAAACAATATTAATTTTATTCAATTTTAATACTTATTATAGAATATGAACTGCATAATTACATAATATTTATGGTGTCAAGACTAAAGTAAAGTAAGCTTAAAATAATAGTAATCTTATGCGAAGTATATATACTTATCTAATTTGAACAGTCGTACATCTTATTGCATGTACGATTTTCCAGATTGATGAAATCCGACCTGGATCTGGATTACGATTTGAATATCCTAGTTGGATGCACGATTAGATATGCAGTCACTACGAGGCATCTGCTGCAGTTTCGTATTACCGAATTATCGGATTAAACATAGGAATTAAGGTTTTAAATCCACGGCTCAACTCGTTGCGCCATTTAAGCCGCTGCTCATTAAAATTGAAGACTTGAGACGCCTCTGTGTCTCTCTATCCCTTTTTCTCTCTCTCTTTCTCTTTTGACGACTTACACCAGATTTTCTGGGTAATTATATGCACGGTGAATGATGTGACAGTGAATTTAAATCGTCACATATGTGTGAATGAAAGAGATAATATATAAAAATATAAAAATTAAAACTGCTATTTATTCACATAGGTACACAGAGATTATTATATATTTATTTATTAATTGATACATCTATTAATTCATGAAAATTAATAGATTTTATAGAATAGTTTTTTTAATTCAAGGAGAGTAATCGAGTTATGCAATTCCGTGACTATTGAAAGTAAACAGATCATATTCTCAAAATGTTAATTAAATTTTAAAAAATAATGCAAACTTTTTTATTATGATGTAGAATTCTGCGACGCTATTCTGTCATTTCAATTTTATCTTTTTTTTTTTACTGCGCCTTATTACAATAATATTGATGTGTAATATTAATATAAATCTTTATAATAAAGACATCCGATAATAAAGATATCATAGAACTTATAGATATCATTAGTACTGCAGAGTGCTGAAAAGCATGGTTTTAATGTTCTCATTGCTGATGAAGTTAAAGGATATTTTTCGAAACGTCAGAGCAAAATAGGATGAGTTAAGACAGATAGAGTAGATAGCTAGTAGCTGACCACCGCATGGAAGAAAGAAGCTTAGCTGGGTAATTAATTAGCGTACGGGTTAACAACTTGGTTGAGTCAAGAGAGATACGTAGGTGGGCTCTTCTCGACCGACAGCTGGGAGTAAAAATTAACGACAAGCCGTATGTACGGCAAGCATGTAGTTGCATTAACCCATTTGCCCGTCACGACCGCCATAAAGCGTACGTAATACATCCTGCTTATACTACGATGCGAATCGCCAGCACCGTCAGGGTGAGAAAAAGAGGCGAAAGGGAGAAGAAGAAAGAAAGAACCGTCGTGGTGTTTCTGATCAGACGGTGTTCGTGCTTTCGAGCACTGAGCGTGCCCCGCAATTGTTATCTAAACACACGAACATACGTTACGAGAAGAACGCGAGCCAGCGGGAGGCCTCGAAGGAAGCTCGAGCTTTGGAGTGAAGGAAATGGCGAAAGTTCCGGGTGAGCGGGGTGAGTCCCGAGCACGATTCGAGGGGTTGAGAGCTGAGAAAAGTTTACGACGTCGTCATAATTCTCTCTCCTAGTATTCATTTAGAAATTTCGCATCGATCATTGTATGGCTGTATTAAGGGTGCACGTCGTGGACGGTACGGTTTTGGTTGCGCAAAACATTGTCGAGAAACTACTTTGAAGGAACTTGTAGGAGTCTTTGTATCACGATAAAGACTTTTTTAACGTACCCATTATCCAAGGAACTTATTATTAAATGATACGTTCGTGTATGACTTTTATGTTATTACTTAATATTTTATAATATAATTACTCGATTCATGAACATGAAATTGAAAAATTTCTCATTTTCGCTGTTTTTTGTAATAAAAAGTTTAACGTCAGAATTCTTTATGTAGTGACCATCTCCAGAAGAAAGCAATCCAATCTACTAGCAACATTATGACAACGTCATCATAACGTTCAGAACCTATTATCTGCCTCACTGAGCTGTTACATGGATACATGACATTACAACGGGAAAGAAAGAAAATATTTCAGATTTATCCATAGGATATAAATCTGATAGGATATTTGTTACTGCGACATACATCAACAAATGCAGTCTTAAAATTTTTAAATAATGTTTGTGATTCTGTAGCAGCAATAAAAACGATATTTCTTATAAATAGAAGATATTATCTAATTTAAAAGCTACATAATTTTTAAGTAGTAAATATTATTCTGTTTGTATGTTTGCTGTCTAAATTCTTCGGAGTGGAATCTCATTCTAAAGAGTGAAAATTCTATCACTCTTCAAAAAGAGTTTTTAATCTTTAAGAGAGTTTACTCTTTACAGTGAGATTCTATTTTAATTTAAAAGAATTTAGAGAGCGCAATTAAATGGTATCTTCTTCAAGTTGACTCTAAATTTATTGAAAAATGCAATCTCAAATTTCTGTAAACATTTAACATTCTGCATTATACAAATAAATATATCTACGTATAAATATTAATTAAAAAATATTATGTGGAAAATCTGAATAATATTTATTAAATAAATACCGAAAAAATAACTAACCTTTCGAAGTTTATATTACCCTTTTGTATCCAGTGCGGGATTAAAGTATCCATCGTCGTACCCTATTTATCTCGTGTTTATCGCGCCCTTTTTTCAAAACGACGACAGAGAGTGACGAGTTGCGCGACGCACAAAGAGTCCCCGCGCGATAAAACGAGGCACGTGCTTCGTAAAGGCACGCCCCTCGCCACTCTTATCTAAATACGTGAACATACGTTAACGGAAGATTCGCATGGGGTAGCGAGACGCGAAAAGAGACTCGAGGGTGTCGGTAAGCGAGGAAATGGCGTAGGTTCTAGTACGATTGTTGGCAAGGATGTACGAAACAGGATGGGAGGGGAGGGAATGGAGTTAAGAGCGGAGGCGGAAAAAAAGTCCGCGAAAGGAAGAATCGGAAAAATGCAACAGGGCGGAAGTATGTCGTGGAGATAGCATAGTACCGTCGTGAAGTTGGAGACCGCCCTTTGTTAGATCGCCATCCCTTGTTTGGCAGTATGCTGCCTTTGCGCACAGGAAACATCGCAGCGCGAGAGCGCCGATCGGGAAAAAGGGAAGGAAACGCTATTTCGTACATCCTTCTAGGGGTGGTGCCTCCTCCATATACTTTTGTATAGAGTGTGCCGTCAGAGATCGTAAAAATTTACCGAAGTCCACCGATGAGAATTGCATATTGTTCAATTTACAGTTCAGACGTTTCAAAATATCTCCATTTTCAAAGAATGGCATGGTCCTTACAGTATTTGTGAATATATGTATATTCAACCTCTCGAAATCAATAATTAGTTAAAAAAATTTTAAATAATGGAATTACTATGGAAAGTTTATTAGATATAAAAATGATTTTCTAAATATGTCACTACATAAATATTTGATAAAGTTAAATAATTTAATAAAATCAAATAACTTCAACTTGTTTTATTAATTATTATCATTTACAACATAATATTTTAACGAAGAGTCTGTTACCAACTCGGAGTCGGTTACCAATAACTGTACATTTTAGTTTACGATCGATTTCCTTGATATTAATATTTATACAAGTTTATGTATAAATATTAGAGTATAAGTATAGTATTAGAAAATGTAATCTGGATTGCACTTTCAAATGTCTTGTACCTGTTATATATTGATCTTGTTATATGAGAACGTCCATTTATTTTACAATTGTACGACATAATTAAGTATCTCCGCAATCACTTCAAGTCAAGCATCTCCGTAGTTGACATTAACGTGACTTTCGCATACGACAATGCACCGCATTGTAACGTCCATATATTACTGCATTTACCTACGCATGAATTCACGTTATGCTCACGCGTAACTGGTATTGGTGCATGGGTACCGAACGTGTGCACTCTTCGTACAAAAGATAGATTGATAGATAGCTTAATGCACCCTGGGAATCCGGTCTTTCTCTCTCTTCCTAAAAACGACACACTATCGCGTAAGTATACACCAATGAATATAACGCCACGATATCGTCAATCAGATAACACCCTAATCAAAAACTGAACGCGATAGGCATCAACTGGATGAAAGCTCTTGTTGCGATTGCCCGTGAATTGAAAACGTGTTTTCAGAATTTAAGTGAATGTATCGTAAACGAAAGGATAAATGTCAAAATATAAAGATGTTTATAATATAATGATATTTCAATATCAAATTTTTTGTATTATGAGTTAAATCATATTAGTATGAAGTATTATAAGAAATGCATGTATATATCTATATCTTTGTATGGATTTAAAAATGGAAATGTATTGAAATATTGAATGAAAAAATAACATACATAATATTTGAATTTATTAAAGAAACATGAAGACGTTACATATACATTTATTTTATATGCATATATTTTAATGGCGAAATTTAAATTTTTTAACATTTAATTTTAGATATATTTTGAAGTTTATATAATTTAATTTAATATTACTTATATATATGCATATATAGCTTCTTAAAATTCTTAGATGCAATCGATAAGAAGGAGAAAGTTGTTATTAAATGTGATATATATCTATCTATCTGCTTATGTATCTATCTAGAAAAGGAGAATGAGAAATCTTAAAATCTATTCGAGGCGGATGATGCAATTTAAATGAGACATCTCTATATCTCTGGCAATGGGAATTATTTCAAAAGCTTTTCAAGAAATGATATTATTGTAGCATAGTGTCATAACTAGGGAGATAATAATAGCAAGATAAACAAAGCACATGGATACGCAATCGTATGAATATATGCTCTAAGATTTGCTGCATAGATGATGCCGTAACAAAGGGTCTGCTTCAACTAAGAATAGAAACCTGGAAACTTTATGAAAAAAGATTGCGTCAAATAAAATGATATAATTAAAATATTATCTTACACCATTGATCTATTTAAATTAAATTTATTTTCAGTTGTAATTAAGTCGATTTAAATTGAAGTTATAAATATAATTGTTAATATTTTGTGCATTTTAAGAAATACTGTCCTTATATCTTTGTGGTATTTTTAATACCACAAAGATGTAAGGACAGTAAATAAATTTTTATCGCAATTAAAAGACTATTTATAAGACTATTTAAAAGACTATTTAAAAGACTTTTTAAATAAAATGTAAGAATTCTTTATCTTCATTGTACACAAAAACCAAGAAATTTCCATCTATTTATTTCATTTCGGTTTTGCAAATGAAAATTAAATTAATTTTACCATTTAGCTTTATCGTTAAAAATGCTATTATTATTCTCTTTTGAGCATACGACTTTGTATATTTTTAAATATCTCTGTAATTTAAGGTAGTGTTATTCAGCTTTGGTGAACAGATTGAATTCAAAATATATTTTATACAAATATGTATATTAAAAATAAAGGTATTCATGTATGCATACAAAAACTCAGGTACTCTGTTCCATCTTTTTATTCCATTTTTCGATAGTATGCAAATTATTAACATGAAAAACATGTAATAATTGTAAAAAATATCTGCAGTTAAATACAAGAGTATCTCTAAATTTTATTATTTTATTTTACGCGCAAAATACATAGCCGCCTGTTTTGTGTCTCATATATTCTAAATTTGTCTTTGTGGATGGTTTGATTAATTCGCATTTATTTTGCCGTGAGGAATGTCTTTATCCTCTTCGGTGCAATATAACTCCGCGTTTGTAACCCCTTTCAATTTCCACGATGCCGCGATTAAAGGGCCGTTATTCGGGATTGGTGGCCGCGATTGAAAGCAGGACATTTAATCCGTTCTCCACACATACACATGCACGCGCGCGCGCGCGCGCGCGCGCGCACACACACACACACGCACGCACGCACGCACGCACGCACATATACACATGCGCGCCTTGCATCTAGAAAACGACGTTCATATATTGACTATTGGGTTAAATGAAAAGCACAGACCGTGTATCCATTAAACAATCGAAGTCTTTGGATTCTCGAACATTTCCTTGACAACGAGAAAAAAACCGATAAAGAGGATCGTGCGATTTCGACAAACATCGGAATCAGACCACACAGGAAGGTCCCCTGCGGCCCTGGAAAGGAAACGGGAGCCGCAGGTGAGAGATAGCAATGCGTCCGTTATATCATCATTCCTGGTATATCGTCCAGCGGAAGGCGAGTTTCTCTTGGATAGAGTAGTAGGGCGGGGAAAGGAGGATAAAGATTGATATCTAGAAGGGTATGAGAAAGGGTGAATAAGTTAGAATGTATATCCGAGTACCTTTGTTATTTCGTTCCTTTGATACTGGATGCATTGGAGGGGGGAGAGGGGGAATTAAGGTCGTTGAGAGAGGTAGAAAAAGTATCAGACTAAGTATTTTACAACGCCGTCGAATGAAAAAACATGGGTGTTGCGCATTCCTCTTCTCAGTACTCCCATCACCCCTCTTTCGTTCTGCCTGTGAATCTGGTGGCTGGAGGAAACTGGGGAAAAAAGGACGAGAGGGGTGCCTGAGCACGCGCAGCTCAAAGGCGTTAACCGGCTCGTCGTCGCGGTAGGGATGGCGTGGCGCCCACCAGGATATCGACGAAAGTCCTCGCCAAGGGGTCTTCTCGAAATGGGACGTAATAACGCCCTCACGTTACCTCACCGTTTCCGTTTTGGCTCCTTTAAAGACGTCTGCAATTGTTGGCTCTCTCGGCTGTATCTCCATTAGCCACGCCAAATTCTGGCCCGACAAGCAAAAAAGAACTCATAATACTCAGATAATATTAATACCAAATCTTTTCTTGAATGACTTAAAATATGCTGTCATATAATTTAAAGATAACAATTTTTATTTCATTTCTTTTTAATATTTTTTTTCAGTTTCAAATCAATCCGTCAGGAAAAATAAAAAATTGTTTCAATTTTGGAATAGTGTTGTTTTCGCAGTTTTTGCTTTTTTACTACAATAAGCTTAAGTTGAAACTAAATTACTGTTGAAAGTTTCAGTATTTCTGAACAAGTGTCGATGAACCTCTCTTGACTTCTCTTAAAATTTTAATACCGATGATTTATTTTCGTAGAAAATGCGATGAATACAAATATATGCGAAAAAAACTTGATTTAATTAAATTGTTTTTAGAAAATGATCAAAAATTGTACTATTCATGTGGAGATTTTATGAAGTTTTAATTATGACAAATTTCTCTCCTGTATTATAAATAGTTTGTCATTTACAAACTTCTGTTTTCGTTATATGACGTCGTTACTCTCACAATTGAGGAATGATTGAATTAGGAATTAAGTGTTAGTATGAAAGTAAACATTATAATTACGCGAATGAAATGCTGCGTGATTATGTGACCCTTTTGTATCTCGTAACCTTTTAAGGACGGTGGACTTATTGACACTACGATCTCCAAGGCAAAATGGTCTGTTTTAGCCTTTAAAGGTTGCGACTGTTAAATCATTTGTAGTCATTCGTGACGGTGGAAGAATGAATAGAATCTTTGAGCGAGTTTCTCAATTATCGTTCCTGAAGAACATTCCTGCGAGATCATTCATCTTCGTCTACTGCATTATGCAATATGGAATTGTCAAAATTTGAGAATACAAAGTGTTCTCTTTCTCAATCTCTCTTGTTCAATTTGAACATTCATGTTTCAAATTTATAAATATTTTCGAAACATTATGTATGCAGAACTATGGATGAAACTATGGATGCAGAATTTTAATTAACCAATTTTTTCAATAATTGAAAAATTTTTTTAATTCTTTTTGAAATTTTTTAAAATCTTATTGGCGTTTGTTTTTGTTTTTAATGAAATTTTTTATTGGCGCATTAAGTTAAAATATCCGTATTTCTAGAAATTCAATTAATCGATCTTCGACTGGTGACACAGTTTTTTTATTTCCTGATTGGTACATTGAAAAAACTGCTATATTTATTGTAAAATTAATATTCTAATTAAACTTTTGGATCAATTTTTTTATTTAATATATAAAATTTCGAGTTGACATAATATTCTATGTTCAATTATAACAAAATTATTTTTTATATAACAAACAAAAACTTTCGCATTCTTATCACCTTCAATTGAAATATAATTTGTGATATAAAGAAATTAATATATTATGGTAGAATTAAATGATAGTGTAGAAATGCATAAAATAAATAATATTTTTTATGATATTCACACATGTAAATAGAAAATGTGAATAGATTTTTTTATTGAATTAACATTGAAGAATTAGATTATTATCTAAGATTTTTTCAATACACAAATTTATTTAAAAGATTTAATTCTAACTATTGTTGATTAATATAATGTACCACTACACAACACTCATGTCTTGGCTTTTCTTTCGAAATTTTCTTTTATGTTCCAGAGTAAAATATAGTACAATGCACATCCTGACACATTTTAGTGTGAAATAGACCGACACAAAATACATCGATGCCTTTTTACGAGCGCGTAAATTCACGTTAGAGAGGGAATGTTTATAAATTAGCGTTCACGCGGGGGATGAATCCGAGTTTATCGCAGGGGCAGAGAGCGCGAGCGGATGGACAAGCATAATTGTTTGCTCTGCTAAATGTCAATCCGATAGCGGTGGCCAATGAAGTCCGTGATTATGCTACTGGGATGTGTTCACGGCGAATCGGAGGGAAAATTAATTTCGTTGTTGAGGTGCAAAATTCAACCTCAACTTTGAATAAAGGATCGGCGAAAAACTGATATCTATCGAATTATATAGAATTTTTTATTACGCGAAAGACACTGTTTATTATCGAAGCTTATATTAAATCCCATATATACACGAATATATAATACATTATACATATATAGCCAAAGTAGTAATATATTGGTAAATATATCTTGAAGATTTTTTTAGAAGTATTTCTTATGAAATTTATTTTAAAAAGATATTTGAAGTAAGCTCTTAAGACGTTTCCTTATTATTTAATGTTACTTTAGAAAGTATTCATTTCGTGAATACTTTCAATTTTAAGTGATTTAAATTTTTTATAAAACATATTTTTCATATTTTACAATTTTTTTATATTTTGAAGTTTTTAATTTGTTATTTAATTTAATTGTTCAATTTTATTTTATTTATTTTTTTAAACTTTAAATATATAGAAACTTGATGAAAATTATTTACAATAAATTAAAAATTTTGCTGTATATATTTTTTTTATAAATTAAACTGAAATATTTCTTAATTATTAATCGATTAACAATCATAAGTTTTTTCTCAAAAGAATTAATTTTATTCCATAAAAAAAGAGAGAGATGGTAGACGAAAGCCTTGGGACACTGTATTTACATTTCATATATATTCCCGAACTTGAAAGGCATGTTGGAGCGCAAACGAAATGAACCAACTCGACGTCTCGTCGAATTCCACCGCATTTTCAGGCAAGATGTTGAAGAGAGAAGAGACGATTCCTCTTGAAAAACAATATCGTTACATGTTGTCACGTGAATTCAGCGTCTCTCATTGGCCGAACACATCGCGATGTTACCGACGATTCCCAGGCGAATCAATAGCATTACAGAAACTCTCTCTCGCGTTGTAACGCCGAATATTACTCGCGCCACGAATGAACGCCGTTGCATCCTCCCTTCCACTGATATCTCTACCACTCGCCCACATATACAGATACGCATGGTTGTAAATTCATAACTGTATTATAGCCACTGCACTCGAAACGGCCGATGCGCTCGATGGCGGCTTCATCGGATTTTGACGTTATTGAGAGAGAGAGAGAGAGAGAGGGGGGAGGGGGAGACAGAGAGAGGGTGAGAGAGAGAGAGAGAGGGAGAGGGGAGAGGGAGGGAAGAGAGGAAGAGAAAGAGAGGGAACGGGCGGACACTTCGTCGATAACGTTTTCCAACGGCGGCTACACGGTAATGTCCGACGAATCGATATTCGGAGTACCCTCCGGGGAGGGGGGTGACAGCCCGAAGGCGCCGGGGCGACGAGGGGTGCTACCGTGGTCAGGGTGAAAAGGGACGGGACGTGGTGGCGGAGTTCGCTAGACGGCGAACGTGTGTTCTGGATGGTGGCGCGTCGTTGTTCGAGAACGACGATCACTATTCGATTAGGTTTCACTTTGGCTTTCGAAGAAAAACGATATGCGACCGCTCGGGGTGGAGTGGATCGTTTTTTTTTTTTTTCGGGAAAAGTGTCGATCCTTTCATTCTCAATGTGACTATGTGTATAGCGATACATTTAAGAGGCAGATAACTTTAACATGTATTTCAAACAGCAGGAATTATCTTAAATTAGTTAAGAACTTTTATCACTTCTCCTTTCTTCTTTTTTTATTTCCTTTAAAGAAGTGTATAATATATAATTACTTATATTTATTATGTAATTAATTTAGGTCACATATTTAGTTATACAATAATTATTTGTAATATTGCTTGTGTTTACTTTAAATTCATAAAAGTACTTGTTTTTTTTGTATTGAATAGTACATTTTTTTCATTTTTAAATATACTTACATAAAAACAGAACATAGTTCATTAATTCTGGAAAAATAAAATGATTAATGCAGTGTATTTTTTTACAAGTTAAATATACAATTTATATATGCGGAAAAAACAACACTATATTATGAAACTAAAGTTATATTAAAAAATAATAATTTGTTACAAATTTATTATATTTCATATTTTATAAATAATGCTGTTTTAATTGTTTTTTTTTTTCAATATTGTTTTGTGTGGATAATTTCAAAACTTTGATAACTGAAATTCAGTTATCAAAAAGATATTAGAACAGTTATTATTATTTCGATTAATCCATGATTCGCATCACGTCAAATGTACGTCCCTCTTTAATCACCCCTGTTCTCAGGATGTAGAGTTGCAGTCGACTGCATTCCGCCCTCCATGCCAATGACGTCATAGCTTGCCACGTGGCATTGTGCATGTTTTATATATATGTATTATATATATAAGGGTTACTTACGTTTTACTATTAAGACATATCGGCGGAGTTTTCAAAGGCCATATCGAATCTCGCGATCCTCACCTGTAATAAATGTCTCAACGCACGAGAGATTATGTAAAAAAAAAAGTAAGTCCCACGGGATTATCTCGAGCGAGCATTGCCTTCGTTCGCATTAAACGTTGGGATTTATAAGTCCACTGTAGTCGGCGACGTCGGTGCCGACAAGTCAGCCCCGTACTGGTCCATAGGGGTCCACCGCGGGTCTGGACTTCTCGATAGTCGAGATTTATCGAGTCTACGGTTTGACGAATTCGATCCTGGGGCAATCCGGCTCCTAGTGCTGTTGGTCTTCGTCCTTCTTTTCAGACTTTTGTATGTACTGTCGCATCCCTTGGGAAAAGGACTACATCCTTAGCGAGATTTATTGAATGGATAACTCATGCCATCGACTCTATTTCTTCGGAAATATTTTCCTCGATCGGCGCAAATAAATTTGGATTATTTATTTTGGAAGTAATTAAGTATTATTTTTACTTCCACTTTCTGTTTTATAAGAAGAAATTAACTTCTTGAAGAATTTCTCAATATAACTTACAATTGAATTAATTCATATAAAAGTAGAAATTGTTTTCATATAATAGCTGTCCTCAGAAATTATCCGTAGCACTCTTGCAATTCTTTAAATAGAACAACGACGGAGAACGCG
>Ga0157364_1000563_pt1 | contig 26389 bp, 14 predicted proteins | sample AttsexASBM2_FD_111476 | JGI IMG/M metagenome (GOLD analysis project Ga0157364, IMG submission 111476) | Fungus gardens microbial communities from leaf cutter ant in Ribeirão Preto, State of São Paulo, Brazil - Atta sexdens ASBM2 | ecosystem: Host-associated > Fungi > Mycelium > Unclassified ... | reverse complement strand
TAAATTATGAAAGAAAAATATCTATGTAAAATGAATTATTTTCTGAATGAATTATTTTCTATACGATGCATAACAATAGCGATTTTGTATTGTTCCAGGTTATGGAGAGAACGAACACCATTGTTACATGGCCATCAAGACTGAAAATCGGCGCAAAGTCGAAGAAAGGTAAGCAATCGATTGAATCCATTTTAAAAGCAATCTGTTACAGATTGTATTTTAGAAAAGGTTTTGTAGAAAAGATTTTGTGAACATGTCAATAACAATAGATAATAGAAATTTTTCGTATTCTCATATTATATATACAAATATTATGGGCTACATTAGAAAATAGAAATAAAGTATCTGAAATTTTAGATATTATACCAATAACCGAAATAAATCTTGCTTTATTTGTTTGTGTAAGGAAGACGTTATTTGAGCTATTGAGATGCTTACACAATAGGTGACATGGCGAAATACCTTTAGGTTCATTAATATATTTCTTTGCATTTCTTGACAAATGAAAATTTGAGAGCAACGCTCTTTCTAAAATAACTAATTCATTTTAACTATTCAGACACGTAATATTGTCACCATCTGACACCGACAAAATTCATGAACGAACAAAGGCACAAAATACGATTAGACTAATGTCTTCTTTTTTATTTAATCCTAAAATAACGTGACACATTCCAAATGAATTGTATTTTCTAATTAAAAATAATTAAATTATTTAATAATTTTAGCGTGAAAGAGAAGGAGTAGTACGTAAATCTCTTATCTCGGTTTTATCGATTATTCAAAATCCACCTAAAAATATAAGTATTTTACAAATTCGGAAATAACTGCTGCATTTCTCGTGACAAACGAGAGAATAATACGAAATGAGCGTATAAGCGGAAGCTATCGATAGTTCGAGGGCGACACGACGTGGAATTCAGATTCGGTGTGTCGTATGTCCTTGGAATATTATACTTGTAGGAGACGCAAAAATCAGACCTTCGTGATTCTTCGTGCGTTCTTCGCATTCGGACTCGTGCGTAGTCGTGCGAATACGTTGTTCGTGGATTGCGTCAACCGAGTGATCGGTCATGTCTCTTCGTCAGCTGACGTTTTACACGTGGCTTTATAATCGTTATTTAAAGTTTCATCAGTGGCTGTAGAAAAAAATTTGCATACCTCGCGAAACTCGAGATTAATTCGATCCATGCAACACGAAACTTACGAGAAATTTACTTTAAAAGAGATTTTCGATTTAATTGAAATTATAAATTTAATATTTGCGAATTTTAATAAAAATTTCAATTCATATTTTGTGTGAAATTCTAATAGATATAAGTGAGTGAACATAAGTCATAACAATAATTAATATATATAACATAGTAATAACAAACATAGTTAAATAAAAAACAGTAATTTTTTTATACTTTGTAATATTTTTGTATTATCTTTTGATTATGAAATATTATTAATTTGATAATCCATGATTTTTTAACGAGTCGCTAAAAATAATTGAGAATCAAAAGATATCACAATAAAAATTTCAAAAAGGTCGGGAAAGGGCGGAAATATAAAAATTCGAAGTTTCTAGATTTCATAATTGATTATTCATCCATATTGTTCTTTGTACATCGATTGTAAAATCAATTCATCGTTTATTTCTCGATACATAAATTATGATATGTGGATCGATCCAGAGAATTCTCTCGTCCGCTTGAAACAGTGTCGTCGTTTCATACGGATCGGACCTTGTGGAAATTTTTCGGTGATTCATTCCTCCCTCGTGACTTAAACAGCTGTTGCATATGCTTTTTCTCTCTTTATCTCTTTCTCTCTCTGTCACTTTCTTTTTCTTTATTTTACGAATTCAATCGTATGTGGTAGTCTATGTAATCGGATATAAATAAACTTGTATTCCGGGGCTCGTTATGACTTTAGATTATCATTAGGATGTATGAGTTATCTTACATGTATATACTTAAGTCCACAAAAACAAAGGCTCACATATATATGCGATGCAGATGCACGATACGGGTTATTCACAAGTTTCATTATAATAATTTCTTTTATGTAATCACGGAAATGTTGATGACGGCCAAATGATAACGCAAGAATCTGTCGTAAGAGTTTAAATTCTATAGAAATTTGCTTGTGGAATATTACTTGGATCTGTTTGATATATCTATTTCGTGTATGTATGTCAGATGTGTCATACTTGAGTATATTTACATACTTTTTTAAGTACTTTTTTATATATATAAGAATGTTCTAAAATGATTGCCATTATATATGAAGACTCCAACTAACTTAAATAACATTTTAAAAATATAGTATAATATATTACATTATTACGGTATATATTTATATCTTCCAAATAAATTAGATAAAAAATGACGGAATTTTTATAAAGCAAGTGCGGTATATAAAAAAGATTTCTTTTTCAAATATCCCATTCACTTAATTGTCATCTTCTTAAGCGAATTTTATTATAATAAAATTTTGACTAACGAAATCGGATTAATATGACTATAATATAAAACAAAATTCAATCAAATTATATTTATGAATAATTCCACAAATTGATCAGGTAATCTCTAATTAGAAAAATCTTTAATTAGAAAAATTTTAGTAAATTTGAATAAAAAGTATGATGAGTTATATGATTGTTATTCCGTATATATTTCAATATGATTGATTTCGCAGTTTATAACAAATCATAATTGCCAATAAATACTCTAGTATAGATGTAATACTCGAAATGGAATTTGCATTCGAGGCAACGAATGAGTTAAATTGACTCACATCATGCGCTCTTCAGGGTTAATAGATATTATCGAGTTATCTCCCCCGTGTCGTGATAGGATATCACCTTGTGATTTGACCCGCTCTCGAAGCTGTCGTGAATTTTGCGCAGCGAGATCAGCGGGATTCTAGTTCAGCCTAACCAACCGGATAATTGTCTGTGATCGAATTAAGCGTCAATCAGTATCACGCAGCCGTTCTAATTCTTCACTGAGTGAAGATGTCTATGTGCCGCGAGTCACGTAAGCCACGTTACTCTTTGAGTGATAAGACTACATATAACTTTTTTCTCTTGTGGACATTTATAATTATATGATGGTGTAGAGTTGTGAACTATAATGACTATTATTTAGCATGATATTTGTACCTGGATTAAATGGTAATCTTCTAGAAATACAGCAAAGTCCAACGTATCATCAGCAAAACTGAGACATACATCTCTTGGTGTAACCAATAAAAAAATGGACGCAAATAAAAAATTAATCAAATTAAAATTTGATTAATTCAATTTAATAAATTGAATTTGAACAAAAATCAAATTTATTATTATTAATATAATTAAACTAAATCATAAGTTTTACATCTAATTTACAAAATGAACTTTATATCGAAAAGTTTAAATTGAAGAACAAAATAGATGAAGAGATAACAAGCTTGGGTTAATTGCATAATTAGAGCTGTAATTATTTTTCAATAATTGCCAGTTTTCTGCTTGTCATATCATAGTTATATATAGTCAATTTATACTGAACGATGCGTGTTTACGAAGTAAACAACAAAATTTAAAAACCAACTATCGCGTGACTTTGCAATGTTGCTGCTTCATCAAATTATTTAACTGGTTTTATTTTTTACCTAAATCGATAAAATTTATAAGATTATCGTGAAATCGCGAGAAAGTTTTGCTTAAATTCATTACAATTTTACAGAGCATAGATTAGTAAGAATATAATAGACGAACGGAAATATATAAAGCAATAGCATGAAAGGACAACTTTAAAAATTATCCTTTATTAAAAATTTCTTTACTAAATATTATAAATATTTATTAAAAAATTTAATAATTAATAATAATTTAAAAACGATTATTAAATTTCAATGTATCCAGACACGAAAATATTGTAGTATTTTTATATAACAGTTATCATAGCATTTTTTCGCTTCGTATAGTATATATCATCGTTACCATTGTTTTCCTTGTATGCATTCTACGTGAATTTATCGTGAAATAGCAGTGTACACATCATATATTAAGGAACACCTTGTATCATTCAGATAATCAGTCGAGCCTCCGATACTGCCCCTCTCTTGTTACCGCAACGGCAGCCGACACTCCTTATCGCTTTGTGCAAACAGGATTCATCTACTTTCTATGCTCGGCGTTAAAGAGGTCAGGTCAGGCCTTAAAGTCTTGCACTCGAAGAGTCCGCGTGCTACCGTTGCATCGATTCTAAAAATAATCACGGATTGTGTCGCGAGGACCGATAGATAATCGCATATAACGCTGCAGTTTCTAGACACCAACTAAGTGTTTATAGTCGTGAATTTAATCGGATTCCGATTTTCAAAAGCACAAGTATTGCGTTATTTTCCATGATATCTCTTACATAATTAAGGAGAGATAAGAAGAAGGAGATAAGAAGCTGCTTCACAATTATACGATATAGTATCGTTGTTTTGATTGCGAAGTTCCGAAAATTGTTTTTTTTTTCTCTGCGCAGAAGATTCTCCGTTCGAGAATCCTCAAAATCTCAAAATAATTCTCAATTCTACCGTATGGAAAATATCACTAAAATCACGGTATTTCAATAATCGGTCATTCAATCCAATTTCTCTGTTAAAGCAAATTCACTTGAGAGTAATACAAAATTAAAATCTCATTATCCAGTTATGCGCCAGAACTTTTTATCTTCAAAGAAGAAAAATAAAAGTAAGACAAATTATATAATTAGATTATTAGCGAAATTTTCGAAGAAACGTTTCGATTCTCTCTATTAAAACTCACATTTTACACGCATTTTTTAACGTATCAATCATAATTTTCTATTTCGCGCGTATATCTATTTATATTTAATGATTGGTTTCTAATTTTTGATAATCATCGTAATAGATGAATTATCGAGTCTCATCCATGCGTGACAAGGATCGAGTAATAAGCGGAACGCGCACGTGCGATCATTATATAGCGTCAATGACGCGTCGCACTCGACTTTGGAACACGTTATACAGTCGAAGGCCTCGCGTTCAGGAAAAAGCAAACGTTGCGAATACTAAGATTGACTTCAAAATAGCTATCGATTGTGTGTGTGTGTGGTATCGGATTTTCTGCAGTCGCCAGCGGCGTCTTTCTATCTTCGGAGCCCTGCGCGTGATTTCTTTCGGGATCACAATAAAATCGTCGCCGAACTCTTTGCCAATAATGTTCATGGACATCAAGATTAACCGATAGTATGTATTCAACATACACCACCGTTTTGTGTCTTCAATTTCATTGAATCGATATAACTGTATACTTCGCTGCAGGCTTTTGGCGCCTTGGTTACATACATATGTCTGAAGCGCGGTGAGTTCGTCGACCTTTATAAGGAAACAGTTTCACCTCGAATTTCACCTAGTTTTACGGATATTTTGTTTTCAAATCGCGCGTAACAAACCAAACATTTCTGACGATACACAAAAGTCGATGACTGTTTATGTCGGTGGACATATATTCGGTGTCGGTCAAACTCGGTGGTCGATGATGGCATGTCGACGAAAAATTCTTTGTTTTAGCTTAATCCACTTTGCCTGAGACACTTGCTATATTATAGTCAATTTCAAAAAAATATATGTAAAAACATTGTGACATAATAACATAATAAGATGGAAACAAGACCGTTTATGTTAAATATTTTATTATTTTAAATACGAAGCGCCACTATAGCGCGAATGTTAAGATGTTGAATTATTATATATTCATATAAATGAATTAATTTCAGAAATGATAATTGCGTGCCGATATGGTTATCAGACTTTCAATCTGAAATATTGATAATCCCCCCAAATTTCTTAAATTAATCTTAAAAAACTGTAATGGGAGTCGACTGTGTGACATATGTAGTCAATCCGAAAGACATATGTGGAAAATATTTTTAAAGAAGAATCTATGCTTTCTCTATATTTATTATGTTTTTTATTTATCAGCTAAAACGGAAGCTATTATTTCGGACTAATCGCTTATTTTGCTACGCACGGAACGAAGTTTAGTCGCGTAACGTGTAATTAATGAGGTCAATTATAATTGATTGCTCAGTATAATAAAGGCGCGACTCGCTGCCGCCGTTTACGTTCCTTTATATTTCTACACATATCCCACACGTAATCGTCACCGTAATTAGATTTTCTACCTTCTTTTCGCAGATCCGCATATAAAAGTCGCAGGACGACTAGATGATGTACGATCAGCAAAGGAAAAGATAATGGAAATTTTAGACACACGGGTAAGTCATACATATTTTATATATATATATATACATTCCTATCTACATAGTATATAGATAAGATTCAGTTAACGTCAAAGATATCGTTTCCAGTGAATGGAAGAGTTACTATTCCGTTATTTTTTTTAACAATTTGCAATCTTTAACTAGAATGATTTTAAGAATGAATTTAACTAATTAAATGCTGAAATTATGCTAAGGCTGGGAAAGTCTACTTTGAAAAGTAACTTGCATCATCACATGTTTACTTACTGAGGGCAATTTGCAACGAGTAACTTTACTTGTAAAAAATAATAAGTTATAAGTGCCGATTTATATAATTTTTCCCATATCGAATGACTTTTTCACTTTTTTTTTTGTTACAAGTAACAATCGATTCGAATTCTGATGTTACTGTTACAGTTCACAAAAAAATTGAACATTGCCAAATCGTTATTACAACAGAGTAACGATAAAGAAGTAACGGCGTTATAAATTACTTCCATTCCCTAATCATTTCACAATTAGTGTTGAGATTACAATAAGGCATAGAAAACGATGCAAAACGAAATTTAAGATTTAAAAATACAATGTTTATAAATAGGATTGAAAGAGACACGATAAATTAAGTAGCCTGTTTACGCGCAAAAATAGTTATCTCCATCATTTAAAATGTTTTTTGGGGAAAGTGAAAAAATTTGTGGTCATTCAATTTTATGGTCATTCAAGCTATCAAAAAAATCTTTTTTCAATTAAAAAAAAATTATTGTTTTAATTAATCAAATGTATATAATATGACATAAGAAAAATATAATTTCCGTTTATTAAAATACAATATATATTTGACTGCTTTTGGAGCTGAAAATAGGATTTAGCTAATTTTTAAACGGAAAAGTTGATGCAAAATGAATTAAATGTTAAAGTAAATTATTGAATGAAATAAAATTGACATATTAAATATAAAATTTTATGATTTTAAAGAGCACTTTTATTATCGTATTAATAACAAAAAAATACATCCTATAATTACAAATCATCATATTTATTGAAAAAAATGCAACGCTTTCTCCTCTTTTATATTTATGTTAAATTTAAATAAAAATAAAATATTGAATATAATAGGAAAATTTGCAAAATGAGTTTCATAAAAAATAACAGTAAATAAAAAAAAATTAGTAACTCTAGATTAGTCAAAGTAGGAATCTTTAGCTTTAACTTTTTTTACTTTATTCGCTTTTCTCTCTTGATTTTATAAAGTTTGACACACTTTTTAAGGTTTTGACACAGTTTAAAATGTTCAGTTCGTAAGGAATTCAAGAGTTCTTTTTTTAAGTTTTTTTTTTTAATTTTTGAATATATAATAGTTTTTGCATTTTAGATTTGCCCAATTATTATTTATACAAAATTGACTATATCAATAATTGGGAATGCAAATATGAGCAAATAATATTCTTTTTTGAGAGGAGGAGAGGGACAATCGTTTTGTCGACGAGTAAAATTCTCACGAAGAAGTATGTCAGCGTGTAACGGGAATTTATCGAATATTTAAACTGCAATTATCGGACGATTCGAGAAGTCTTTTCCTACTACAGTGTTACTGTAGTTGGCGCAATTACCGTTGTTTTGCAATAGAGGAAACAACGTTGCACGCGGAACGACTCGTTCACAATCGAATGTGCTTATTAGTATCAGTTATCAGTGAGCCGGCATAGGTAATTACCGAATTCGATTGTGTGACATGTTAAAGCGATCATTTATCTTTTCTCAAGTGTTACGTCATTGGCAAGCAATAAAAATTAATAAAAGCATTGATAAATCGAAAATGTTATTAATCTTATTAAATATTGTATAATTTATACAGGCACTCACGAATATGAGAATAAGTGTCAAAGCAATATGTAGGTCAAGATGATTAAAAAAACAGATGAATTTTTGTTATAAAATACATTTTCAAAAATTTAACTTTAAAAATGTAAATAGTACACTCAAAATCTATAGCCATGAAAATTTTACTGCTAACAAAAGTGAGTAGCAAAGTCATTGCTTTAAGTATGAAATTTCACTGCTTTGAAGTTAATCTAAATCGAAGTGGTTTAAGCATTAGTTGATAATGCATTGCAAGCTTACATTGAATGTTACTGCTGAATGTTACTACTCACTATCTATTCTTACATAAAGGAGTGAATTTAGCGACATAATGCACCGTTATCATTTGTCGCATATTTATCATATGTCAAAAAAATTATATATACGTATATACTATTATATCATTAAACCATTATTTTACCATTAGATAGATTTTACATTTATCATGTATATAATTTTTTCAAAAATTTATAATTAAAAATAAGGTTAATAGGTTAATAGATAGTATGCTCCTGTTCAAAATGTCTCCGTAGTCTTTGTTATCTGGATTTGGAATGACATTATTTTGTCATTATTCTAATCTCTAAATTCACTCCTTTTTGAAGTAAATTTTTCACTCCAATTACCGAATGGATTTTCCATTCCCATCTTGCAATAAAATTTACTGGCAGTTGCAACATTGGCGCAATTGCTACTAATGCCTGTATTGAAATTTCAATTTAATACAATGAAATTTGATTGCTACAGATTTAGAATGTACTATAAATAATGAATAAATATTTAAATTTATCTAACTATAAGAAAAAGAATCAGTATTATCAATGTTTCTTTCGATAACTTTTTAGTTGTAACTAACTTTTTAGTTGTTGGGTTTAGTTATTAAACTTTCAGACCGTGTCTCTTTCAGTTTATGCGATGCTTTTTTTCTCCGGTTCCGTGCATATTTCTATTTAATTACCAGACACATGTCGTAAATAAGAAAGGTCGAGAGAAATAGACGTTAAAGAAAAGAGGCGAAAGACCACGTGGAAAGAACAAATTCTATTTATACGTCGTCGTTCGTGGTCACGAATTCCCAGGCGAGAAAGCGAATCGTTATGTTTAGGCGAGCAGCCGAATTGCTTTGTAGAAAGAAAGAGATAGCGAGAGAAGGTAAAAAAGATTCAATGCAAAATGACGTGAGAATATTTTGAATATGAACGCTTTAATTAATTAAATGATTAGCACTTTCTTCCAAAAACTCGAGGAAACAGAAAATTTAATTTGAAATTGTCTTGAAAATGTGATTTATATTGTTTGAAAACTAGGTCAAATTTTAATTAAACTTCATCTTCGTGATTTTGAAATTTACTTTCTGAAGTTCTTAGAAGAGCGATTTAGATGATTGACGCTAAATCTTCGTGTTCGTATTCTCATATCGTAAACATCCCTTAACTTTAAAAAGCTATAACGAGACGCAATGAAATGTTATTAGCTGATTCCGTTACCGTTAAATCGCGAGACGGTAGGCGAGCCGGACTTGTCGTTTTATGCCAGCCATACCGGGCGTACCGATCGATTCCTGTTACTTTGTCGAATGTACATTCCTACATGCGTGCGTTCAAGAGACAGTGCGCGAATATACGGCGACAGAAATGAGGTAAAGAAGGACGTGTGAAAGGAACACGTATATATACTTCGCTGAGAGAAACGTGGATAAAATTCTGCGCTTAGTTTTCTCGGGCACGAGAATCCGCCGTTCCTTTTCTCCTCTTCCTTACAATTTACGTGATCTACTCTCGCAATTGCAATAGCGGCAAGTGCATGGACACTTTAAAATAGATGTCATGTTTTGCGTCAGGCATGCAAAAGTAGCACGACAGCAACATTTGTATATATAGCGCTAATTACGGGCTATCGGAATGACGCGTAAATAGCGCAAAGATATTTATAGAGCTCAGTCTGCCACGTGTGTAGATATTCAATATCTTTTCGCGCTGACGCCAGGATGTCGACGTCCTGAATTTCGAAATCGCAGTCGCATCTGTCTGATTACGTTTTCGAAACGTGATGAATGTTTCTAGCGGAGAAACTAGCGGAGAAAGATGGTATAGGCGGACCTTATGATTCTTTCTTCCATTTCGACATCACTATCCAAATAACATTTTAATGTGAATAAATAAGATTAATTATTACATATGTTTGAAAATTATTTTTAAATAAGCTATCCTTATATTTGAATGAGATCTGATGCATAAATTAGTCCGGTAGAATTTAATGAAATATAAGATTGAAAATTTTCGTTGGATTTGTTAGCACCGTCTTATTTTTTTTTTATCGCGAAGAGTGTTTGTTTAATATTTAGCTCTTACAAATATGTCTTTGCGTTCGCCATTATCATGATTTTACCATTACGAAGTGAACGTTTCGAGATGCACGGCCTTGTTGCGAATAAAGCGATACAACGACGGTGACTCGTTATATAGGAAGGAGTTCCTAAAGTCGCACGGGCGGATCGCGCGACGTTATCGCGTGACTTTATGTAATGTTCAACCTCGCGATATCTAAAGTTGCACGAGTCCTCGGCGGATCGGCGATATGGTCTGAGAAGCTCACGCACGTAAAATCAACGATCTTGAAGTTATATAGTAGAAATACAAAGTGTAACGAATGTAAATTGCTGAAGAGATTACATTCGCGCAGAATGTAATGCAAGAGTAAACATGCCGGATGAATAAATGTGATGCTGAATAAATATCGTAGGAGATACTATCACACTTTCTCTCCGTAGCCGATTGGTATAATGATACAGAATTACTGTTTTATACACATACAGATTTCAAGTATCTCTTACTATTGGCAGAAACATGTGTCTCTAGTTTCCCATTAATTCTTATTAGGGTAATAGTATTATTAATAATACCATTAAGACAGCATTTTCAGTTTTTATCAAAGCTAATCTTATCTGAATTACCTTTAGATAATTTCGACAGATATCATTATCATTAATGTCATTTCAATTGCTAATATCAGATCCAGAATTAAATTTTTTTCAATACAAAGTTAGCTTTTATTTTTAGTAAATATACATTTAATTAAAGACTTTTAATACAAGTTCTATTTTTTAAGATTATTTTATTAATTTTATTAATAGACATTAATTTGTCGGAGTATGATATAGATTGCGTTTATCTACTCTCTAAAACTTTTAAAATAAATTCTCATTCTGAAAAATATAATCTCGTAATCGTTCTTAAAGATTGAAAATTGAGTCACTCTGTTTCAAGATTGGCTCAATTTTTACTCTTTAAAGTGAGATTTCACTTCAAAGAATTTAAACAGGAAATATCTAATTTCCTGAAGTAATAAAACCGAGAATATTTGCAAGTTGATTAAAATAACGAATCGAAACTAATTAGCGATAAAGATATATAGAGTTGCAAAAAAAAAGGTCAATCTGACAGTCATTTTGCAATTCGATTTTCAGCAAAGTAATAGAGTAACCATGAAGCTGGATGTTAGTTACACCGATCATTCGCATATCATCGGCAAAGGTGGTCTGACGATTAAACGAGTGATGGAGGAAACTGGTTGCCACATCCATTTCCCAGACAGCAATCGCAGTAATCACCAAGATAAGAGCAATCAGGTCTCCATTGCTGGCGAGATGGAGAGCGTCGAACGCGCTCGCGCTCGTGTTAGGGTAAGGTTCCTCGCAAGACGTGCGTTAAGGATATTCCAAAAGATGTACCACTTTAACGCTCGGATCACTTTACCGAACATTAGAAATTGAGCTATTGTGAAAACAACATTATGTTGGATATCCATTTATATTCGGTATGATCGAAAATTGTATGCTACAGATACAAGATATCATTACATTTCGAGAGAAGTCAAAATTTTATTTCTCAATTAATTGAACATCGCTTTAATTGAGAATTTCTATTTCAGACTTGAATGTAATGTTATCTAAAATATTATTATGTGTTATGCGATAAAATAAAAATTTCTGCTCAAAAGTAAAAAAGTAGTGGGAGATTTTTGGGAGATCCTATATAAAGGTGAGTCACGAACGAACACACAATGAATGAACATCGAATGCTAATGAATATTCTGTTTATACATATGATAAATATCTCATTTGAATTTTCACGTTTTCTAGTAAAAATTTAGATTCGTAGGTCGTTGGTTCGCTCATGAATACTCATCTCAAAACAAAACGTTCGAAAAATGTTCGACTTATATTCTTATCTTTTTTAGAATCTGACACCACTGATCTTTTCCTTTGAGCTGCCTATAATGGGCGCTTCGCAGAGCATGCCAGACTGCACTTCGCCGTACGTGGTGAAGATACAAGATAAGTTCAATGTTCAGGTGATGTTTCGTACAAGACCGAAGCTGCACGCTACCCTAGTAGTTGTTAAGGGATGCGAATGGGAAGTTTCTCAAGTTAAAGAAGCGACGCAGTTATTGATTCGTCATATGTGCAAAAATCTAGCTGTAAGTAGCAAAAATAATCGGCAACCTCCTTTCAAAAGAGAGATTAAACAAATGATTCTTAAAATTGGGAAAATTAAATCTGGAATTATTTTAACTTCTTATAAAAATAGTTTTGTTCGAAAACTTCAGTTAATTTTTTCTAAATTTTTATTTGATAATTAATTTTTATTTGATAATTAAAAATATTCAAAATATATATCAATTTCTTTCCTAATTTTTACCGAAAAGATGCAACTAGTACTTTTGTTATATTTTTCACAAATTCCTATTCCTTATTCAGAAACTGATTTTTTTCCGCATGTTTCTTTTCGTAGAGTCAAATCCAAGTACAAATGTCGATGGAGATATCACCTCAACACCATAGCATCGTCTTAGGGAAACAGAGTAGCAATTTGAAGATGATTATGCAACGTACTGCCACGCAGATTATGTTTCCTGATGCCGGCGATCCGAATATACCCAGCCTCAAGAAAAGCAACGTTACTATTACTGGCGATATACATAATGTATATTTGGCTAGACAACAATTAGTAGTAAGTCGATATGTTTATACATTCGTTTATACATGTCTAGAATTAATTTCCAATTTTAATCTTTTTTTCTTCTAAATCAGTTCTCTTTTTCTCCTATAAACATTTTAATTTTTTTAGAATTATTCTTTTTCTAAACTTAAAATTTCTTTTTACAATATTCTTCTAATTTTTACAGTTTTCTCTCAATTTCAGTAATTTTTTAGTAATTTTAACTATTATATAACTCGCGATATATCAAATAATCAGGAACTTAAAAGACTCAAAATATATTTAATTTTGTATATATTTGATTACAAACTGTTTCTACTTGTATTCTCTTTCTACAATTCAGTTTTCTGTAAATATTTTTTAATAATGACAGTATGTAATTATGATACTTGTATGTAATCATGCCGATAATTACGTGTTTAGGGCTCATTGCCACTGGTGCTTATGTTCGATCTGCCGGAAGATTCTATGACTGCTTCGGTGGATGCGGAAAAGATCTCCCAGCTAATGCAGTCTTTGGACGTGTTTATCAACGTACGTCATAAGCCGAAACAGAGTACACTCTCTGTTATTATCAAGGGAATCGAGAGAAAGGCCAGTAATATTTACCAAGCGCGGAAACAGTTGCTGGGACTGGACGAGCCCATAGTAACCGCTGAAATACCGGTTACTTATCACATTCCGAATGCTGGCAACGTTTTCCAGGGTAGTTCCAATAACGATGGTAAGTGTTGTTCATTAAATCAATAGTAATCAGAAAGAAATGCGATATCATCAAATAGATCACACAATAGTAAAAAGTCGAGCAGTGGCATAACTTTTTTATGATCTTCAATAAATAAATTTTTCACAAGTAAATTTTTTGACAGTAATAATAGTAATAGGAGGAACGAGTGGGACATATCAGTCCCTGACTGTCTCTGATTTGAGTGTCTAAACCTAGTCAAAAAGTCATCTAGATATAAAGAATTCTTTTCCCGCTGTAAGTCAGCATGGATTACGAAATTTTTCGTAAATATAGGATACGGGTTTTGAACTCATGACCTGTCAGTTACGAATCCGTCGCTCTTACACAGAACTACACGATATCCAAAATATTTTGATAAATTTTACTACAATTTTTTATAATGTAGCGATATTGAATTTTAATCATGTTTTCGGAACACTAATTAAAGAAGAATTTTAGAAAATACGAAATAATCAATTCCACTTTATTCTTTTATTGTATTTATATATGTTTTTATTACTATTTTTTATTCTTTAATATTAATATGTAAATTCTTTAATATTTATAGGCTCCAACAACAATTTGATTACCGGCGTACAGGAAAATTTTTCGAGCATATTAAATGTAAACACGCAAAATTCGTCGTATTGCGTATCGCCGATTTCGCACTCACCGAATTCTCTGGGTCTGTCGCCACACTGGGGCCTCACTCATCATTATGTTTCGTCACTGTGTCCGTATCCCTACTCTCACATAAATCATCTGCTGACGACACAACATATGCTACACAACAACATAATGGGAACTTCTCACGGACCCCATGGATTATCGAATCATGTGATGCCTCCTGGTCCTCCCGGTATTGGAGCATTTCACCATAACAATGTACCGACCAACTTTTCCGGTATCCACGGTTTGAACGCCAATTCGTTAATGGATAGCAAAGATGGTGGCAGTGGTGAGTTAATCTACCCGAATTTATTTTACACGAAATTTTACATGCTACTTTTGTTATTTAACTTTTTTATTATTATGCTTTTTCCGTTATTTTCATAACAGAAGTATAAAAACTTTTGTAAACGATAAAAAAATTTTTAATGCATATGTAATATTATTTGATTTGAAAGCTAAAATGAGAGAAAATTACCGAAGTATACATATAAAAATATGTTTCAATAAAGTTTTATCTTAAATCTGAAAATACTTTACTACATAAAAATAAGCTAGAAAGTATAGTGTACTTTAATATAATTAGTATTATAAATTTTTCCTGATGTTATTTTCGTATTAAACGCTCTATATGTATATAAGATACCATACATCGAAATTGGTTTAATTTTTATATAATGACTTTATTTGCAGCTTATTCTTCGCTAAGTAGCGTTTCTAGTTCTTTATCTAGTCCTGCCATTAGTCCTCGTAACATCTCACCAGTCAATCCTACGGATACTAATACTAACTTAGGTAAGTCAAATGTTTCAAGAAGTCAACAATCTAGTTGTTATTAATAATCAGCCTATTTACAAGTTAAAAATAAATGTTTGTTTTTCTTTCAGCGGATCTGTCTAGCATGTTGTCCGATTTACCAGTTACTGATCGACGTGCACCTGGTTGTGAGAAAAAATCGCTCGAGATGGCTGCGCAGCAGAATCTTACGCCCTTCGATTATGAGCAGAAGAAATTATTGGCTACAAAGGCAATGCAAAATAAATCAAGCACCAACGATTTCCGCGTACCAACGTCTGCTTGGTCTGGTTATGGTCTTAGCCAAAGTATTCCGCCAATAACTACGAGTGACTTAAGCAAGGTAGCTATCAAATTTCTTGAGTATAAAAAAAATAATCAACTCAATATTTTCGACGAGAGTAAAATCAAAGATTTATATTGATATTTGTGGCTCTATAGATTGATATCTTATAAAGTATTAACATTTCATTTTAACACTTCATTTTAAATATTTGTATCGAGTAGCTATTCCTTTGACGATAAACATTTAATAAAATCTTTAAATTTTTCTTAGCGAATTAATAGTTATTAAACATTAAGACTGACAATAAAATTTTTTGAATGCAGGAGCTGACGTCACATCCTTCAGATTTATGGAAAGAACCGACCACGCCGGTGGTGTTCAGTACCGAGATGGATTTCGGTAGTATTATCTCGAGCAAGGACCGCGTTGGACAGATCGGGATGGCCTCAAATTATATGGATCATACGCCGACTTCCCATTTGAATAAAATTACATCGTCCCATCGTTTCAATGATCTGGGCAGTATGTTGACCAGTATCGGCTTGGAAAAATATATACGTGAGTATATATAATCAAGTTACAATCTTTTATAGTAATTGCACGCTTTATTCTATTGAGTGCCATTGCTTTGCTTTTATTCTATTTTTTGCTTTTGCTTGAAAAAAAATGGAAACGTAGCACCGCTTTCTTTTTCTTTCTTTTCATTCGCTAGGCCTGTTCACGTCTCACGAGGTGGACATGGCCACGTTTCCTTCCTTGACAGAGAAGGACCTTTGTGAAATTGGAATTACCGCTTGGGGTGCAAGGCGCAAAATAATGCTATTAATATCTGGTACGTAATACTTTACACGCAGGGCAGCTCAACTAACTTCGAGCAGTCCAATTAAATGGATTTTTATTGTATAATCTAACAGCAAAACAAAGATTTTGAGGAAGATGATCTTTGCATTTTATCAATTATTACTACTATTACTACTATGGGACTGTCAAAATCTCTGTAAAAAACTCTTTCTATAAAACTCTTTCTCTCTCGAAATCTCTATTTAAGCTATTTAAGCTAAATAGCTATTTGATTAACCAAATACTTGCATGTGATGATGTGAAATTATCTAGATATATATAATTAATGAGAAAAAAATAACGGACAAGGCTATTTTTGAAAATTGAATCATTCTATTTTCTTTCTATACTCGAAACTAATTTTCTATTAACTCTCTCTTGATAACTTTCTTTTATTTCTTTCTTTCAGAAATGAACAAACGAACTAGTCCGTTCTCTGGAAGTGCTGCGCCCGGCGCTGAACGGAAGGCATCTTCGTCGGCGCCAACGTCGTCGATTGGGAAGTGTAATTTGGACACTAAATGGTAAAAGAAAAATGATCGCGTGTATGTTATCCGTTCCGAACGCAGGCGTGTACTATCAAGGCCCGATTTCAAAGATCCGTTGCACACCGATTGAAATTACAGAAACAGATATATATACGTACTTAATAATGTTGATCGCGTGCGTAATTGTGGGGACCATTACGCTGTTATATCAGTCGTTCGGACGGAAACGTGGATTTACGGAAAACTAAAAAGGGCTATGTCGGCTATTCAGCTCGTGAGAATTCGACAGATACGGTACGAATAGCCAAATATTAGGTGTGGGAAAAAGTTCGTGGCGTTTTTTTAATGCCATCTAACGAGAAAAACGCCACGAACTTTTTCCCACACCTAATAGTTTGCATGTTGATGATTTGAAGTTACTTAAGTATCAGGAGAAAGTTATTTTTGCCGAGAACTGGCTGTATTATTTTTTTTCCTCATTTTTTTTCGCTGTTCTCGGCGCGCGGCCGAAAGGTGCCTTAGGATTTAGGGTAGTCGTTATTATTTTCGCAGTCTTTGTTCGTTAGCTAAGATGGATATTCGCGTCGATATCGTTCCGTTCTCGTTAATAAATTTTTCTACATGAATACTAACGATATAATCGATTTCAATTAATAAAACAAACAAAACGCGTCAGTTGCGTGGCGAAAAAAAAAATCATGTGAAATTATATTTGAAACTTTTGCGAAACGTCGACGCGGGTATCCTCTTTATTATATCGTGATTCGCTTGATGACCGGATGATCAATACGTGTGAGTGAATGTGCGTATGTGTGCATGAAATATCGGGCATAAATGTTTCGAATAAAATCTAAAAAAAAAAAAAGAAAATCAAAAAAGAGTTCACATCAGCTATTAGAAATTTATAAAATAAAAATGCGATGGGCGAGGGATGTCCCGTGTGTTCAGCGGCCTTTCGTCCTAGCAAAAATTTACATATATTTAATTCAGACTAAGCTCGAATGCAACCGCGGATCGATCAAAACTGTATTCTTAATTGAAATTATTTCTTAATTCTTAATCGATCTTAAGCAATTCGATGCTAATCAATTCAACGTCGCGCGACAACTAAATGCAGTTGCGGTAGATCTTGCATGAGGTTGCGATCTCGAGTTTTACAAAGTAAGTATAAGTTGCAAAGTATTTATTAATTATTTCGCGAAAGACGCTGGACGCACGTCAAATAATAGACCGCAAGAACTTTTCGTATAAAGCATGTATTAAAGACAGAACAGTGTAAAACGAATTCTATAGCGCAAATATTCCATGTATCACTCTCCGCGTAATCGATACTTTTCGAGGAGCCAGTCCAGTATCAATATCAAATTATAATTCACGACGACGATCGTCGTGTGAATTATAGAATAGGATTTTCTTTGTTAAATTAATTCTAAACTTGGCAGAGTCAAAGAAACGAATTTGAAATTGTATTATAGCGAAAAACATTATAAAAAAATTATATATATGTAAAAGCTATATATAAAAAATTCATAAATTTACAAAATGATATTCAGATATAAAAGTATTATTTTAATATAATGCCATTTTTTTCTAAGATTTATTTATGACATAAGAATACGATTGTGATAATTTGGACGACATATGCAAATATGATTTATATATCTGCGCATTTAAAAACGATATATTGCCAAGTTTAGATTCTTCCGATTATCCTCGCACGCAGAGAGTTCCGTTGGTCGCAGTCGATTTCGCAAAACGATTGTTTTATAGACATAGATATATTTCGTTCTCGGTAATAATTTATTCGAATTTTTAAACGTTATTTTTGTTAATTTTTTTTTGGAACAAAGGAATGAAAGCGTTAGGTAAATTAGTTCTTGAGTTACGCGCATTATTATTCAAATATCAATGTAACGTATTATACATATCGAGAATTAAAATCGAAGAATACGATTATTACTTATTTTCTAGAGGAAAGAAAATCGGTTCTCTTGTGAAATCCTTGAATCGCGCGTTCATATAAATCCACAATCGTTAGTCCCGAGAATCGTCAGATTTTTGTGTAAAGAATGAAAATAAAGAGGGCCGAATCGCGCGATCAAGTGGATCGAACATGCCTAACGAAAGATTTTACTGCGAAGAGTTCTTGACTAAGTCTTTTGCGAAATCTTTTTAAGCGTAAATTATTTGTGCGCTCGCGAGATAGATCGGAACATTAAGAGGAGGAATAAGTTAATGAAAATAAGAAAACGAACAATTCAATCAATTCAATATTATATCCACATATTTGTAAAATATTCTTATATTTCGCAAATCTGGTTCTATTGTCCGTTTTATTTTTTTCGCTCAATAGTGATAATAACGATGATTTAAAACAGAAAGTTCCCAAGATTCTCTAGGACGATCATGTTATCGGATCGTCACATGGGTTGTACGATAACAATTGCAAAAACAATTAGATGAAGATGATATGCCACGAAACTGATTAATTATATAAAATACGCATAATAATAATCTATAGATTTTGACAATATTTTACTGTTTAAAAGAATAACTCTTGAACTTTAGTTCCAATATCTATAGAAATTTTGTGTGTAAAGTGTATAAAGTTAACTTTAAAGTGTTTAAAGTTACTTTAGCAGAAAAAGTCTAAAATTTTTAGTAACAAAATTCTAAAACAACATTTCATTAAAACTTATGAAATGCTGTATTTTGTTAAGACAGCATCAATATACTTATTATTATATTAGTGACGGCATAATTTTTAAAGAAGAATATTTCATATTAAATCTCATTGATAACGACAATTAACGTAATCTTAACTTCAGAAAAATTTAAAAGACATTTAAAAAGACTTTAAGGATAAGATGAATTTTTTCATTAAAAAAAAATTAGGACCTATTTGAGTATGAATTTCTACAGGGTTCTTTAAGTTTTTATGTTGTCTAAATGCTGCATATCTCTTTAATCTAATTGTGCCTGCAATTATGCCTCTAAGGACTACGTTTCCATAAGAGGCAAAAGATATTTTTTTTTTGTGGCAGCGATGATCGTTATCCACAAAAACAATTCTGATTAGCAGAGTTTCAAAACGATATTTGTCAAGGAAAATAAACAAATGTAAGCATGAAGTGTGCACGACTGACCGCATATCATATGTAATATATCCATTGTCGCTGCGGATAAAATCTACACGTACGTATAATCGTGAATATATCAACGAAGCAGCATAAACGTCTTCGCGTTCAAAAAGCATTTGTTCGAAAATCGTTGGCACTTCGTCTCTTACACAGGGTATCTCGTAATCTAGGAATTTAAAAAAAGAGTAACGTAAAGTACGAAAAAAAAAGTTCAATTAAAAAGTTAAATTTACTTTGAAAATAACAAAAATTAAAAAAAACAGCGTTATGATTTCGAGAAAATATGTTTCAATTTTTTTCAATGTATATATCAATATTTATATTGATTTTCGAAAATATGCGACCACGGAATTCGAGTTGGAAACACCCTGCATACTATACGGCAAGATCGTTATATTCCTTTGCCGATCAATAATCGACGGTTTCTTTGCCTAGTCCTGAGAAGAAATCTGTCAATGTTCCTACGTGAATACGCACTGATCCCGTGTAAGGTTTAGTATATACGGGTAATATAGATATAGTCGCGGAAATTAGCGTTTAAAAGAGAGGGAAATACGCATGCGAGGAGGAGAACGATGACAACGACGACAAACATAGAGTTTCTAATTAGCGTTCTCGAGCGTTTCGGTTAACGAGAATCGATTTACATCGGGAAGAGAGAAGATATATATGTACACCTTCAAACTGTAAAATCAGTTTTTCACTATCACTTTTCTCTAGTCCCTACTCACTTGACATTTTTTGCATTCAGCAAATAACATGACATACTTCTCTCTCCTTTTCTCTTGAAAAAGAAAAGAAAAATGAAAATAAGATCAGCCTAGAATCAGGCATTGCGTATAATCAATTACGCTCGACTTCGCTTGCGAAACTTACGCGACTTGGAGTCCGTTGCGTTTATGAGAATGCGCCGTAAATCTTCAAAATTGCGTATCGCAAGTATATTTTCTAACTGCGTCAGAAATGAAGCAGAGAAAATATTACGTTACATTAATATTATTTCATTTATAGCAAACTGTGGACTCACTTCTTTCCTATCTAACTTATTCAGCTTTAGATAGTTTAAAACGATATATATAAATCGTTAAAATGGATTAAGCTTATAATTTGTAGGATTAACTTCATATACGACTCAGTATTTAACAATTATGCAAATTATAGATTAATCCATTTTAGTTTCTAATGTCTTTAGTGACTTTAATTTTCTTGATTTTTAAATTTCCGTGAAAAATTATAGATGGATTAAAAAAAAAAGAAAAAAGTAAGACTTCTGAGAAGAATCTCGAGAAAATTTAAAGTCCACAGATCATATCGTTGCATAACGATTTTTTTCGTCTTAATGATAAATTTGCGATTACTTATAAAATTCGAAGGCATTCTTCTAGAGAGGGTTTAGCGAATGTAATCCATTTTTTAAAAACTTCAGAAAATTAACCTCAAGTTGCGGAAATTTAAATTTAAATGTTACATCTCATTTAATTCCATTCTATATCTCAAATTAAAATTAAATCAGTTAATTAAATTTTTTGAAATTAGATTTTAGTTTTATTCCAACTGATTATAATATCGATTGAATTTTTCCTCAGCTTCATTAATTTCCTCAAGTGTTTAAAAAGATGAAAAAAAAAACCTTGTTTAAGACGTGATATCATCTTAATTCAGTAGCTATATAATGGCACCATGCGCATATCGTTTCTATTATGTATCAATAAGTATAAATACATCGCACTATTGCGTTCTCTCTTTCACACTCAAAATATCAGGAAATTATGTTTTTTCGCTTTAGCGATGCCAACGCAAAATCGCAAACCCCGGTACAGAAGAGACACTCTCTTAGGATACTTTAGGATTGTCACTAAAAGAATAAAATACGGAAAATAATCGAGGAGTTCGCCCGAGGAAAGAACATAAAAACGATAAATAACGGCAACTTTAAGAATAAAGTAAATGTTTCCAAGTTCGAAATTTAAATTAATTTTAAAAAGAATGTGCACGCGATGCACACACAATGTGGAAAAGGCGGAAGATGGAACACAAATAGAATGTAAAATATAGAATAGCAATTGTAATTTAAATGCGTTTCTCACCTTATTATTTTTCGGGTGAACTCCGTTTCCGTCGCGATTAGTAAGATTAATGTTAGAGTGAGGCGCAAATGTGTAAACGCGCGGATACCTCAGGAAATAACAGCTCAATCTTTCGAGAAGGGATTTCTTACAAAATGATGAAAAAGAAACCGCGCTATATATAATTGTACTATAAATCATACATTCCAAGGAAAAATGATGAGAGTTTGGATTCAAATGAAATTTGTAGTGTCGTAGGAGAGGCGAATGGAAAGTGTTAATTTATGTGTATGTGTTTCGCGTTTTTTTTTTCTTTCTGTGCTATAGTGTTTATAATATAGTTTCTTGTGTAATAAATCCGGGGACGTGCCCGCCCATCGAGCGCAGGTGCATCAACTCAATGATAAATTAATTAATCGATGAATGTGTCATTATTGCATGTAAACAATCGGTCCATCGACCTGCGTGGCGGCAGATGAAGCGTTTTATAATATACAGCGCAGCATAATATTTTTATATGATATAATCTAATCTAATTTTGATATAAGAGCCAAGAGAGGATATATTGATCTATTAATGTTTGTTTCGGAGAAAAAAACGAGAATGTCGAAGTCGCCCGAAATTGGGATTTGTTGTATTGAAATGAGGAATAAAGAAGATTTTGTATATTGCTATTTTTAATAAAAACTAAATATTAATATCACACACCTCTTCGTATCTCACGATAAATCGATTGTGGCGAATTTTTTTCTATTTATATTTTATATGTTTCAATGAGATTTAATTAATTCCAATATAATAATTAAATTATTTATTTTTAGGAGATTTATAATTAACATAATAATAAAATTGTTTTTAGAAGATTGTATGATTTAACTTCGATAAATATAATAAAATGATCTTTGTACTTATTCTATTCGCTGTGTGTTGCAACGAATCACTATTATTTTATTTAATTACTTTGGTCGTTGCAGGAAATCTTTCTCTTTGTGGAAAAAAAATCAACAAGTTATCACATAATAATAAAAATCATTTTCACTTGTAAAAACAGTGCTTAAGACTGAAAGTCCAGACACATAACTCGTTCATCACAATAACATCACTTCGAACATCGAATCACTTTTAATTTTGATAAAACTGGAAATATACATACGTTCGCGTTATCCATCGTCCACTCTCTCGAAGCTATCGTCCGATTCCTCATCGTCGCTCCAAGGCGTGCTCGCGATTGTATATCTTTTCATATCTTCGGCATGGAGTTCCGCGTTACATTTGGGACATTGGAACTTGCTCATTGCGGTAAAGTGCGCTTGCAGGCAGTAATAACAGAACAAGTGTTCGCAGCCGGCATGCGATGGCAGAATCGGATCTTCATAGCAATAGGCGCACTTGGTTGCGGCATTCATCACTGGCAACAACTCAATCGATGGTTTCGGTCGTCGCCACAGCCTCGTCACTACGTGCTTCAAGTAGTGGAGGTTTAGCATAGGTATACCGATTGTGAAGAGCTCCATCAGACCATGCCAAAGCAATTCTCTCGTCATGTACGAGTAACCGATGATTCTGGGTCGATGTGTCGTTATCGACTGACTGGATAAATCAAGCAGAAGTTCTATCACGCGCGGTTTTATACCTCGATGGAGAAAGAGGAGTAGATTGATGAACTCCAGGAGATTGATCGCGTTCGTCATCCAATCGACGAGCGACTTTAGCGCTCGAGCGAACGCACCACGTTCGGACAGATTCTCGTAGGCCAATTTATCTTTCAAGTACTGAGGTACGACATTTAGGATTAAGTAGAGTATAGCTTTCCTTTGATTGATGTTGGCATAGTGCAGATTGAGAAGCCGCTGGCCGAAAGTGGAAGAGCCTCGTTGTAATGAGAATTTCCAGATGAGAAATTTCAGAACGGCGTCCACTTCCGCTTGCCATTTGTCGATTTTACCGGGCGTGCAGTATTTAGCGATCTCTTTGGTTTGATTCCTTAGCATCTTATAAATTTCACCGTCCAATTGAGCAGCATCGATCTGATTTATTCGCGAGACGTAAAGAGACGACGTCATCTTGATCGGCTGGAGGAACTCTGAAAAAATTTTATTTTTATGCGATAATTTAATGCAACATAAAAAAATATATTTGAATTGAAGAATACATGCTATGAACTTTTCATATAAAAGAATATAAAACATAGATTATATCAAGTAGAAGTAATTTAGGAAAAATTATGGTGTTACTCGATACACTTTTGACGATAATTTGTGATGTATTCTTGACACGATAATGCTTTTTAAGTGATGTTTTAATTAAAAATTATTAAATATTAAAAATTATTAAATTATTTAAAATTATTAAATTATTTAAAATTATTAAATTATTAAAATTATTTATTTATAACTAAAGTATCACTTAAAAATTATTAAAAAATAATAAATATATCAATTCATCACAAAGTCATCGTCAAAAATATACTAACGCCCAATTTCTTCATCTCTAGATAATTTTATCCAAGAGATACCTCCCAGAATACAATAGAGATATGTCCTGGATAAAGTTATCCGCAACTTATCTAGAAGTGAAAAAATTGGGCATAAAAATTGGAAAATTAGTGTTAAATTAAATATACTTTATTAAATATTTCACGTTCCTCAACGGTCCCTCCTCAAACGGTCCATTCAAATCTTTGTATTAAATTAATAAGATGAATATGTTAGCAAATAACGCAAATGTAAAAAAATTAATGCAAAAAATGTAAAACTGTATGTAAGCAAACACATTTTTTTTCAGTAAAATTATAATTTATAATATATTGAATTAACACGTATTTATTCATTCATTTTTGAATTTTAAAACGTTTTAAAACACATTATTTTTGTTTATATTATATTAGTTCACTTATTCATAAATTGTGTTATTTTGACATATAATAAATGTTGAATATCAATTTAATTATTTAATAAAACATAAAAATAACATAATGTTAAATTAACTCGTCGAATATGTTAAACATACAAAAGTTCTAACAAGGACTTAAATGAATCAAATAAATTATCATAAATATGTCATTCATCATAATTTATCTGATTCATTCAAGTGTCCTTGTTAAAATTTTGTATTGAATAATGATATCCATTAGATTTTCCTGACGTAATTCAACTTGACATTATCTAGATTTTATTACGATTTTGTTCTACTGAGATAAGTTACTGAATAAATTGATTAGTGACTACGTAAGACTCGCAAGAGCATCAAGTACTAAAAAATCACGATGACCTTGGAGTTCGCGCACTCCGATCTATATTTAAAGAGCAAAGTTACTTCGTCATTCATAGAATCAAATTTTCGCATATCATTTCCCGTACCTAATCGTGTAAGCGGCGTTTAATCTTTCCTAATGTCGACGAGAAACCGAGTATATAAACAATCATCGGAAACTCGTGATGATACCGGACAAAAGATTCACTTTTCAAATCGTCTCACTCGAAGTGAATGAATGAAGTTAGTCACGAGTGAAGTTAATCATGATTAAACGAGATCGTGTGAAAAATGCATCCGTTCAAAACTCGTATGCCGCGTCACGATCGAGAAATTATCATTTACATACGATAGAGCAATTAAACGAGACAATTTTCTTTCAACGAGACAACTTTCGGTCGACAATTCGTACGCTCCTGCGAAGAGGTTAGAATGACACCGCACGATCGATCGCTACACGTAATCACGTCCACATCACATCATACACGCCGCCGGAATGATTCTCCGCACTCCGCACTACTCCGCAGTGTTAGCCGAGTGTACACCAGCCGAAACGAAAACGGCCGAACGCGCGCGAACGGGCGGCGGGGGTGACGTTCGACGTTCGGCCACTTTGAGGCAACTTCAAGTCACTTCGGTTCGGAGTTCGGGCTGTTGGGGCAACGGGAGCGCGCGACGTTCAGTGGCGTTCGGGTCGATTCGGCGCGGCTCGGCCGGGACTTCGTCTCAGTTCGGGTCCGTGTCTCGTCGCCGCTGCGCACGGGGTGCGTCCGCTGCCGCGGCTGGCACTGTATACGTTTTCTCACACTCTCTTTTACGGCTACTCCGGCGCAAACGTTTTTGAGGTTAGGCGGCGCACGAGCACGGTTCCTCCGGCTAATAGCGAACGGTGGACTGCCGTCGTGATCGTTGTGCGTGGCTCGCGTCGTAGTGTTCGTGTTCACGCCTACGTACGTCGGTGGGCTCCATGTTGCCGCCGGTGGTATGACGTCATCGAGTGTCGGTGGTGTCGCGCGTG
>Ga0157364_1000562_pt1 | contig 26396 bp, 15 predicted proteins | sample AttsexASBM2_FD_111476 | JGI IMG/M metagenome (GOLD analysis project Ga0157364, IMG submission 111476) | Fungus gardens microbial communities from leaf cutter ant in Ribeirão Preto, State of São Paulo, Brazil - Atta sexdens ASBM2 | ecosystem: Host-associated > Fungi > Mycelium > Unclassified ... | reverse complement strand
TCAGTGCTTATCTTCAAGCTATTATGTTGTTGTTGCTAAAGTTAGACGGTATCTCGCGGCAGTTTACAATTTCCGCGTAGAATCAGGCGAGAAATCGCGATTTGTTCACAGACTTCTCGCGAGGACGGAGTTTGGCATCGCATTGCCCCCCTCAGACACCCCGTCGCGAGATCGTTTATACATGCGGACAGTGGATGCCCGCCGGCCGCCGCTGCTGATGGCCGCACTTTGTTTTGACGGACGGCTGAATAATCTACCTCTGAACTGCGCCTGATGGCTGTCTGTCTGTCGGCCCATCGTTTCGTTCTGTCCCGAACTCGCTACCGAAGTTCCTTCTACGGAAGCTCGGCTTCCCCGGTGTCCCGCTGTTTCATGATCTCTGCCTTTACCCACAAGAGGAGAGAGAACGATATCACGCAGCCTTGCGTATATTATCCATGTCGTGTTCGACGGTGTCATTGACGACGATCAGCAATTTGCTAACGGAGACAACTGAGATACGAGTGTCTCCCCGATACTTCAATGCATCTTATCTTGAACAATTATTTACAAATACCTAATGATCCCAATTTTATTATATTATAGCATTGGCTCTATTACATCAAAAGATCAACATAACATGATAAATTAAATCGACCTATTACCCATTTACGATTCTAAAATTTAATAATAAGACATTCCTAAATCTGCAATCGTTTAGTGAGAAAACTATTTAAACCTCGAAATTTTTGTTTAGGAAATATATCAAAAGATGTAAAGAACTAATGCGATACATTAATTTACTCATACATTAATTTAAAAGATAAATCATGGAAGGGATGATTTATTTTTTGACAGTTTTAGCAAAAGAAGAATGGAACAAAATATAGTGGTTAACTATATCGATCATATTCTGTTACAGGCTATAGAGAGACGGCATTCGCCTATGCGATTTCGGCAGCTGGTGTGGCTCATAACGTGGCTCGTGCCTGCAGTATGGGCCGCCTGCTTTCTTGCAGCTGCGATCCTTTGCACTATATGGATAATCCGCCGACGACTACCAGAGACATCACATTTAAGTGGGGTGGTTGCTCTCACAACCTCGAATACGGCATGGAATTCTCGAGGCAGTTTCTAGACACGCGGGAGAAAGCCGGCGACATACAGTCTACTGTGAATCTACACAATAATCAAGCTGGTCGTTTGGTAAGCATTACTTTTCCAATTTCGACATCGTTATACTTCGGATATGAGTATATTTACATTAATGACAAACTTGAAAAAAAAAAGAAGTATGTCATGTCTCGTATTTTCTTTTAATAATCTTAATATAAGATTATTAATCTAAATGTAAATTTTTTTAATCTTACATTTCGATATTGCAACGTGTTAAAATGTATTAGAGAAAAAAATACAACTAAAAATATATATTTCGAGATTTGAAGAATATTATGTAATAAATTAATGTTTTCTTATATAGTCTTTAAGTTATATGCATCTTCTATTATTCAGATTACGTAATTAAAAAATATTGTTAATTATAACTATTCAGTTTCTTATTCAGTTTCTCTCTTGGTTTAACTTTCTATTCATGTCTTTCGCTCTCATAAAATTGTTTTCAGCGATATTCTGTCTAGTATATTACTCGTTTTGTAGATAAGCTACATGCTTGTAAACATTGAACGATCATATTGACGGAGAAAGCTGAGCTACATTTTAACATAAGTTATTACAACGAGATTATCATCTTTTTATAACAGTCTTCGTATATACACATGATATCCCACGATAAATGATGCGCCATCTTAAAGCAGGCGCGCGCAAGAAATGTACCGTTAAATGGTCGGCGGGGAATCCTGAGAGGAAGCGAATTCGCAATCGCGTGCCGCGTCCGTTCGCGAATAATGTAGCGCGCACGCCGTCATGCGTAGGTCCGTGAGAGAGCTTCAAATTATCTTGCGCGCGATTCGCTTCTCTTCGTCCTTTCTTCATTGTTCTGTCTTTCCTCCGGCTTTTACTTTTTAGCGATGTACGGTCTCCTTCCTTCTCTCCCATCATTGCGATAAAAGAACGAAAAAGGAGCCAGAAAGAAAGAAGAACGAAGAGAAGCAAACTGAAAGAGAGAGAAAAAGAAAGAAAGAGGAAAAGGAAGAGAGAAAGACCGACTCTTCCCTCCTTCATGGACCTCTCCACGCTCGCTCTCTCGCCTCGACGTTATTAAGACGAAGCCTCAGGCTGGACCACCCAGCCGTAGACTCATTAACTGTTTTGTACGCGACACCTCTTTGTTTAAAAGAAACTGGGCCCTCCTCTCTTCCCTCTCCTCCTCTCCTCTTACCCTCTTGACCACTCTGCACACCCCACACATCCGAACGACTCGTATCTGTTTGTACAGCGTGTTAGAACCGGCGTTTTTCAGCCAACGTCACAACAACGGCATCGCGGATATCGCAATTTGAGAGAAGGATTCGATTCCGCCTGCCTTGCCCGCTGTATCGAAGGCCCTGCACGAAAAAGAGATCCCGACCGTGTCAGACGCAAATGAAAAAGTCGATTGACCGTTTTGTACAAAGTCAACCGACGTGAAAGCAACTTTTTAGCGCAGATTCATCATTCAGAACAGTCAATATACAAAATGTTCTCCAAGTTTAGTGTGATTGGCCGCGGTTTTTTTTCATAGATTCTTAAACTAATTTGAAATTGATTTGGATTTTATGCAACAAAGATGTAGAATTTTTTAATAATAATTCATTGAGATAGAAAATACAGAAATTTTTAGAAAAGTCCATTGGAAATATATGAGACATTAAAATGAGATATTAAAATAATTATTTTTGTAAACCTAATAATGATAAATGTATAATAAATGATCTTTTTTTGAAAAAATGAATTAATAAAAAAATTTTTAGTAATTCAAATTTTTTTATTAATTCACATTTTTTCATATATAGATTTTTCATATATAGATTCTATATGAAAGTATTTTATATAATTAACATCCTATGTAATTAATACTCTTTATTCACATTGGATAAGAAATAAATAACTACTAATTATCAAATTTTTAATTCTGATCTCATTTTATGTAATGACTAATTAAACACAATTTAACACAATTGCAGGCATTAGCAAACAACATGCAGATACGCTGCAAGTGCCACGGCATGTCCGGGTCATGTGAACTGAAAACTTGCTGGAAAATCGTTCCGGAATTCCGAGTAGTCGGCAAAGTCCTGAAGAATCGTTTCAGAAACGCTGTATTGGTAACGCAGAGCAATCTGGGCAGTGTGATACCGTCAAACAAGATTCGAGGGTCGCGACGGAGGCAAAAACAGAAACAGAAGAAACGTCGCGGAGGCGGCCGCAAGAGAAAACTTCGGGATCTCCCCAATCAGCTCTACTACTACCAGAGATCACCGAACTTCTGCGAGCAGGATCTAACGCTCGACATTCCTGGCACCGCTGGTCGCAGATGTAACAAGACCAGCACCGGCGGAGATGGATGCTCTGATCTATGTTGCGGTAGAGGCTACAATGTGGTACGACAACGACGAACGGAGCGATGCAGATGCAAATTTCACTGGTGCTGCTTTGTACAATGTCAGAATTGCACGGTGGAAGAGTGGATTACGGTTTGCAAATAAGATGGCATAAGAAAACGAAAAACAAAAGACGGAAGTCTAAGACTGATGGAAATTGACGCGAATGTTTTTTCTTCCTTCGCTGACGAGACTATATCGTCGATTCAATGAAAGAAGAAATTAACTCCGAAGATTCGCCGAAGATGTAACGAGCTTATTCGTTCGCAAGAATCAATCAAGAGACGCATAAGTAGAATCAATAATATGATTCTTCTTGGAATCAGAATTATCAGGCACTTCTCTCGAACTATCATGATATTGGAATAGATTTATCTACTAATTTCGAAACTGTGCGAACGTAGTAGAAAGATAATATTTGTTAATAAAATTAAATCCCTTTCCACGAGGATCATCCTTAAATATGATTATAATTATGATAATTATACAATTAACTAACACAATTTTTTACTCGTCGACACGTTATTCGTGCTCTTTCAAAATCATGCAATCTCTATGATAGAGTAGCGCGCATTGATTGCGTTTCGAGAAATTGTCTTAATTCTTATTTCTCAGTGAGAAAGTAAAGTTTTGATGCGAATTTGTATATTATTATTAAAGAGTCCAATCTCGAATTTCGTAAACGAGTCTTGATGTGATGGAAAATCACACAAAATTGACTGACATAAATCGTACTTTACTAAACGTCGATTACGGAAATTATACTTCGACTTACCAATCATTTGCAAAATGATTGGATTGAGTAGTGGAGAAATGTGAATCAATTGTAGAAGTCCAATCGAATTAGGACAGATCTTGCGCAAACTATTCCGTAATGGCATGAGTAATATAAAATGATCCATAGGTTAAGTAAACTCATAATTTATTTATAACGATGCTTTATTTAATATTTAATTTTATAACTTTTACGTGAACTGTAAAACCTCCAGCACAGTATTATTAGACGAAAGGCGTGTCCTGGCGGACACAATTGTACACAATTTAATAATACGCGTACAATAAAGAGAGTTCCTTCAAACAATATCTTCTATCATATCTTTATTATGTCTTATCAAATTATTATAGTTATTATAGTCCAAATAATATTTTTATTTCTTAGAAATATCTTTAGTGATTGCCTCATTTGAATCATTGAAATATTCGCAAGCTCTTTTCTTATTAAAGACTGTTATAAATAAATACGCATCAGAATCTCAGAAAGATCTGTGCCAATCCTATTTTTAGACAGAAAAAAACGTATTTAATCTAAACTGCGGAGTTAACAATCAAGGCTAATTGTCTTACCACATCATTCCTAATTATATACTTCTGTCTGACAACATACTTGTACTATTACTACCATCAATATTACTGCACGTCATCTAATTGCAGATTTAAATATCATATAAAGACATGCTATTAAATAAGTGATGACAAAAAACAAAGGAGTGTCAAAGTACATTAAAATAAAAACTATTTTGTAGATATTGACTATCGATAAAATTATATTAATGAAAAAATATTCAAACAGCTACCTTTATAATGTTCATATTTCATATATCTGATTATGTCAATAACTTTTAAAAATTAATAATTTAACTTAATATATATTTAAATATATTTAATATATTATTTTTTTCTTGTACCTACAGAAAATATAATATTTATAATTACCAATCATATTCTAATTAGATAAAATTTCTGATCATTTAATTTCGCAACATTTTGATATCGTACATATGTTATTTCTTTTTTACAAAACATTAATAATAAAGAATGTAAATGATATCGTGAAACGATAATTTTATCATAAATGGTTTTTTATATATTTGGTGTTTTGTAACAATCAATAGAGTCACGCGGAAAAAATGCGGAGACAAAAAAGTGATATAAAATCAATATAAAAGATTCAAACTGAAAGAAATATGAAAAATGTGTATAAATAAAGTTCAAGACATAAAAAATTATATTAATTTTGTATGAGATAATGAAAAGTGAGCGAAGCGATAGATAATATTCCATGATTCGCGTAACTCATATGTGATCGCCCACAGAAATTGCTCATTAGAATCAAGCTTGATGATAGCTGCATGATGCATCCCTATAATAATTAATTTCCGCGATATATATATAACTTCATTTCGTATTACTATAATAATATATTCAATTACCTGTTTAATTTCATTACTCAATTTCTTTCTTACGTTATCATATATATAATTTAATTTATCTCTCTTCTATACTAAAAAAGAGATTTGTTACAAATATTTATATTAACGCAATCACTTTGACATTCAAATATCGGTTATCATAAACAGCAGGAGATTATCAAGTTATTTTTGTTCTCACGAGCAAAGAAGATTAATTACTTTTTTATAAGCTTCCATGCATAGCACACTGCTAATAAGTTGATGACTGGTAAGCAAAATGGCAATGATACACGTTCGCGTATAAAACGTCGAAATCCAAGGAAACATTCGCGAAGCAAAGAGTATCCGTATTAATTGCACAGACTCATGAGCGGCTCCCTTTGACGACAACAACCAGGACGATCTTGAAGAAATCGCGATAAAGCGCATTAATCGCGCGCGCGCCGCCCCAAGAGATCTTTTTCCAAGTTACATCTGAAGAACAAGACTAGAACGACACATAGACGCAATCGCTTCTCTTATTTATATTTTTCTCTTATTAATTTCTTATCTCTTATTTATTTCTTTTTTTCATTTATTTCATTACCAAACTCGCATTACGCATTTCTTCTACGTGCGTATTTTTAATGTGTTAATTTTAAAACTAATGCGCGACGAAAAGTCAAAGTATAAAAAATTTTAGGTTTTTCTCTGTTAAGAGTGATTAAATTTGTTTTTACAAAACTATTATTTAGATTCATTTGTATCATTAATATTATATAAGAAAATAATCTAAAAATATGAATTCTCTTTCTTATAGATCTTAATAAGAAATAATAAAAAAAGATTTTATATGGCGTATAATATATGTGTAATAACAAAATAATATTTAATATTCCTTTATTTTTTTACTAAGTACTATAAATAAGTGAAAAAAATTATGATTATAGATTTTATTTTTCTAATTTATTGTGACGATAAATGTACAATTAAAAAAGTATTAAAAAATAGTATTCAACAATTATTTTTTCTCACGTAAAGCATTCTATGAATAAAGATTAAGATGTCTGCGAAAGCTAAGTGAAAATGTTTTTTTTGAAAAAACATCATCGCATATAGCAAACTTATTAAATATCTCTCAATCCGGATAAGCAATTTGAAAAGTTTGAAAAGAAAGATGAGAAAAGGGGAGAGGATCAAAGATCCTCCATACAACCTAGACAATCCTCTCAATAAGACTTAAAACGGTTCTTATAATGACAAAGGAAGATAATATGGATTTCTAAGGGAAGAAAATGAAACGGTGAAATGGTTGGACGGCAGTCTGGTGAAATCAATGAGCTAATAGGCTTACTTAGAGTTATAGACAGTTAGTTAATTAAGTCGGTATTACTGGATCACTGAAGCCAAGCATCGCGCTCCCTCACGCCATACCGCCCATACTGCAGCCGTCACCCTACACGAATGCGACGTAGTACTTAGTCGCAACTGGCATTGTAAGGGTGAACGCCGCAAGGCCTGCACGACCTGCTAGACGCGTTTTAATTAGAGGTGAATTCCGTTGCACAGAACAACTTGAGAGAGCGGCATCCTTTACGTAAGTAAGTACAATTTTCGCACACTCTCCTCTTGTCTGGATCACGCCTACCGCGAATGCGAGGGCCATACGATATGAGAAAAGTCGCGCATACGCGAAAAATAATGAAGTCGATAAGTGGCGGACGTGACGGCAAAAAATAACATATAAAGAGTGTAATCGGTACTTGACAAATAATCAAATGTGTTGCGATTAAACTTAGATGGATAATATGTGCAGATAATCATTTTTATTCTTTCTATTCAAACAATAGAAAGAAAAATATATAATAATCGCTCTAACGAAGACTTAATAAAAAATAAAAATTTAACTTGAGCTTAATCTGCAATATATTTTTTGTCAGTTCTCTTATACATCCATTCATAGATTTTTTAAGATTTTTTAAAGATCGTCTTTGTTTATAATATAAAATCAAGTAAATATATTAAACATATTCCAATACATAATAATATATGTTGTAATTTCTGTTCTCTAACTTTTAAAATATAAAATAAGTAAGTATAAAGAAGGTATTTGAATAGTGACTAAAATAAGAAGTATAACATCGTTTGCAAAATGTTTACATTCTATAGTTATAGATGTTTTTAAAATGTTATTGAAACAAGGTTGCCATGTTTTACTACAAAATGATAAGATATACAGAATTTTAAATCTAAACTTCAAAAGACAATTTTTTAGATTATTTAAGACCCAAAAGCCAAACCAAGTATAGATTCTAAAATCGATAGTTTCCGAGATACAAGATAAGTTTCACAAAAATCACATTTCATAAATATCTAGATTATATCCGATCTATATATAGATAGATTATTTACCCAAGTTTTATGGATTTATATCAAGTATAACTTGAAATAACTTTTTAAAAAAATGTGATTTTTTTGTGAAACTTCAACGTTGTGTATCTCAGAAATATAAGTTTTAGGAGACCTATGTTTATTTTAGATCTCAAATGTATATAAACTTGAAATATCTTGTATTAAAAGAAGAATTATAGCAGTAAAAGTACTTATTTCTCGTTTATACAATATAATATTTATATACAATAGAATATCTCATGTTGTGTTTCAAAGCGAAGCAAAAAATTGTATGTCCTTCGTATCAACATTTCTAATATCGACATTGTTAAAACAAAAGAATGAAATAAAGGCAACTAAAGAAACATCAAGATGGAGCCTCTCCTTGCTCGCACGAACTCAAAAAATACACCGACGTTAAATGTTACATGAGCTTCAACGAAGAAAAGAGAGCAAGTTCTCGGTATCAATTAGCTCGTTGATGGAAATAACGTATAGTTGCTACGATTGTTCGAGATAAGAACGCGAGAGGTGCAACACTTCAAGCTCAGAATATACGAACAAGTTGACACTTTATCTGCCGAAAGCATCGATCGCAGATCTATAAAAGGCAGAAGGCGCAAAGCAAGAAAGATCCGCGTAAAGCGTAGACGTCTTCGAGATCGGTACGCATTTCTACGCCGTGAGTAGTTCAAACATGCAAAAATACTTGATCATGTGATTGCTTCTTTACAAATGCCTATATCGAAAACGAAAAATAGAGTTTAAATTACACAAGAATTTTTGAAAAATAAAGAAAGGGAGATCTGGAAAATAAAACAAAGAAACAACTCGCGTTAACTTCACACACTGCGATACTTTGCAGAATTGCTACGTCACTCGAGCAATGATTTACCATATTGAGGATCCATTATGAAACTTAAGCGAAAGCTCTCTAGGTATATCAATTGTGATGATAATAATTGGTCACAAAAGAAAAGGAAAGGGAATAAACGATTAATGCTGCTACGCCGTCTGTAAGTGCGCGGTTCTTGCACGAGCACGGGAGAGAAGCGAGCGAGCCACTTGTCAGCGATTCACCAGCGGGAGGAGTGCCAAACCCTTTTCAACTGGTCCCAAGTCTGGTCGGATCCGACGACGCTCTTTTCGGTCCCCTGTCCCCCTCCCTCCTCTTTTTTCTTCTACCACTCTACTACCGTTGCCGTTTCTTCCCAGGGATTCGCGGTGCTAACATTCCGCTGTGGCAGGCGACCGTCTTCCAGGCCGAACAGATATCAACTTTCCCACAGGTGCTTTTTGGAGAAGCGAACGTACAATTTCGCAGAAACGTAGAAATGAGTATCGGAAAACCTATTGATCTCTATGCGTTGCATACGTCGATTGATCACGTGGGAAATGCAAATGAAGATTGCAACAGATCAGTGGTTGCCTTGCGGCATTACATCCGTTACCTTACATATATCGATATACTAATCAATTATTACTCAACACGGTTGTGCGATTAAATTCAATTTCTGGAATGCTATGGATTGGGTTTGGCCTTACCCAATTACCATCATCTTTAAAAAAAAGTCATAATCAGTACTATGGTAATATCTTCTTAGCAATAGTGAACGCTGGAAACTTACAAGAAATCGAGAATAGCATTTATCTAATGATAGTAATAATAATTCTTCTCAAGAAGTAGCGATTATTCAAATAGGTTTTCCATGAAGCAACATAAACGGACAACAAGCATTAATTTCTCAGAATGGAGCCAAGTCAGAAAAGATCAGAGATTGTAAATTCATCCCTATTAACACAACTCGCAATGGTTCCTCGTACATATCGCGTGAAACTTTCTCACAACATGCGTTTCGTCGTCCCGCAGTTCTTCCTTCCTTTTAAAGAGCGCAGGCTCGAGTTCACCTCGCTTGTTTAATACGCAGAAGAGGACAAGCCGAAGACAGCGAGAAGGAGCGGCGGGAAGACCAGTGATGGACCGAGTGACGCGGAAAACTTTTTTCTGAAATCACAGGATCCGTTCACGTCCACCTCCTCCTTTCCTTCTTCGTTGTCTCGCGACGTGCAGTCAGGCATCAATAATTTAGCGCCCCACCGTATCGATAAACTTGCACTCGGTGCAAAGCGAAAAGAAAGACGACGCAGGACCAGCCCAGGACGAAGAGAGAAGGTGCAAAGACAAAGAGACAGGAAGATCCTGGAGGGCGCCGGGAGTAACAGGAGGAGAAGATGGAGGATGGAACGGTGAACCTTCTCCGGATCGAATAGCTTTTCTTACAGCCGATCACATATAGTCAGTGACGAGCCGTCCTCTCGCTCGAGTCGCTCTCCTTTCCTCCGACTCGATTACAAGCGACAAGAAGCGGCATTACACGGGACACATCGTGCCGACAAATCGATGGATTATGCCGGACAGGCGCCGACCTACCGGGAATAAATGAATTGGCTAACGATGTGCCTCCTCTCTTTTCTCGTCCTGTGTACTCGACGATTTCCTTGTCGACTTGTACATAACTAGGGATTTATACGAGTTTGTGGCGATCCGAGGATACGTGTCAAGGAAATGGTAGATTAATTTTTTATCGGCACTCGAAGGGGTAACTCTTAATTCGCGATAATTAACGAAGCATATCATTAAATTAACTGAAATGATCGCATCTTCGAAGATGTACAATCATCAAAAAATAAAATTTATTATAGAAATATGTCATAAAACATATTATTATATATCACAAAATTAAATTAAATTATTAAAAAAAAAAAAAATAAGAAATATACTCGTCTATTATGCGATAGTATTTTAAACTAAATGATAATCCAATTTGAAACAACACGCTTTCATGAAGCTTACCAACTGCGCCTTAAAAACAAAGAGAAGAGAAATGAAGATAATCGGAGTAACTCATAAATGGATTATGCTAAAGCATAAATTAAGAGAAAAATATCTAAAAATAAATTATCAGGATGTAATAACTTACAGTTGACTATTCATTATTTTTACTATTTTAATATGTAGGCTATATCCATATTAAATATTTCATAGTCCTTTAAGTCTTACAATTAGTATCAATATTTGGTCAATAAATGATAAGCTTATGAATTAATTTGTTATTTCTAGAAGTCACTTATATTTGTGAAAATATTTGCAAAATATTATATTTTATTCCATTTTATTAACAAAATTGAAAATATTTATTGACACGAAAATGATGCGTTTAACGCTTATGTCTTATAATTATTCCTCATCTTACGGATTAAAGAAAGTAATTTTCACTTTGAGAAAAATTGAAAACGAACGCGTGTTAATTTGTTTGTGTAAAAGAAATTCGATTAAATCTCAGCGCATATAATAAGCTTTGTATAATTCGATTAAAACGTACGATCGATAAACAGACAGGGTTGCGAGTCAGGTTCGTGGCCAACGATGCCTTTCCGATCCTTTCTTCGCCCTATTCTTCTCCGGCAACGCCCGCCGAAGCTTTCAGGAAGCAAGCTACTAATTAGCGATTACCACTCGTTCACGGGGCACTCGAGAGAGAATATAATTAGCACTCACCTTTGGGCTGAGGAAGGGGGGACTGCTAAAACACTCGACCCAATCTTAACGTCTCTTAAAATATTCCAAGAACGGAGAGTCATCTTTTCTTCTGCGATTTGATCCAAGAAAAAAATGTATTTTTCTAAAGATGTGAAGATGAATTTCTTTATCATCGACGTCTATGGTACAAGTATTACATCTACAAGCATCAGTTTTCTGAAAAAAAAAAAACAATAAAGAAATTCGTGTGAAATAATCTGTACATCATGAAAAATTTACATTCGTTAATAAAGTAATCTATCGAAGCTTTAATATATTATGCTCTATTGTCATTCTTATTAAATAATACTGCTATTCTAAATTAAAATTTAGTTATTAAATTTGCAATTATTTAATTATGTCAATTATAAAATTAATAACATTTTATTTCAAAGAAATCTAGAACGTTATTATACATATGTAATATTTCAAATTTATTAATCCCTAATTGCATAAAAATTATCACTTAAAATACTTTTTTCACATATGCATACATTTTAATTATTATTAAATATTTGGAATAATTTATATAAATAGTTTGGGGAAGTTTCTATTCTGGCATATTTCAGATGGTAGACGCTGTCTATCTGCAAAATGAATGATTTTGGAAAACGAGAAAACGATTGGCACGATAACGTCCAAGATGAGCAGAGGGAAATGGAAAATCGGAGTAAGAACCGGGATACGGGATCTGTGACTCTTAAACGATTGGACAGCATTCAAGATCCAGGAAAAAGATATGCACTAAAGGATCGCATTGGTACCGGCATTTACGGTGACGTTTACGAAGGAATTGATCATCAAGCTGGTACGCAACAATAGAACATATATTCTGTCTATACATGAAATAAAATCATAAAAATGTAAATCACAATATAAATTAGAGATGTACCGGATTGTAAACTTACTGGATACCAAATATCCGAAAAGAATATAACTCTAAATATCCAACATACAACTGAATATTTTCCAAATATCTGATACAATTTCTTCACTCTATTTTTAAAAACAAAAAGGAAAAAAGGAAAGCAAGAGAAAAATAATGATAATTATTTTCTTTATTTTTCCAATGTACAAAGAAAAAGAGAAAAAAGATAAACTGTATAAGAAGTTCAGTTGAAAAGAATAGAATTTTGTATGACGCGAACTGTGAATATAAAACTCTTCAACCGGATATACATATATTATATACATGTATATATATATTATTACTGGATACTAACGATATCTAGCCATTCGGCCGGATAGTAAAAAAGTCAGACAAGGCTGTGAATATCGGTATATCCCTAACATAAATACAGACACATAGGAAAACTGCTATCCACTATAAAGAATAATCATGTACAGAAATAAATACATATCAGTTATGTTTTTAGGAAATAAAAAAGTTGCCATTAAGATTCAAAAGCTCACGTCGGAAACGCAATCTTTCATTGTAGAAGAATATCGTATTCTTCGTGATTTCGCCGGTCATCCAAATCTGCCGGATTTCTATGGAATATATCGCAGACGATCACCGAAGAAATCCGATTACGATGAAATATGGTTTGTCATGGAGGTAAGAAGCTTTAAATTATAAAATAAAAAAATAATTATATAGAAGAAAAAATATAAAAAGTTTACAGAGTTAATATGTAATATGGACATATGGAAGTATAATTTGTATGTTATAAACTAATATGACTAATATTCCAATTTGAATAAATTGATCTTTTTCATAATTCATAAAATTTTTCATAATTCATAAAACTTATTATTATTATCTCATTTTTTTATTTATTTAATATAAATATCTTCTCGCAAAGATAGAATCAACGATGTTATGATTTCTTTAATTTCCTCAAAAATTGATAATTTTGATATACTAATGTCCAATATATTTTACAATATGAATATTTTTTAGTCACAATATCATAAAAAATAATTTAGCATCGTGAATGGAGCTCGTTTATATAAATTTATATCGATCTGTTCCAAGACATGTTATTATAGTTACAATCACTTTTATTACTGCACCGAAGGTCAGAATTGCAACAAAATTCCTATCGATGTCGTGCAATATCTTGCAATGTTTCCTTTAACGTTGTAATTTTTTAACGAGAGAAAGAGACGTAGGAAAAAAAAGGACATGGAATATAAAGATGCAGAACGAAAGATGAAGGCGGTTTGAAAGAGACAGTGAAAGAGAGGGAGAGAAAGCGAGGGTTGCCATGTATATCCGTGCTCAGAACCCGGAGGCAATTTCAAGCATTTGAGACCGAATACACGGATAATTTATGACACATGCGCCCTCATTAAACAATCATTAAACTCGTTCGTGTACACAGGTGAAGCTCGGCATATCGTGGCTCTAATTTACGGACGGACCTCCGCGATGTGCCCAAAACGTTATTACTTATCTCGGATAAAGCGACGATAGAGTTGACGTAATACATGCACTCAAAAATCCGCTGAGTTGTCTCAGAAATCGGGATCCTTTGGTCATGCCTTGTCGTTCGAAACACATCAATGCACAAAAAGTTTCTTAAAGAAAGTCGTTTCATTAACTTTTATCAACTTTTAAATTTACACGATATAGCAATAAGACATGCTTTCTTTGATATTAACTTCGAAATTATATTGTCACGAAAATATATGATATTCTCAATAATAAAAATAAGAAAAATTATAAATGTATATATGGAAAAAAATATTCTCTAACATTTCAAGTTTCTTTATTGATCAAATTTAATTTGACAAGAGAAAGAGAAAAAAGAAAGAAAGTTATATAATACTCAATTTCACCATCTTCTTTTGCAATAGTTTTATGAATAGTTTAATATATGAAAATCTATAAATATTAATTTGAACGGAAAAATATTCCAAGATTTAGGAAGTACTTTATTTCATAAATTACTAAACAGACACATCTCGATTAATCTATAATCATTTATTTTTTAATCATTTATTTTAATCTATCCACATTTATATATGTATATATACCTTTGTTTGCCTACGAAAATTTCTTACAAATAATTTCGAACATTTAATTTCGACCATCCCGTTCTCTCTGCACAGATTCAAAAGTGACGTGTGAACACGCCGAAAACACGACGAAATCCGCCTGAATTTCATGATTCACTTCGGCAAGCGAACTCGCGTGCGAAGCTCGGAGACGAGCTAAGTATCCGCAACGAAGAAACGTAATGAGTCACCTTTAGTTGCTAAGCTCGTTGATTGCTCGTTGTTGTCGGAGATTACAAGCAATGAAGGAGCAACTGGTCGCGGAGGCTAATATAAAAGGAGATGTAGTGCATCTCATCGGTATAACACAGACCGAATAGCAGTTTTGTAAATCAATCGGCTTTAAGAGGGCTCAAACAGAAACAAGACCGAGAATTTCAAGAAAAAAAGGAAGACGCAACGACAATGTAGCAAAGATTTATCGCCGATGGTATTTCATATTGAGCGAGTTTTATTGGTGTGAACGTAAGATTTCGGTGAAGCCTTTCGCGACTACGAGCAAAATCTAAGAAAGAAGTTCTTCTCATTGTCATTCATATAAAATGTCATTCATATAAATTGTCACGAATAAAATGTTATTCACGAATTAACTTTAGCAAAACTGAACACAAAACTGTAATCAGGATTGAGTATAAGTGAGCTCTAATGAAAATTTTATATAAATATATAAATTCTGTATGAGAAAAAGAATGAATCTTTTTAATTTGAGAAATGAAGTGAGATTAAATCAAATATGTATTAAAAGATGTGAAAAAAAGGGTTAAATCTCTGTTACAAATTATGATTCATATGAGATAATCTACAGGGTAACATATACGTATATAGCAATGGATCACGTTTACCCATGATTACCGCACGTTTCATGTAATTGTAGACATATATATGCAAAGTTTATTACACTTTTCGATTATAAGTTCTCTAAATGCTTAATTTCTAGGGAAACAGATTACGAGAATCTTTTTCTGCTCAAATTAACTTTCATGAAACGTATCTAAAACACTCAAAAATTAGCATAATAAAAATTTTATACACATTTAAGCATAATTCACAAAAAAAAACGAGAATAAAGAGTAAACTCTATTTTCGAAGATATTTTATCCAAAGATTTCCTTGCAGAAGAAGAATAGGTATATATGGAACTTAATTCTAACCTCACTCACTGATATAAATTACTTCCGCAATTAGAATGGCATTTCAATTAACATATATCAATCTTATGTTGCACAATTACATAAGTAAAAAGGTTAAGAATTATTATACAACAATAATTGTATAAGCATTGAATCGTTCATAACATTTATGACGAGTTTAAGCTCGAATTCGATAAATAAAATTTTGCGATTACGTCGTTTCATCTAATTTAGATTTTTTTAATGTAATATAATTCGAATGTAATATAATTAACTAACATGTTATAGCTCTGCGAGGGTGGAACAATCATGGACCTCGTTCGCGGGATAATCGCAAGTAACAAAAGAATACAAGAGGAACATATTGCTTTCGTTTTAAAAGAAGTAATCAAGGTAAGTTTCCTTGCGTAATATATATGTTATATATTTTTTTTACGAAATATACATCATATCGTTGAATTGTAAAATGCAATATTTTTTTATAATGTAATTTTTCTTAACTTTGTATTATTTACATTATTATTTTGCGATACAAAACTTACATAAAAAAGATTAGACTAATTATAGAGATTATAATTAAAATGATGATATGTAAATTAAAGTAACTTGAAATAATCATTGAAGTATCCTTCAAAAAAACATAATACAGCAGAAAATAAAATTAATTAATGGAGATAAATGACAAATATCTTAAGTAAGAGACACGTTTTGCATAAGACATAAGATTAATAATAAATTTTTAATAAAGGGATGTTATAACGTGAAAATATCCGACTGACCGAAAACGGGTGAGCCTGACTAAGGTAATTAGTTTTTGCTCAGGTACGGGAAGTTATATATAGTTATATATTGTCGGTAGCCGAGAAAGGTGACCGTCGCGGAATGTTCAGCAAAATTGTGCCGCAATCTACCCCTCACCATACCCCACTATCCCTCGTTGTTTTGTTTCCTTCCTCCCTTTCTTGATACCGAGCGTAATAAATATTACTTGCATGACAGAGCACACCAGTGAACCGACAGAAATGATAATAGTAGGTGTATAGCCACAGCAATAGTCGCGTTATTACGATATAATTATGCTCGATGGTATGTCCAGATGATGCTTTTATCTCGCGGCAGATTATCCCCCTCTGATTACAGAAGGTGCATTGGCATAGAAGTATATTGCTGTGCAATTATAAGATACAAAAAAATGAAGTATTTTGCAACTTTATAAAAATATAATTTACTAATAATTATGATAACTACGCGATAAATGACTAAAATTTTAATTTAAAATTTTCAAAGATATTGGAACTACACTGGAATACTAAAATAGAAATAAAATTATATTTATTAAATATGTAATAATTACATGTATAATTACATGCAACATAAAAATTAAATAAAACATAAAATAAAAAATTAAGTATGCAAATTGGACAAAATATTCTAATTCTGTTATATAAAAACTTTCTTGAATGGACAATACATATAGATATATTTAATTTTGCTTCAAATCAAAATTAATTCGTCTGTATTTTAAATAAAAATAAAATTTAAAACATTTTTATTAAAATGTTGTAATATGTATAAATATACAAATAAATTAACAATTAACTTAATGAAAACAATAAAAGAATGGTGGAAAAAACAAAGCAATAATTCAATAAATTCGCGAAATTCATATCCAGTACAAATATTAATTTTTTTTTTATCATTATTAACATTAATGGGAAATACAGTTAACGTCACGATAAATTTAAACCGCCGCATTAATAGAATATTACCCTCGTTTACGACAATCATAAAACGTAAGCCGTGCTGTTAATTTTTCCACAAGTTTCGACAAAGAAGAAAGCGATAACTGGTAGATAACAAAACGAGCTGGAAATGGGATAACGTAAATAAAGCGAAAAACGCACAAACTGAAATTCGAATAAAACTTATATAAAGAAAATCAAAAACAGAAAAGCAAAATGGAAAAAGGAAGAAAATAAAAAAAAAGATAAAAGAGGGATATGGAGAGCTAAATACCCTTCCGTTTCAAATTGCTATGATTTTGTTTAATAGTTAATGGTCACAGAAAACGGATTCGCTTATTTACAATGATGCTATCTTCCATGATTCCGGTTTCTCCTAGGAGGTCGGATAATTAGTGAGGATATCGTGCTCATTTCTCAACGAACTTAAGAAGCCACATGTATATATGGAAGGAAAAATAAAGATGAGAATCGAGAAAAAAGCAAATGACTGATGCACGCCACAGGAAGGATCTTAAGTGACCATTTCCGTTTTGATTCGTGATTGATTTTCCTTGCTCATTATATTTCTATATTTCATTATTTATTTCTTTATTTACTGTCATTAATGAGTACGCAAAATTAATATTAGCTATAGTAAAGACATCAATGTTTTAAATGCAAAGAATGAAATAATTAAACTAATGAGTAAAGCAACAATATTACTAATTACTACAATATATTATTGCTTTTATTTAACTAACAGAATAATATAATTTCTTGAAATTTTTTTAATTTTATCACTTTAATAGGAATTATAGCAAAAAATGAATAAAAGAGAAATCTAATTTAAAACCAGAACGTTAAATAATAAAAAAACAAGAAAATAAAATTTTATATCATACTATATTAACAAACGGAAATAAATTAAAAAATTTAATTTGTTTCCGTTTGTTAACATGATGCGATAATTTCTATCTTATCTAGTATCCACATAAATTTGTCTATTGACTTCTATTTTATATGATTATTCCACCGTTACAACATTATAACCAATATACGTTGTAGATCAATATGGTAAAAACGTCATAAACGCCATAAACGTCACGAACTGTTAAACAGTAAGCATTCAAAATATATTTATTATCCTCATGTATTTCATGCACCGATAAATTCCATGCAAAATAAATTGCTAATACAGAATTAACAACTGCATTATAGTACGGTCTTCACACTTTCAATATAGAAAAATATATGCACATATATATATATATATATATATATATATATATATATATATCTCCGTTTACATTTAAAACACTTTATTAATGAAAAACATTTAATTCAAATTGTTCAGATATATATAAATTAAAATCAATAATTTTCAATTGATATTTTTGATAACGTTTTAGAAATATAGTAAATATCAATAATTGAATATATTTAATAGAGAAAAAACGCATTGTATACTTGTTATATCCTTAAAGGATTACATGCGTGCGATAAATCAAGAAAGGAAGGAAAAAATATTAGATATTATAGCAAGAGTAAATTAAAATTATAAAGAGAATAAAAGAGATATATATCAGATATTAGGTATGGGAAAAAGTTCGTGGCGTTTTTTTAATGCCATCTAATGGGAAAAACGCCATGAACTTTTTCCCATACCTAATATTTGATAACTAATAAAATTATTTAAAGTCTAATGTATTGTTGAAAATACTAATTAAAAATCTTTATAGTTAAAAGCATGGAAGATGTAATCTACACGTATAAATATATGCAAATTCTTTTTCTAGTTTTAAAGTTTATAATTACAACTATCAAATATCTCGTGCAGTATCACTGACAAAGTTCTTCTTTTTTTCATGTGATGAGAAAAAGTTATTTCTCTCGAAATCCACTTCTCTTCCCTCATAAGTTCAGCAAGGAAGCGCGGCGAAAGAGCACGACGTGTAATGGGCCCAGCATTCTTTCTCTCGCGAGTGGCTCATGGCTCACGGCGATAATATTTACGATCCAAGCAGTTTGTCACTAAATCATTATGTGGGTCTACCTTTCGGGTATGCCCCGTGCACGCACAATCCGATGCCCTTCGCCACCGGGTCCAGCATTCCCTGCCTTTTCTCCTCACCCTCCAATTCTCATGCCGTTCCTTATCCACCTTGGAAACTGCACGCAACCCTCCCATCTCCCTTTTTCTTTTTCCTCCTCCCGTTCTCCCTCTATGCTCTTTCCTCGCAGATACGTGTTCCATGGGCCCGGTAGCGATTCGTCCACGGTCACTCGTGCGGTAAATCAGACCACGCTGACGTTTAATGCCGGCAAATTACACGCGAAATAAATGCCCGCGAAGAGAAGTGCGCAGCAAACGCAGTGCTCGAAACACAGAAACACAAAGAGAGCATGGGAAACAGATAAAGAACGAGAGATGAACTATCAGTATGCTTCTTCTGAGCGATCGTTATATCCCGTTTAATCTTTATCCGCCAATTAACAATTCGTTCGTCCCTTCTGTTCCCTCCTTACTCTTGTAACTATTTCTTGTCTACCATCCAATCAATAAACATTCATTAACGGACATTCACTATTTCCTATATCTTTCCGTCTTATTTGTTGAAACATCTTCGAGTGCATTATCCAACAAAATATAAATTTCATATAAATAATAATTTGTTGCATAGATCCACTTTAAAAAAAAAATAACAATATCAAATAATTGAAATTTATCATTATCTGATATTGAGATTAATAAACCTAATATACAGGAACTTAAATAGAAAGACAAAAATAATTGTTTCTTGATTAAAATTATAGCTAGTTGATAAAAGATTTATCAAATATAGATAAAAATATATTAAAAATAAGTTGAAGATTACGCGAGGAATAAATGAAAAATAAATAAAATAAAATTTTATAATGAGCAACTTTATAAGGTAGCTCAGCTTTAGCTTCGGAGTGTAACTTTGAAATGGTTTTCTGATGAACCAGGTATTAATGATTTCATGCCCATGCTACGTCAGAACTGTTCCCACTGACCCACGCTTGTTACGCGCTGTAAGCACAGTCGGCCGCAAATTATAGATTGTTCAATTTGCAGTAAATCTATAAAGATAATTCTCGCAAGACGCTGAAGGTGCCGAGTTGCCAACTTCTCTTCCGCATCACCGTATCTCGAAGATATTACGTGTTGTTCATAAGTTCTACAATCTCAGAATATAGCATGAAATACTATAATAAGTGTTTTGCAGTTGTCAATTTTTAAAAGAAATAAATTAATGCTATTAAAAAGTATTTTTTCTATTGCTAAATTGATTGCAAGTATATAACAAGTTTTCTCCTCGAGGATATCAACTATTAATAGCCTTTTGTTTACGTGCTTCTAATTTTACATGGAAATAACGATTTTGTTTAATTATCCAAAAATTTAATTAGATACAGTTCTGAAAATAATTTTTGTTGGATCAAAAGATAATTATATAGAAATCTCGAACATAATAAACAATGCTGCAAAATCTTTTGACATTTTAGCAACTATCTTGATATATAATTCTCCTATATTATTTATAATTGTTTTGATGGTCCAACAAAATTTTCAGATTTTTTTGTATCTAGCTAAAATTTTAGATACTTTAGCAAAAACCTTTCCCTGTATCAACGAAAATGTCTCAGCTTCACAAAATAGATCGGTTAATAATGCAGATATTACACATTATTTCTTTCTCAGGCTCTAATTCATTTACACGAGCACAACGTAATCCACAGAGACATCCGTGGCAACAATATCATTTTGACGAAAGAAGGCGAAGTGAAATTAGTAGATTTTGGGCTCTCGAGAACAATGAAGAACGAACTTGAAAAAAGGCACACTTACATAGGCTCATCATCTTGGATGGCACCGGAAATGGTTGGCAGCAAAGATAGCGGAGTCGACGGTGGATATGACAGTCGAGTCGACGTATGGGCGATCGGCATTACGGCAATAGAAATAGCCGACGGCAAAGCACCGTTCGAGGACATGCATCCGACTCGTGCGCTCTTCCAGATCGTTCGGAATCCGCCGCCGACTCTCTACCGACCTGCTAACTGGTCAAAGAATCTCAATGATTTCATTTCCGAGTACGTGATCAGAGAGATATGAAAATCTCTTTGTTATGAACGAATATCGCGAATAAAATAACATGAAAGCTACAGCGACATATTCGTTTCAGGTGCCTCGAAAAGAATCCTGAGAACAGACCATACATGATGGAGATCATCGAACATCCCTTTCTATCGGAGCTACCCGAAAACGATTATCCTGTAATATATGATTTCAGTATAATGTAGATGAATTAAAAAAAGCAAATTATACGATGTATAATTATAAAATGTCCTCAAAAAATTGTCGGATTTCCAGAATCCTTGACTCTAAAGTACTATAGCTGTTGAAATACAGTATTGTTAATTGTTATCAATATGTAAATTTTACAAGAAAATAGACCATTTTATTTAATAAGTTTTTTAATTAGTAAGTTTTTCATACATTTCACATTTTAATGACAAAATATTTACAAAATTTAGACTTTTTGTAAACACAAATAATTCTATTATTAACTTAAAAGGAAGGAAAAAATAAGATATCAAAATCAATCTTGAGACGATATGGAAATTGGAATATGTAGTGTGTGTGTGTGTCTTCTCATAATACTTAAACAAAATATAATAAAATGTATAATAACAGAAAACTATTTAAAAATTGAAATTATTTATCATATTTTCTGCTATAGAACCTAAATGATCACTGAAGGCATAACTTAGCTCAATACTTGTTCTACTTATACATAAAATTTACGTATCAATAGTATTATAAGATTAAATTTTATTACATAATTCGGTTTTTTTTATTCCTTAAAACTTAATCGATTAATTATTAAAATAATGAAAATTATAATAAATTAAAATTTATTATTTATTAAGAATGATAAAATTTTACATCTTTCTAAATATTTTTTCTTGATTTAAAATTTTTCATAACATCCTAGATGAGAAGAATAAGTACGAAATCTTTGCCTTTTCTTTTTTAAAATCTACAAATATTCTAATTAGAAAATATAAAAATCAAAAAGATGAATAAGTATACATATACAATATAATTTTAGTTGACACAAGAAATAAAAGCATTGACAATGGATCTTTCGGAGAAGGGCAAGAAACAAAGAAAAACCGAATCAATAGTTCGTCAAGGTTTCTTGAAGGTAACAACTTGCGCAAGTTAAATTATGATGGATTTTTAATATGGATTTATATATATTAGAAGAAAATCTTAATTTTTGCACGATAGATTCATCAGGATGAACCACCGGAACAAATGCTTACAGAGGACTTAGCAGCGCTGGATACTTTGACTGAGGATAATATCTTGGATGAACTTCATGATAGACTGCGGCGAGGTGAATATCACACGTTTATTGGCGACATTTTATTGATACTTAACCCAAACGAGGAGAACGATATTTACGATGTTCACGTAAGTCTTATGTTAGATTTTCTACATTTGGATCATTTTTTCATAAAATTAACAAAAATGACATTATCTCTCTCTCTCAAAACCAATATTAAAACTTTCATTATTAAAAACATTAAATAGAAAAAATATCAATAATAAAAAGAAATTTAAAAAATATAAAATACAAAAAACAATGAGATAATATCAAAGTCTATTAATTTATATAAATAAGTATAATATAAGCAATATTTTTGTATCTATGATCGATTCATAATGCAAAAAATATCAAACGCATTTTACTTTTCGATTTATCTTCAGATTTTGTTTATAATTTTATATACTACATATCAAATAAATTATAATCTCATAAATAAAAAAGACCTGTTATGTAGATTCTGTAAATTATTAATCATGTATGTTCAATAATAAAATTGCAAACCATGTTATTATAAATTATACAACAAAAATCTGAACAATTTGATTTGCAGCATCATGCAAAATACCAATGCAAATCGCGATCAGATAATGCTCCTCACATCTATTCGGTAGCGGATAGCGCATTTCAAGATGTTATGCTCAACGAAGAACCGCAACACATTTTACTGGCCGGTGAAAGTAATTCCGGGAAAACAACGAATATGCTGCATTTAGTGGAACACCTTATGTTCCTCGGAAAAGTGAGCTCAATGCAACCATATTAGATATATAAACAGATATAACAAAATTACGAGAAAACTTGTTCTTTTTATTTTCAGGGTCTGCACGATACGGGAGCAAGAGTACTGCAAGCTATAAAAATTATTCATGCTTTTACGAATGCGGGGACACCGCTGAATACTAATTCTACCAGATGCATTTTGCAAACTCAGACGACTTTCGGGTCAACCGGTAAAGCATCAGGGGCGATATTCTGGTTATATCAGCTTGAAAAATGGCGCGTTTCGACTCACGACAGGTAATTTATTTATATTATAATGAAATTTTTACTTATAACATAACATATGCTACACAAAACCTTTAAATCTTTTAATTAAAAACTTTAATCTTTTAAAAATTTTTAATTTTGTAAAGTATAGAATAATTCGAAAGTTAAGGCATCAAAGAATATATCATATTCCATACTCCAATATACAACGGATTGCCATTATACAGGCGTCTATAACAAAAATATGCTAATAATAATTTTTTTACAATTTAAGAAAGTACAAAAATAATGGAATAAGAAAAATAATAAAACAAATTAAAAACAAATTAAAAACAAATTAATCTAATTAATATAAAAATGGTAAAATAGAAAATATGAAATAATAAATCGCAAAAGTGTATTAACACATCATAATAAAAAGTACTTTTTCAGAAATCAATCAAACTTCCATGTTTTTTACTACTTTTATGACGGTCTCGAAGCATCAGAAAATTTAAAATCGTATTTCTTACCAAGTGGGAGAAAACTTCGATATCTCAGAATAATCGACAAAAATATTGAAAAGAAACGAGCGTTCAAAGTGAGAAACGATCCACAAAACAACGTGGTTAAATTTAAAGAACTTACGGAATGTTTTAAATTCATGGATATGGAAGAATATTGCGAGACTATTTGGAAAATTCTTACAGCAATTCTGATACTCGGAGAGATTCGATTTATTGAAGGCAATAATGGAGAGGCTGAGTTGAATGATAATGAAATTGCTAACAGAGGTAAAAACTTGAATTCGAAGAATTCAATTTGTCAATGCAATGCATGAAAGATTTATTTTGAATATATTAAATCAGATTAAATATGTATTAAATATGTTTGTCTACGAAAACTGATTAGTTTTTGCGAATTGCAGTGGCGGAATTTCTTGGTTTAAACTCAAAAAAATTTATTTGGGCTCTCATTAATTACTGCTTAGTCGTAAAGGGATCAGCGGTACATAAGAAACATACTTGCGAAGAAGCAAAAGATGCACGAGATGTCTTGGCGAACACTCTTTATCAGCGTTTAGTAGATTGGATAATCAACATCATCAATTATAAACTTTCAATGACTCGTAGTCTTTAGTAAGTGAAAATTTTATCGAAGTGCAGAAAAAATAAAATATTGATGAGGATTTTGTATCGACGATTTTTTAAAACTTTTTTATTTTAATTTTCAGTGGTGATAAATATTCTATCAGCATTCTTGATCACTTTGGACTCGAATGTTTCTCAATAAATCGGTTGGAACAATTACTAGTGAATACGATAAACGAGCAAATGCAATATTATTACAATCAAAGAGTATTCGCCTGGGAAATGGTAAAAATTTTTAATGAATAATCTAAAATACGTATTAGTTTATATCAAATTCGTAAGATTTTATTTCAATATCTATTTTTCTTATTGTATAAATAATAAAAATATTCTATATCTTATTTGTATTAAATTTTTTTTTTTTTAAAGAATTATATCCTATTATAATTTAACGTTTTAATATTCAAACATAGTTAAATATATGCTATTACATCATAAGGACCTCACACAAATCTTATGGAAAATGTCCCTCGGTTAAATTGGCTACAATTAAAATATGTTGTCCTCGATGTCCAAAATGAACAAAAGTCTCAATAGGCACGGATTCTCTAACTTCAATAATTTTCCGCCCAGAGATATTTAAAGTACGTAGAAGCTATGTTGCTTCACGAATCAAATATATGAATATATCTCTTTCTCTCTCTCTCTCTCTCTCTCTCTCTCTCTCTCTCTCTCTCTTTCTCTTTTGTTCTTTTTCTCTATTCAAGAGGTTTTAGTCAGTCGAACAACTTGCATAATGCTAATACCAGCGCTATTGTAAATTTTGAATTTTATAACGCAAAAGTACTCAATAAAAAATAACTTTATTATAGTGTTTTGGAAAGCTCTGGACATTATATTCTGCTATTATATTCTGGAATAAAAAATAGAGTGTTCTATAAAAAAATCGATGTGACCTTGATCTTAATCTGTCCTTGGCGACTCCACCTAAAATCAAACTAATAAGATTAGATCTTTTCAAGTCCTACAGTGTTTTGTCCGAACATTTTTACGATTGGACCTTATTCTGCGAAGATAAAAGGATGGTACGAGTAGTCTATATATACTCTCTAAATCTGAATTAGTGGATAATCATTACTATCAGTGCCAAATATCACTGATAAGTAAATTAAATGTGAGATCTCTAATCTAGTTAATCTTTATTTTGTGATCTAACTAATCTTGTTTTAGTGCTTAAATTCAATGAATATGGTATTGAAATTAACGTGTAAATATCAATTATATAATGCTCAAACATTTTTCCTTTTTTTGTTGAACTTCACTGATTATCAGTGCAAAGTATGCCACTGGGGAGACAGTACTCTCTAAATTTGAATCAGTGAATAGTCACTAATTATCCAAT
>Ga0157364_1000561_pt1 | contig 26455 bp, 16 predicted proteins | sample AttsexASBM2_FD_111476 | JGI IMG/M metagenome (GOLD analysis project Ga0157364, IMG submission 111476) | Fungus gardens microbial communities from leaf cutter ant in Ribeirão Preto, State of São Paulo, Brazil - Atta sexdens ASBM2 | ecosystem: Host-associated > Fungi > Mycelium > Unclassified ... | reverse complement strand
TATATATATATATATATATATATATATATATATATATATATATATTATATATAAATAAAAAAATCTATTTTTTTTCCATTCATTTTCATGAAAAAATAATGGATTTCTTTTTATAAATATATATATATATATATATATATATATATATATCATTAATACGCGAAGTGCAAATGTATATACAAAAATACTAATAATAAAATACGATAAACTAAATATAAGCACACAAACAATTAATAATTGTAAATTGTAAAAATTGCGAAAGATTACAGCACAAAAATTGTAAGACGAAACAAATTGAGGATATGACTATAAAACAAAAATTATTAAAATTGCGATTAATTAGATTCATTTGACTGAATACGAAATCGACTGTAATATGTTAATTGTATTAATCATTGTAATGTATTAATCATTGTAATTATTGTATCTAATGATAATTATATATATTTTTAAGACACACAGAAATTGTAAAGCGATAGTAAAATTTCAAATAGAATAAGGGATTTTCACAGTTGAACCTCCATTTTCTTTTTTTCAACGAGGAAAAGATGTCATGACCCAAATAAGTCACTAACCAAATTTTTCATTTTCTGCAAAAGTAACTCAAATCAAAGCGACATACATTGATTTGAACATAACGCAACAATTGTGACAGCTCATAAGAAATTTCAGTCTCTTTTCTGAAAATAAAAGTGCGAGCCTCGAATCACTCGAACCGTTCCGAAAAAATATAGTGGAAATGATACGTCTGTAACAAACTCTGATTATCAGAAACCTATAATCCACGAAGAAAATTGTAATTTTTAAGATTACCAAATTGTATTGAAATTAAAATTTTTTTTTCGAATTTTTCGAATTTATGTACCATATTCAAGAAATGCATAAACTTTCGAAGGTGAGAGACAACCTGAAGATATTAATCGATTTTGATGAAATTTTACCCAAACCATATTGAGGTTCATAACTAACTTTTAGAAGGTATTGCTAATCGATTTTAAAAAATTTTCTTTTTCGATTCACCTTAATGTATTATATGTGCGCGCGCGCGCGCGCGCGCGCGTGTGTGTGTGTGTGTGTGTGTGTGTGTGTGTGTGTGTGTGTGTGTGTGTGTGTGTGTGTGTGTGCGTGCCGAAAGTTTTTGCCAATCCAAATGCTTTTGTTACAAAGTATATCTCGCTTAGAGTGAAAATCGTATATCTCCAAACAAGAGGGGAGGAGGAGTAAGAATTGCTTCGGGTGAAAGTCGTGCGCCCCTAAGCAGGGAGGTAGGGTAAAAACCATTTAGCGATACAATCGTATGTTCTACTATATAATAACAAAAATGATGCGAAAATGTTTTAAGAAAATTTTTGTTTTTAAAGCAGGAAATCTATTTTAAAGCAGAGAACTTTTATTCTATAAAGGATCTTTCAATAAGGATGCTCGATTTTTAAATGTAAACAAAACAAGTTGTGTGTGAGATATCCACTCAATTTTTTTTTTTATTTGAAAGAATATTTTATAGCATTAAGTATGGAATATAACGTCGCTCAAATGTCCGTCGTGGCTTCGCTTGGTGACACGTATTCGGGCAGTCCAATTTTCGATGACTTTCTCGCATAAATCTGGCTGAATTTACTGGATGACGTTTGTTATGTTGACTTTAAGAGCATCAATTGTTTGCGTTTTATTCGTATAGACCTGCGATTTAAGATAGCCCCAAAGGAAGAAGTTTAAAGGCATTAAATCGCACGATCTCAGTGGCCAGCCAGCCAGTTCACGTCGCCGCCGCTCGAGATGCCCTCAAATCGCTCGTGCAGAATGTCCATCGTGGCATGCGGTATGTAGTGGCACAGTGGTGTACGTAGCGCCATCTTGTTGGAACCATATGTTATCGATATCCATATCATCCATTTTAGATCACAAGCTTATCATCGATCTGTAGCGCTCGCCGTTGACGGTTATGGCAACGCCCGCTTCGTTTTGAAAGAAGTACCGATGATTCCGCCAGACCAAAATCCGCACCAAACAGTAACTTTCTCGGGATGCATTTGGAATTGGTATATTTCGCGTGGATTGGTATTATCCCAAATTCAACAATTTTGCTTGTTCACATATCCATTCATCCAAAAATGGGCCTCATCGTTAAAGATGATTTGTTTGGCGAAATTTGGGTTAACTTCCAACTGCTCCAGAACCCAATTAGCGAACACACGGCATTGTCTATGGTCATTTATTTTAAGTTCCTGGTTGAATTCCTCAGTTGAATTTTATGGGGCAAACCAAGTCCCAACGCAAAATTCGCCAAGTTGAAATCGCAGAAAGGTCAAATTCTTGTGAACGACGAGAAATTAATCGCCTCCGGTTTTCCCGTACACTCTCACGCACAGCAGCGATGTTTTCAGCAGACCTTGCGTTTCAGCGACGTACTGGTGTTGGCTGATGCTGATTATTTATCGAACCGGTTGATTCGAATTTGGCCACCAAACATCGAATAGTCGACTCAGCAGGACGATTGTGGTGATAAAATCACGTAATACGCGGAACGTTTCTCGAAAGGGGCACTGATTTTGATAATAAAATTTTATGATTTGCACACGTTGCTCAACACTATGACCTTCCATGGTGATTTGCCATATTAAACAATTCACAACAAATTTGACAGATGTCACTTTAACAACATGACTACTATGATCTAACAAATTTCGAGCGTCCCCATTGAAAGACCCTATATAATACAAAGGGACGTTTTTTTAAACTTCTTTTGTTAATAAACAATTTCTTTTAACTAATGATGGCTAAAATCAGTTGGAGTTATGATACAAGTCATATATATGAAAGTCATCGGCGAGATTTAACTTTTTCGTAATAATTACCCAATATTTAAAATAAGAATTACAATCTTTTACAATCAATACATCGCTCTACTTTTGTGTTTCGATCTTTGCATAGCCGTTGAGCACATACATATGTACTTCTCTTTGTGATCATCTTTGGTTGGTCATAGTGATTTAAATTTTTAGAATATCATTGAATGATGTATTAATTATTGAGAATTTTATTTATAATAAAAATGATGTTCAAAATATTTTGCTTTTTTTTATGATTTTTATCTTAATGTATGTGTTGTGTTTATAAATATTTCTATTTATTTTATTTAATTTATTAAATTTTGAGTATTGAACTTTTTCTTCAACTCTTATTTCGAAAAGATCGTTTTAAGAATGATATAAAATTTAATCATACAAAACTCTATTGTTACAGAATTGTATTTCATACGCACTTCGCATTGCGATCGAAGCCTCGCTGAATATCCGTTTCTTGATCGTTCCGGGGTATGCAAATGTCTTTCAGTAGCATATTGCTGAGACCAATAATTTCATCCCGACGTACTGCCAGGTTTATAACTTTGCAGCTAACACCAAGTACTGTCAGGAACAGCGAGAATTTCTCGATGAAAGTTTCAAGATCCTTCAGTATAAAACAGTCAACTAAACCACAAAATGTGAATGAGTATAGTAGGAAATTCATTACAATAGAATAAATGGTGTACATCCAATACTTGATGGATGTAAAATGAACGGGTCGCCAGTATCCGGTGTATGTTAATAACGCAAACGATAACGGAAGAGTGTGCATCGTTCTCTTACAAGTATAAAGAAAGGTCTCAAAGATCTTAGATAAGGTCTCGATAAAAAAATATTTCTTGTGAGACAACGTTCTGAGGATGTTATTATATTGCAGTTTCCATTTCCTTATGTCAGCGTTTCTTGCTGTATGGCTTTTTTTTATTTTCTCTCACTTATAGATAATTCATACATAAATAAGTTTTGCTAATTGGCCCACAAAACGTTACATGCAATTCTAAAGACTATCTGTACGCTATGAAAGGCATGCTAGAGTTATTATGCTGTAAATTCCGCCTTATTTCATCTTATTTAAAAATATACATTGCTATTAATTCACTACGTTCACTATATATCTCTATTGTCATCACGATCGATATACGCGAGTCATAGATAGAATCTTATCGCCAGCATAATATTTTTGAATCTATATATACTTTAATAAGACTTCTCGAAAGTCCAATTATCCATTAGTTATTTTTTAGTTAAATTTAAATTTAAATGATAAGAATATATCGAATAATAAAAATAGTAGTCATGTGACAATTGCCAATTGGACATTAAATTGATGATGACATTTTATTGTGTGTGACAGAAAACAAGACGTCTGGACAGAATAATATAGCAATGATGACTCGATTATTGAAGAATAAAGTAAGTTGTGTTCAGTTGTTGCATTATTATATAATGAATGTAGCATGATAAAATATGCACATTAGAAGCCGATATATATTCTCTCTAGTTGCTTTTTTTCTTTTATATAAGTAGTAACAGAATTGACTATTTCTATTTTATTAAAATTTTTCCAGTATCATTTTTATATTGTGGTTCTCAACATAGACAATCAAGTCAAGAATCCTTGTTCCTTCAATCCAAAAGGACTTTGATCGTTCGTTATGAGATAAACGGTTCCTTTCCTGAAAGAAAAAAAATATATTTTGTAATTTTACATTTAAAGAAAAATTATTCTAGTTAAGAAAGTCTTATATCTTTTAATATTTTGAGAATTCTTCATATTTTAAATTAATGAAGATTTAAAAAAAAAAATGTACAAACTTCTTCATATTTTGGCCGTGTTCCGGTATTCACTGCCAGTACTGAAAATTTTATATACGAGCACAATGCATTTTCAGCATTGATAGTGAATATCGGAACATAGTCATCATAAGTTATTTTGAAAATTATAAAGTAAGAAATTTTAAAAAATACTTATTTTATAATTTATATATAATTTATATATAAGGTAATTCAGAATAATCATTCAGAATAATAGTTCAGAATAATCGACCTTACAAAGCCGTATTCCTAACTAAATTCTGAGATGATTTTTTTCTCTACGAAAATATTATCTGACACTATATTCTTTGAGTTATTAAAAGATAAAGTTAGCGAATTATAGATCGCGAATATAGAAAGTAAGTAAGGACACACTTCACACTTCACTGTCCAACGCGAGCGATCACTCATTGCGATGAGTTGTCCGAGGATCATTCTCTCTCTCTCTCTCTCTCTCTCTCTCTCTCTCTCTCTCTCCCTCTCTCTCTCTCTCTCTCCCTCCCCCTCCCTCCCTCCCTCCCTCCCTCCGTCTCTTTCGCTTATCAGAGGTTCATTCCAAATACCAAATGTAAATATAATGTGAAAGTAACAAATAGTGTAACAGATGTTACACTCTATGTATATTATTTATAATTATATAACTTTATATATGTATATAATACAAACCGGATTATGAAACTATTACATTATTTCGTTATTTATATGTTATAATAAATAAACAGCGATGTAATGGCATTCATTGCATATTATATAACAATTATTTCGTTGATATTGAATTAGTACTACCATAATTTAAATTATATTTCTAATGTCGCGAGAAGCTCTGTGCCAGTCGAGCTTCGAACTGTCGAGTGCGACAAAGCGCAACACCCGTGACAATTTATACTTGAATCATGAGAATTTACGGACAAATGAGTATTATTTGTGTTATAAAAGAATATTACTAATTCAGTCGCTTGCATTACAAAATATATCAGTGCATACTAAAAGTTATTTTGGAATTAATGAAGTTAAATGTAAAAGTTATTGTTGAGTTTAGTCTCCACATCTTCGATGTTGATTAAATTCATTCAACGCGTTTTTACATGAAATGAATGAATTTGGTAAATAAAGTATCGCTCTGCCCCATAATGAACCGAGATATTAATCATTATATAGTCAAGACTATTCAGATTAAGAAATCTTTCACATCGATGGCATAGAAATAGACATGAGAACATGTGGCTATAATAAGTATTATTTGCTTCAATATTGCACAAATTCTTTGCAAAATGGTTAGATATAACAGAATAATAAGAATCAAGCACGATAAAGAAAAATTGCGTTTTTAAAGCAGAGAATTTATTTTTAAAACAAAAAATTTATAAATATAAATTAATTTCTTAATGATACAAAATAGTTGGATATAACACAGCAATAGGAGTCAACCACGGTAATTCTTGTGCAAATACGGTTAATAAAACTTTATTAATAATTAATCCTCTGTACGCGGATAAATATAATAAAGTGGATAAAGTTATTTTGTTAACCATATTGATTTGTTATTTATCCAACTTATTATTTGATATTAACTGCGTTCAACGGACTCAACAATTGAGCGCTAGCTGCTATTAACGTATTCTTCCAGATTTAAAATGCTGATTGGATGATCTGAAAGAAAATCAATAATAGCAAGTGCTCTGTTAAGCACTGACAACTTTTGAGTCCATTGAACGCATTGTCAGCAAATTATTGTCAGAAATATGACAAAACCTTCTAGACATGCTTTTCTAGCAGATTCGTAACAGAAAATGAACAAAGTCCTGCATAAGTCCTGCACCTGACGACAGATTAAAAGATCTTGAAGCAAACTCTGCTTGATTTCTGCCACCAATTTATTAGCATAATTTATCAGGCTTTATCGACAAATCCATAGCCAAAGGTGAACACAGATGATTATAATTTCGTAATCAAAATCTAATCGAGTTTGCTGCCAATTTGGTCTTAAATTGGCTATTGTTTTGCTATCAGAAAACATATACAATTATTTTCTATATAATTTTTGTTTTTACAGCAGAGAATTTGTTTTTAGAGATATTTGTCTGCTTTAAAAACAAATTCTCTGCTTTAAAAATAAAAATTATATAGAAAATAATTTGTATTTTAAAGCAGAGAATTTGTTTTTAAAATAGAGAATTTTTTTTAAGTAAAAAATTTGTGTTTATAAAGTAGAGTCTGAAAGAATTTGTTTAACCCTCAATGCCATCGATGTAACAAATTTCCTCACCTAAATATCTATCAACTTCAACAAGTAATATCTCAATTTGCAGAACAGAGCGACACGTTTTTCTGATTCATTTCATTCAAAAACGCGATGAATGAATCTAATTTTATCAACATTGGAAGTGAGGAGGCTAAACTTAACAATTATCATAAAAGTATAATATATGAATATTACAATTGAATACTTCGAATATTCAGAAATGATATTTATAAATTTGCATATATTTATGTGCAAACTATAACGTTTATAAATAAATGAATTAAAATCAATTATATTACATATGTCTTTTATATCCACGCAAAAACAATTTTCAGGAAATGTATTTTGTACATACTAATCCCAGAGAAAGTCTTTGAATTAATTCTAAGTTTGTTTTTGCTTTAGAATTAATTTCAAGATCTTTTCTGGGAAGAATATGTGCAAAAAGCATTAAATAAATTTAGAATAATGTATAGCAACATAACAGTTACATTCTAGTTTTATAACAATAACGCAGCAAATTATGAAACTGTTATATGACTATTATATAATATCTCAAGTTACACGTTATATTTATATTATATAACTGCAATTCAAGAGTGGGAAATTACAACTAACATGGACGTAGAATGTTATGCATTTGTTATACAATATTTTGTATGGAAGCAATATAATAGTTACATATTTGTGTTTGTTGGGTTGTTTTTATAATGTTCTAATTTGACTTCAGATAAACTCTCAATCTTAGTCATAGAAACTTCTCAATCATAGAAAAGCAATATGAAGACACTTTTTCACCATGTAACAAATTAATCATATATCAAATAATAAAACAGGAGTTTGTTTTTTTTTTAAACTGTATCTGAAGGATTGTAACTCCCACTCACACACTTGATCGATGGCAGAGTCGACACAAGAATGATTTACGAAGAATAATTTTTGAACGATTCTATCGGTTTATTGTTATTAATTAGTACAAGTTAATTATTCAATTCAAAATTAGGATAAATGTTAAGAAGGACCGACTTCAAATTTTGATAATAATACACTAAATCTATGCGTTTTTGTGTAAAAATAAAGAATTTACAAGAAGAAAGTGTCGCTTTCTCCGCGAATATATTAAGCATTAAAGTTAATGTCTATTCAGGTATTAGGAAATCTCCTTCACAGCAAACACAAATATATAACTATTACATTGCTTTCATATAATAGAACATAACAGATAATATAACGTGTGCATAACATTCTATTATATTGCTATACATTTATTCAAACTTAATTTAATGTTTTTTGCACATACATATTCCCAGAAAAGATCTTGGAATTAATTCTAAAGCAAAAACAAACAGAATAGTTTACTGTCGCTTAAAATTAATTCCAAGACCTTTTCTGAGATTAGTATGTGCAAAATACGTTTCTTGAAAATTGTTTTAATATAAAAAACAATATGTAATAATATATAATAATAATTGATTTTAATTCATTTATTTATAATATAAACGTCATAGTTTGCACATAAATACATATATATTTACAAATATGATTACTGAGTATTTAGAGTATTTAATATTCATATATCAGGAGATGTGGTAGTGTCTTCGGCCATATTTAAAAAAAAAATAAAAGACATAAAGACACTACAAGTCTCTTATCCCGAATCACCAAAGTCCATTTTCTGGTACAGAGCTACTAAAATATAAAAAATTTTGAATCGCATCGTAACATATCCTGAAAGGCGGCATCGCCACGAACAATTTGAACCAAAAGAAATAAAAATCGGTCAAGCCGTTCTGAACATGCAAGTGGTCGAAAAGTGATGATTTTCGTGAAAAATAAATAATGTCTTCTTCTTCTTCTCTGTCCGCAATCACCTCTCTTCTCTCTTACCTTTTACTTATATCTCTCTCAACTTCGATCAATTCCATCTCCTTCCCCACTCCTCTCTTTTTCGCTCTATCTCATTCTCTTTCGTCCTCTCTCATTTTTGTCTGCTGAAAGTGTCCAATGGTCACTCATGGTCTTGACCTTGATCATGTGAGTCAAGGTTGTATTAATTTTTTTGTAGAATTTCGTAACGCATGATGAGTGACTGCTACAATTTTTTCCGAATTTTCCGAAAGTTCAGTATGCTGATCTTCATAATGTGTGGGAGAGTCAGAGTCATCGGAGGTGAATGGTCCATTTTAATTTTAATAGCATTCTTAATGGGCAACGATCGCCTGTTGAAAGTGTCCGATGATCATTCAGACTCGTGACTTTAACAATATTAGTCAGGGTCATTTTAATTTTTTTGGATAGTTTTGTAAAGCATGATGAAAGATTGCTACAATTTTCCGAAGATTGTTTGATATGATGATCTTCATGTGTAGAAGAGTCAAAGTCATTGGAAATGAATTGTCCTTCGATGATCACTAAGGGTCATTACCATTATTATACAATATACATATGTTAGCATCATCGTTGAATTCTCTATTTCAGTTTTAATAACTTCTTAACGTGAGATGACTGTTTAACCTTCCGAAAGTTGCAGAAAATGTAGTGGGAAGACAAGTATCGTATGCCGCAGGTCTATGTTAATAAGTAATAATTCCAGATTGAAAAAAGAAATAAAATTATGTAAAAGTTACCGAAATATGATGAAAAAGCTATCCAAAGTTTGCTTATGATTATAAAGAATTATGATAAATTAAAAATAACAAAGCATTTCGAGCTCAATTGAATCATTCTCAATGTTATAAATACAAAGTGACAAGTATATACATATATATATATATATATATATATATATATTTCAAATAGAACGGTTTCAAAACTGGTCGATAAAAAAATATATGTACAGACTTCTAGCGAATGTGTACTGATAGTCATTATCGCGATCTATCGTTATAAAGCTGATATTATGGTATATCCCAATTGATTTAGCGCGTATCATTATAATTAATATACTTCAAATAAAGAATGGGCCTCTCTATCACTCATTCTTGAGAATGCAATCATATTTTCTTCGTATCTTCGATTTTAACACAACCTTTAATATTTATTGCAACAGAATGAATTTTTAATATTGTATGAATATACTTTATTTTTGTTATTATTATTGATATTTTTGCAAGAAGAAAAATCTTTATATAGCCCCTCATCCGGGATACTCTCGAAAGAGAACTTAGCTGGATGAGGAAAAGACACCCAGGAGTCGGTTTGATTGTGGAGGATTTGATGAATTTGCGTCTCCTATAAGGAAGGACAGCGAACATCATCGCCTATCTACTAAAAAAACTCCTATTCAGCACCTCCGGAAGATCATTGAGCACACCTCGGAACTGCCGGCATTTCATCAGGGTGCAAGTTGTGGAGTATAAACTTCCATCTCCAGGTCCAGTATACTTAAGCTAGAATCCTATCCTATATTATATTAAATACTATCCTAGATATGTATCCTAGATATGTACATTATATATATATTTTTACATATAGTTGTCGTCAGACTCCAGGCAGACCCGAGCTAAAAGAGCCCTTTGCCTCTTCAGAGAAGAGCCTGACGGCTCCCTCTCGGCTCGCTCCTTCTTGGTCATGACGGCCTCGCAAAAATCCGCGAGGGCCGTCCAACACACAGCGGAGTATATAACCGCCCTGACAATGAAGCCGCATATCAAAGACATCAAGCCCCAACCGCTTAAAAAATGACATCCTCTCCGCGGTCCAAGATGGGCAAAACAACAGCATGTGCATCGCCATATCTGCAGTTGTATGACAATGCGCACAAATCGGTGAAGCGTTACGCTGTATTTCAAAAAGGTAGGCCTCAAAGCATCCGTGACCCATCAAAATCTGGGTCATATAGATTGTATGAATGTACTGAAATAAAGAATGGGCCCCTTCATCGCTCACTCTCGTGAGAATGCAACCATATTTTAATATTGTTCCGTTTCACATAATTATTTCGTTTCACATGCAAGTACCAGATTAGGACATCCTCTGGAATGCTATGCAAATCCTAATCTGTGTAAGTCATACATTGCAACGATAAGCACTTTATCGCCTCATCTTCCTTTCGTGAAGAATATTCGAAGAAATGTCTACAAATTGATAGGTAATTATAAAAAGTTTCGTCAGTTGTTTTCAGCTTTGAGATTCGTCAATATGGATAATATGCTTGAAATTTTCAATGATTTAAAGAATAAAGCAGGATGTTATCCAAGAAATTTAACGGATGTTAGTTTGAATGACGAAAATTACTCGCAAAATTACGAAGCGTTTAAAGCATAAAAAAGCTGTTAGATCTCCCTTGTATCTCATACAAAGAATTATGTGTGAGTAGAGACGTTTCTAAGCTTGAAAAGTTGATGAAAACAGTGAATGGATCTTTTTGGAAAGACCTGACGTAACAGAACACAATACTGATACTGGATTCATTTTGTAAGCTTTGTTTGAGCAAATTTCACAAAGGCGTGTTGCCTTGCATTTTGAATAATCTTGCCGTAAAACTATTATCAGATGTTTTATCGGATTTCAATTACGAAAACCTGTTAATCAAGACAGTGAGCAGCTTCCAAGTAGTGCAAATGGTGGGTTGTGTTTTGAACAAACATATGTCGCACAGACAAATGATTCCAAAGTAAAAAGATAGAACATTTCATTTGCCTCTGCCTTTATAAGAAACATTGGATAAGTTATGTCCTTCGGAAGATCCTATAAATCCATCCATTGAATGCACATCCTCATTCGAGATATTCAAAAGATCTAAAATTGTTTGGGAAAATTTGGTGAATATTAATAAAGTACATAAAGGATATTAATAAAGGATATAAAGTAAGTATGTATAATTGCTTTACAATAGTTGAAAGACCATAATCCTCACTACTCGGAAATTCGTCTTCCAGCGTCTGACGATCTATAAATGAGTGAAGTTGTAAGAAACAGAATATCAGATCATCGGTGACGGAAGTGACATGAAATAGATGAGGTAGTTGAGAACATGTACAGCATAACAAAGATAATAATAATCAAGGCATTTTAAAACATAAGGCTTTCCTCACGCAAATCATTAAAGATTCGGATATTAATGATCAATATATAATATCCAATGCACGAAAAGAAGCGATAATGAATCTGCATTCAAGCTTTATCAAATGTTGAAAATTGAAGATATTCCAATGGATAAATGTTATAAATATCTGAATGTCATGTGTTTCCCTAATTTATATCCCGAAGGTCTCAATAGACAACGGGAAGATAGTTTTGCATTGCCGAATTATTTATTTATCAGAACGCGATTGATGTCGAAACACATGTAGATTCAGGTTGAATATCGTTCTTTCTTCTCATGCTAATTACCGACAATTGAAAAATGATATCTATGATGGTTGCTAACCCAAGAAAGAGATACACTCGTAGATACTTAAATGAGGTGAAAAACGGAAAATTGGAATCGAATTGAATATTTTTATAAAACTGAGAAATACGGATCAATTTTGGCGACAATCGTCCAATAACGTCAAATGCATGATTCTTATTACGGTCCGATGACGTAATTTTTAACATTGAATCCTAGTGAATGGAAATAATCCGATTTGAGTGAATATTTAGAGACATGAATCCTGATAAACAGAAGTTGGGCATTAGCGAACTAATCGCATACGATCCTGTAAGTACATTTAGATGCATGTGCATAAAATTTAAAAATGAATAATTTTATTTGTTCGTCCAATAACCCAATAGGAGAGGTCATTCACTATTTCTGACTGGCATATCAAAGTAGAAATATCCAACACTGCATTGTATCCAGTAACTGTGTTGGATGAAAGATCCAGTGCTAGGAAAATCGCCGGATGAAGAAATTGTTGCGTTTATTCGAAAATACGTGCGAAATCCAGATGAAAACGTTTCGCCAACGATGTACGAAATGAACGGTTATAAGTGATCAGAATCATAAACATAACTCATATTGCATACGTACGCGAAAAAAATCGAAACGATATTTATAGAAAGTATCGGTTCGATTTTCCTCGGCCAATTATTAACAATTTTATTTTAATAGACGTCATCACTTCGATAGTGGGTAAAAAAACTTTACACAGTAAAAGCAGATTGTATGATCTTCCTCGCAAGAAGTCAGAAAAGTTTATCAATGATTATAATCCGGTTATCAAGTTAGTCTAGGAGAGGAATATGGACATACAATTTATTAGAGAAAAACCAGAGTTTTTAAACTCGTACTTAACAAAATACACGATCAAGTCGGAGAAATGCATATATACACTTTGCAATGATAGATTCCAATAAGTCCTTGGCATCGAAACTGTGGAATTTTGCGATGCGTTCATTGAATAACAGAGAATGCTTTAGAAGCTGCGGACACACTGTTAGAGAATTCTTTGTATGGTAAACAGTAATATCATTGTGGATTGACATTAATGAGATGAGAAAAAGAAAAGTTAAAAAGTTAAAACATTTAATGAAATTAAAGCTTTCGATGAAAATTCTATGAATATTTATTATCCGTCGCTCATCGATGATTACTATCCAAGCAGATCTAAGAAATTAGAATCATTGAATTTGTATGATTTTGCCAGACTTTGGGAAATTAGGAGACAAATGCTAAAAAATGACGAAGTCGAATATTACAAATTTGTATCGGATTTATTTTTAAAAAAAACGAAAAAAGTGTTATTTAATTAACCATTATTGATTTAATGTAAAAACTGAACTCGAAAAATACTTTTATTCTGCTTCTTTTGTTTAAACCGTGGAAAGATTTGAAATCAAAGATGCATACGAGACTTACACGGATGCCTTTAAGAATTCAACGTTTGCTTTGACGAAGGCGATGAAATATCACGAAAGACTCGTGAAATAGAGACTCGAAGCTTGAAGAAGCTTTCGAAGAAATACAATCAGCTTTTGAGTATGTTGCTGAATTAATCGGAAAACGAAAATGATCTGAAAACAGCAGATAGAGACAAATTCGATGAACTGGATTGCAATCCGATAGAAGCTGACGACGCGGTGAAAGATAGATTTGGATAAGTATAACGCCCCGATTGATTTATCGCAAATGATGTTACGATTGAAGACCAAAAAAAAGTCTTTGATAGAATATGTCAAGTTTCACAAAATAAAAATCAGATTCAGCGACTGTATGGCGAGGATGGTACAGGAAAAAGTTTTTTTATTGAAACAATTAAACATTGGATTAGAATACATTTTAAAAAAGCGACTACCATATCTGCTCCACAGGTATTGCGGCTTTCAAGATCGATGGCTTGACGATCCATAGAATTTCAGCTACCCGTCACCCATGAATCTACGGCAAAATATATGCACTTGTCAGACATAGTTTTAAAAAGACAAATTAAGGACTGTCGAATTATTTATAATCGATGAAGTATCCATGATTTCGAATGTGACACTTATGTTTATCAATCTACAATTATGTGAAATCTTTGGTACAACAGATTCCTTTGGCAGAAAATACATTTTTTGTTTGGAGATCTGTTTTGGAGCTTCCCCCTGTAAGAGAACAATCTCCATTCGTGAAAATGTCTCGATCAGAAATTCACAAGTATTTAGGTACCATGGATGGATCTGATTTGTGGAGATTGTTCGATTACGACAAAGATGCGACAACACATATCGTGATATACTTTCTGGAATACAAATAGGTTTGATAATGGATTCTGATATCAATGTTCTTCAGTCAAAAAAAATCCATTTCAAAGGAAGTAGTTGCAACAAAAGATTGAATTTGCATTTATATAAATCAATTACCAGTTGATACAATATATTTACCCACGTATTATTTGTGCAAGGTTTTAAACACGGCAATGCTCAATAAAATGATGAAATTGTACTAAAGATGATATCGATTGTACTCTAGCAATGAAAAAAATTTTGGAAGATGATGAAGTAATTTCGAAAACAGTTGACATTGAAAGAATAATAGCGATTAAAATTGGCACTAAAGTGATGATTCGACGAAACATTGATATAACTTTGGGATTTGTTAATGAAATGATAGGCAGTGTAGTTGCAGTTAATCGTTCTGTTGACAGAAATCGTATTGATTCCATTAAAATAGTTATTTCGGATAACAAAGAAATCACAAAAACGGATAGATATTAAATTCGAAATATTTCACAAAATAGTGGTACATTGGAAACAATTTCCATTGTACCACTATTTTGTGAAATATTTCGAATTGTACCACTATTTCCATGTCTCTCAGTTGTGGAATAACACAACAGTCAAGGAATTACGTGTAAAAATGCAATGATGGATCTAAGAACGAGTGTGTCCAATAATGGTCAAGCTTATGTTGTCACGAGTGAGTACACTGGAAGACCTACATTTGGATAAATTTTAATCCGGTATCCGTTAAAGCAAACTTGGGAGCCATTGTAGAATATAATTAATTGAGATCTGTATTCAAAGCTCAGTTACCACAAATCAATTCGTCCGATAAAAAAGCTATAAAAATTCACGACTGTCGATGAGCCATACCTAATATCATTGATGATATACAGAATTATGGTTGCGAAAAACCAAAAAGTATGGTTACATGGAAATAGAGCCTCTGCAATGACAATCATATTTCATGTTACGCTAATGTAATATTGCGTTTCATTGTGTATGTATCACAACAAATACTGAAAAATAAAGTATCGAACGCATTGACTGATACTATCTGCGCGTAAGTGTTGCAATATTCTAACGGTTAGAAGATCTGTCAGAGAACGCTTCGAAGAACAAACACAACAAGATGATTCGGAATTTTTCACAGCTAATGTACTCCGAAATCAAATATTAGAACTCGAATTGAAGCACGTAACATCTTGTTCAAATGCCAAATGTAATTACCAATGTAACTATGCTGGAAAAGAGTGGTTTGCTAATATTACCGTCGACATTAAAAAGATGTCACTCTGCAAACTATGATTGATTTAGAATTTTCGAAATGGGAAACGATAAGTGGCAATTGTAACGAATGTAAGAATACTGAAAAAGAAAACTGCAATCGAATCGACTTTATCGTCTTAGTAATACAGCTCAATTTATACATTTTTCTAAACGGTGCTTCTAAAAAAATTATCGACAATCGGATTAATGCCGTACCGACGAGTATTGTCACGATTAATAAAAAAAGTACAAGATAATAAACGCTATATTTCATGAGGGCGAAGAAATCATGATCATTACACGTGTATGTTAAGAACAGACAAAAAGTCAGAATGGTGTTACTCTAATTACAAGTTACGATTTACAAGTTATTAAAAAGAAATGGCCCAAAGGAACATAAAAGGCATACATGTTTTTCAAGCAGGTTAAGTAAGTTTGGAAATAATTTTTACATATAATGACATTTTCTTGGAATACAATAGAATTTTTCTGATACGTTTATGTGAACTTAATAACTATTGAGGTATTACGTCCAGCACACTCTCACGACTCTTTCTTTCGTGGAGATCTGGAATTCGTTGAAATAAAAAGATAGCTGCGAATAATGTACAAGTTGAACATTATAGCCCAGAGAAGACTGAAAATTTTCTTTTCCCACACTAAAAATTAAAACGATGAATCCAGTAAACATCGCTCCGAGATAAACTAGAAATCAGTGCACGTGCACAAGCGACGATCAAAAGGACACCAAGTTTATGTCTCTCGAATTGCGGCTAAAATAATAATAAATATGTCATTGAAAGCATAAAGACTGGCGCAAGATTCTTTTTAACGGTCGTGAACAATTCTCACAAGTCTATGATAAAAACCTAAGACATGACACGCGACGTTTAGGGAGTGTAATTTAGTGTCAGTCCCGTGCTGACGCTGCACTTCCTCGATGCACTGCACGCACGGTTTTCTCATAATTTTTAAGCTCGTAAAATTAAGGATAACATTTTTACACGCTACAGATTCCGATCAATGTTCTCTTTCACCCTTGATCAATTAGAAACCAAGAAATAGGTTCCTACCTAATTAACGAACCTATCCACCAATCAGTGCGCTGTTACTCGAAGGAGATTACTAGCCCGATTCCACGGGATTCAGTGCTATTTTTTCGATTTCTCTCTGAGAGATGGACGTAACGGTCCGAAGTTTTGATTTTCCTTTTTCCGGCCAATACTTGACTATTCAGAATTAGTGCGGGAGAAACTGTTCAATTCGCGTACTTGCTACATAAATTAACAAATTTAGAGTCAGTGTTGGAAGAAGACATCGAACTCAGACACCTGGCAATATCCAGCTACGAGCCATCAAAATCCGACGAGGTCTCTTCGCCTCATTTTACCAAGCTTCTTCAACGCAATAGTAAGTCTCCATTTCACTTCTTCTCTTGTCTCCTTCCTCTTTCTCACATTATCTCGTCTCTCATCGTATTTTATTTTATTGTTATTTACCTACTCGAATTTCCGCGTAATAGAAAATTAAAAAGAGAGAAATATTGCAGTGTGTTCTTGTAGTAACATTCCTCTCCGGCACCGCCATATGCGTCATCGCCGACCGATAGCTCATGCCCACTCGCTTAACATTGATACACGTGAAAAATACCCGGCTGAGCAAACCAGAAATCACTCCGAGTTGCCATCCCTCATCCCGGAATTTGAAATTTCATATTCTCCTTCTCCACACATTCTTGAAGATCTTACAATTAATCTTCTCCCATTTCCTTCCCCACTTTCATTTTTGCGTGAATTACCACCGATTCCTCCTATCGACTCTTATTATTAATAATTATATTTCTCCCGAGCAGGGGCTTCCATAATGTTGAATTATTAGGTGTGGGAAAAAGTTCGTGGCATTTTTTTAATGTCATCTAACGGGGAAAACGCCACGAACTTTTTCCTATACCTAATAATTTTTCACGACTTTTTCACCTATCTCTGATGCTAATCAAATTATAATCCGAATCGAAGATACCGAACTCTTTTCCGTTCTTGTATCCTTTTTCGTTCCCCTTTCCCTGATTCCTCCCTTATAATCCTTCTCCCTTTTTTATTCTCTCTCTTCTTTTCTGTCAGAAGATACATCCACATATATTCACAACCTATACGCAAACACATTAGGATAAAGAACCAAGAATTAGATTTTTATACCTAAGGAAAATGTATCACCAAATATTGCTTCAATTATAATACTGTTAAATTAAACTCTTTTTGTTAATTTGACAAATCTCTCCGTATATTCATAAGCTTTCCTGCGGTTGCACTTCGCACTTTCCCCACTTGGATTAAGTTCCATGACCGAAAGCCAAGACATATGGACATACCGGCATATCTGGCGTTAAAGTGCGCTCTTCCGGCACACTGACTCAGTTTAGATCCTTTAAATTAAAAATACATCCGACTCGTGTTTCCATTTAGCGGCGCACGATTTGAGTTTTCCATTTCGACTCTGGACTCGTTAGGAGCCACAGGATGAAGCGAAATGCCTTCCAATTTGCGTCAGTCCTTCCTCACAACTCCCTTGCAGTCCGAAACCTGGACACGATCAAATCGATCTAATAATTCGGTTCCCATTGCGTTCATCTCCTCAACTCCATGCATGTGGAACTTGGACGTAACAGAGATTTATAATTAAATTTTATTTTAAGAATATTGAAACAATTAATCGTCTGCTTTAGTGCTGCCGTAAGCGCTGAAATAAAGCAAGATTGCTCTGGCGCATTAAAACATCGACTGCTCTAGCACTGTATAAAGGTTGCCATAAGCGCGGAAATAACACATCGGCTGCTCTGACGCTGTAGACTGCCGTAAGCGTTTAATACAAAGCATTAAAACGAATTCAATAAAATTCTGGCTTGCCCTATTATAATATAATATAGGATAGGATTCTTTAAATAGTATATTATGGACGTGGAAGCGTATACTCCACTTGAGTGCACCCTGATGAAATGCCGCCGGGTAGGTGGTTCCGAGGTGTACCCAATGATTTTGCGGAGGTGTTGAATAGGGGAGTTTTTTTAGCAGGTACCCGCTGTCTTTCCTTATAGGAGGGACGCAGACTCATCGAATCAGGAGATCGGCTCCTGGATGTCTTCCTCTCATCCGGTTAGATTCTCCTTTGGGAGCATCCCGGATGAGGGGCTATGTGAAGATTTTTCTCCTCCTCGCAAACAAAAAAAAATCTGTATTCATACAATATTAAAAATTCATTCTGTTGCAATCAAAATAAAAATTAAAGATTGTGTTAAAATTAGAGAGACGAAGAAAATGTAAATGGTTGCATCCTCACGAGAATGAGCGATGGAGAGGGCCCATTCTTTATTTTAAGTATATTCATAGAATATTAAAAATTCATGTTGCAATTGAAATAAATATGTCAATATATATAGTCAATATTTATTATAATTATAAGTTACATATATACTATTAAATATAATATATATGATATATATTTATATGTATATACCATATATTTCAATTTTTTCTAACTGTTATTGCATAAATTGTAGCTTATAGAAGGTTACGTGAAAAAAATCGAAAAATATACATTTGTGATACTTGCATTACTAGAAAGCTGCCTAGATCTGTAGTCTGAAAAGTAAATGATATATTCTTAAAAATTCATTAAAATGAAAAGGTTAGGCCATGTTCAAAAACAGATTTTCCAAAATGTAAACCTTTCAAAATTTAAATGGTTAATAATATATATTACTATGAAAAATAACTGATGTTTTATTCAAGATTCCAGTTCAAAGTAAACATATATAAAGCGTATTCTCAAAAATATAAACCTTTAAAAATAAACAATTATCTGATAATATTAAAACAATCAAACTCTTAAATTTTTCTCTCAGATAAGCATTAAAATGAAGTTAAAACGTATATAAATGTAAATATTAGTTATTAAACTTTATTTTTGATATTATGCCAATATTTGTTGAGTTCTATGAGTAAACCGATAACGTCATTTAAAAAGAAATCACAAGAGTTATTTCGGACAAAGATTGTGGGATTAATTCGGACAGTGTGTAATTATTATAAAATGTGAGATTAGTCCGGTATCCGAATATACATTTGCTCAACGTTTTTTATAAAATACGTTGAACATTCTAACAAAATAGTAACTATTTATGTTTAAATTGTTATTTAGATGAGAAGAACATATAAAAGGAAGCGGGAGAAATCTGCTCCATCGAAAGCTAACATAATTCGTGCAAGCAATAATAAATCACAATATTTCCATTCGACATGCTACAGAAGAATTTAATATTAAACATTCTACATTGCAAGACTATAGAACTCGTACTAAAAAACAAGGTGCGGAATTTGAATCAACATCAAATGATTCATCCGAACAAGTGTCAAGTGGTCTATCGATCATCACATTTTTCCAAATTCCGATTCGTGAAGTCCATTGGAGGGAAGTTTTCAACAAAGTTGATTAACAATAATGTTAGTCAACTATTTATTTACTGCTCCAAATTAAATCATGGTCTAACAAGAAAAGAATTTGCGAAGCTAGCATTTCAATATGCAATCGCAAAACAGATTAATGTCCCTCAGAGTTGGAACAATGAAATGGCTGGAAAAAATTGGTTATGGAAATTTTTAAAAGATCGTCCTGTTTTATCACTTCGACAACCAGAGAAGTATAGTCAGGTTCGAACAAATGGATTTAATAAGGTTGCAATAAATGAATTTTACGACTAACTTTTTAATTTGTACAAGACTTATGACACTTTTGAACTACATCAAATTTGGAATCTGGATGAGACTGGAATTCCAACGGTAATGAATCCGTCAAAAATTATTGCTCGAAAAGGATGCAAACAAGTCGCTCAAATAGTTTCAACGGAACGCGATGAAAATGTACAATGCTATCGTTTGTGAGCACAGCTGGAGGTTATGTTCCACTAGTCTATTTTTCCTCGAGTAAAATTCAACCAAAGAATGATAAAAGAAATTCAAGATTGTCTGAGACTTGCTCATAGAAGTGGATAGATGATCGGTTCGAATTTCTTCGAGTCTATAAAGCACTTCAACAATTACTGAAAAGTAGCAAAGATAATCCGATTTTAGTTCTGGATAATCACGGGAGCCACTTGAACTTGGATTCTCCCAACTTCTGTAAGGAGAATATTATTCACGTTTTCACGTTTCCGCCTTATACTACTCATCGAATGCAACCACTAGATGTCGGTGTTTGGGTCATTCAAAAATGTCTTTAAAGTCAACTTTAACGAATAGCTACACTTGAATCCTGGACAATGAATCAACATTCATGAAATGACAGAATTATTCAGGATCCCATTTTTCAAGACATTTACCATCAGAAATATTTTGGCTGATTTTGAAAAATCTGGAATATGAAAATTTAACCGACAAGCTGTCCATGAACAGGATTTCATTCCCCCTCAGATAACTAATCGAGAAAACCCAACTGAAGAACTAGGATCCTCCAACAATAGATCTGTTATCACAAGCAATTTCTGCCTTCAGTTGGCAATCCAGCTGAAATTCCTTTCTCTGTTATCACGCCCGAACATATAAGACCCGTGTATTTCTGTTGAGAAAGCTGCTAATCCCAGAAAGAGAAGACATTGTGGAAGAACAAAGATCGACCAGATTACAGATTCACCAAAAAAATGGATCGTAAAAGAAAATGCACGAAAGCGATCAGAAAAAGATAAAAGAAAGAAAAAACAGGATCTGGAAGGAAATTAGAGTTAAGCCAAAAGAGAAAAACGTTAAAAGAAAAAGATATTAAAAGAAATACATCCCAGATCAAATAAGAGCAATATGTCATTTTGCTATCACTTATTCCGCATTCAATTTCACCAAACTAAAGCCAAGGTGTTTCCACAAATTGTTCTGATGTCACGTAAAGTCTTCCTTAGAATTCAATAAACTGCTGACAAGTTGTCATCATGCATGGCGTGCCGTCAGTTTGCTGTCAACGTAACGAGTTTATTATTTCTCAATGTATACTCTTAATTTCGTAAATTCATGAAATCTATTTGTCCTCTTGATGTTAATTCAGTTCACATTAGATTCCAATGACAGCAAATTGTCGACAAGTTGAAAACAATACATGCAATGCATCAATTTATTCCATATGCTAAATTTCGCTTGGCTATCTGGAATTAAACATAAACCTATTTAATTTAATTATATTTTTGTAAAAGCTAATTGGTAGTCATAAATTTTTGCAAAAGAAGCATAGTTTTCATTATGTCCGAACTAACCTTATCACCGAAATTACCTCATAACAAATAATTAATTCGGACAAAAGGATTATATTTTACAAATATTATTTCTCAGTAATCAATATATAAATAGTGAGATAAATATGACAATTGAGTAGGGAAATAACACAACTTTTATTAAAAGATTGACCTAAGGTTGATTTCTCTATGTCTTCTATCTGAAAAAAATGAAACAACAATTTTCATCCAGACTAACCCCCTCCCCTCTCCCCCTTCTCCCCTAACCATCTGTATATTGTACTTTTATGATAATTGTTGAGTTTAGTCTCCTTTCGATATTGATAAAATTATGTTCATTCAATGCATTTTTGTATGAAATGAATGAATCTGGAAGAGAAACGTGTTACTCTGTTCCGCGAACCGATATTAATTGTTGAAGTTGACAGATATTTAAGTGAGAAAATCAGTCACATCAGTCGATCGGCAACAAATTCTCTGTTTTAAAATACAAATTTTTTTATATAATTTTTGTTTTTATAATAGAGAAATTATTTTTAAAATAGACAAATATTTAATCAAAACAAATTTTCTGCTGTAAAAACAAAAATTATATAGAAAATAATTTATATTTCCTGAAAGCAAAACATTAGCTAATTTGGTGAAATTGGTAGCAAACTCATATTTTGATTACAAAACTATAATGATCAGATTTTTACAACAAAACTATAATCAGCTGTGTCCGCCTTTGGCTATAGATTTATCGATAAAACCTGCTGACAAGCTATACTCAGCAAATTGATGACAGAAATCGAACAGGATTTGCTTTAGGTTCTACTCTCAATCTATTCTTAATCTGCCGTCAAATTATACTTTGTTTAGTTTCTGCTACCAATCTGCTGGCAAAGCATGGCTTTGTCATATTTCTGACAGCAATTTGCTGACAATGTCAGATAATACAAACTCTGGGTACAATTTATTGCCTTTCTACATAATTAAAAATTAATAAACCCTGCTTAAAATTTATTTCCGTAGGTTCTGCTATCAGAGCTTTTAAAACAGAGAATTTGTATTTTTAAAGAAAAATTGTGTTTTTAAAACAGAAAATTTATTTTTAAAGCAAAGAATTTGTGTAATATTGAAACAGATAATACTTATTACAGATAATACTATAGCCTCACTTACATGTTCTCATTTCTATCTCTATGCCATCGACAAATTTCCTAATTTGAATCTAGTCGTCACTGTAACAGTTATCTCAGTCCATTATGGGACAGAGCAATATTATATTTTTCAAATTCATTTCGTGCAGAAACGTGTCGAGGGGACTTAATCAATATCGAAGATATGAAGACTAAACAACAATAATCACTTTACAATAAATATATACTAACAGATAGGCAATTGAGAGCAAAAATTAAGACGCAGTAATTAAAGCGTTGTACGTTAACAATATATTTCGAAGACCTTACAACAAATATGATGAAATTGGACGTTTCGGTTCAGTTTGAGCTATCCTCAGCGAGGTCCAAATAACATTAAAAATTATTCACGGTCCAAGTCCGCAGCTATGGGAGCCTCCTCAAATTCAAACTTGCGAAACATCATTGTTGTAATGAATAGCTAAATAATCACTAAAGAACCAATAATTGTTATTAAGACAATGACAGACCAAGCATAGTGATCAAAGAACCCGTTGCAAACCATGATTTATATATCAAAAACCTCTTATAGAAACGCATGAATAAAGATAAATCGTTGAGAGGATCATATTGAATAAATATCAATGTTCAAATGAAAATAATGGTATAAAATATATAGCATTGAGCATTGTACCATCAAAACAAACAGATATCAAAATAGAGTCAGTAAAAAATACAAAGAAAATCAACTGATGTATATGAATTCCCGTCATAGATCATATTTTGTTTACAATATTCACATAAGCATAGTATAGGAACTCAGTGTTAGATTTTAATTCAAACTATACTCTTGCGAATTAATGTGGAGCATTTCAGACACAAGTCTTTTTCCAAAATATCTCTCCTTATCCAAGATATTTATATTTTTCCAATTGAAATCATATGCGTACTCCAACCTATGTTCCGTGATTACCGATGAGTTGCCGGTTTTCTTATTTATATTATTAAGATTATTATATTATTCAGTGATATCAGTTTTGAGTGTTCAGTCTGTCTTACATACAAAGCATTACAGTCTCTACAGCAAATCTTATATATCACATTCTTATTACAACCTGAGGAAGTACATCTTTATTGAGATTTGAGATGATCCCATCAAGTTTATTCATACTAAACCATGCCAATTTAACATTTTAATTTTTTGATGATATTTTTAAATTTGCCATAAAAATATGGAAGGAATTGTAAACCACGTAGTTTTCTTTTCATTGTTAATAATGTCGGGATCTGCTTGCCTCAGTAGCTTACGTTTCAGTAAAAATCTCAATCGAAAATTTATTGTATCGAAAATAAACTTTACGGGATAATCATTTTCCAAAAAGATATTAACAATAAATCTAAGATTATCTTCATGAAACTTCGTATGTGATAATAGTATCATTTTATCTACAACGCTCATTAGAACATCTCTCTTTTGTGGGAGTGGATGGAGAGATAAGAAACTAACATACCTCCTCGAGAAAGTTGGTTTATGAAATAAATTCTAATATATCATTGTCATTAATCATTGTGACATCTAAAAAATTTAATCTATCTCCTCCAATTTTTAAAGTAAATTGTAATCTTGCATAGTGTGAAATCAACTTTTTTCATCTTTGATAGCAAGATGTATAGACAGTATTTTGGAACACCCATGGATTCGCCATGTCTCCTATTATTGCAGATTTAGTTATGCAAGATCTTGATGGATTGGAATGCGTTGGAGAGATTTGGAATTAAAATATCCTTCTTTTTTAGATATGTTTTGATAACATTGTTACTACTGTACCTCACAATTTAATCGATAAGTTTTTAATGCATTATATCCGAGGTTAATTGACCTTAGAAGTTGAAAGAGATGGACTAAATTTTTTGGATGTCACAATGATTAATGACAATTACATTAAAATTTAACGTGTTTCATAAACTAACTTTTTCGGGAAGATATCTTAGTTTCTTATCTCTCCATCCACTCCTACAAAAGAGAGATGTTCTAATAAGCGTTGTAAATAAAACGATACTATTATCACATTCGAAGTGAAGATAATCTCAGATCATTTCGTGAAGATAATCTCAGATTTATTGTTAACACCTTTTTGGAAAATGATTATCCCATGAAATTTATTTTCGATACGATAAATTTTCGTTTGAGAGTTTTACTGAAACGTAAGACACTGATGCAAGCAGATCCCGATACTAACAATGAAGAGAAAACTACGTAGTTCACAATTCTATTCCTTCCACATCTTTATGTACATCTGAAGACAATTTTATACTGTGCGCTGACAGAATCACTCTGGGTATGCAATGAAAGAATTGGCTCTTTCATAGCTCTCAATACTGACTCTTTCATAAAATTATGTGTAAAAAAACTAATCACAATTTGATAAACTAAAGTAAACAAAAAAATGTGTAACTATATGTTCTTAGTTACATTAATGTATATAATAGCATTCAATAAAAAAATACTTTTTCCAAAAGTTAATCGCAAATAAATGCAAAACACTTGGAAATTTAACTCAAGAAACATATTTTTTGTAGTGACAATTTCGCATTTCGCATTACGACAACGCCATTTTGACGATGATCATCAAATGTATATGGTCGACGTAGTTTTAGCACTGTTATCAAAAATATTTTTAAATTTTTGAAAATATTCAGTTAGTTAAATATAAAATAGCTCTTTCAAAAGATGTTTCATGCCCACTCTCTCCTAAATCAATATGATATCTTTATGCTGGATGATCCAATGGCCTTCTCTGAAAATGTTTCTCATAATTTTTATACGAATTGACGTTTTTCAGAAATATTCAAAAATATTCGGAAAGTTTACATCTTCTCTCAAAACTTCTCATACAAGTGAATTTTGAAATTTCTCATCCCATAATTTTTAAAAAGTATTTTCAAATTTTTTAGATTTTGTAACATTTTATCAGAAATTATACTTACAAAAAATCTTAAAAATTTTACGATATTTCATAATTAACATATATGAAAAATTCCGAGTAAAGATGTAGATTTTTTGAGAAATGTTTCAATTCGTATAAAAAATGTGAGAAAATATAAAATTATAGAGAAATTCTGAAAAATTACCAGGTGTATAAGTTTAAATCCGCTGTTTTTTAGTCAGAAAAACATTTTTTTTTCCTAGGAAGCAAAAACAAATTTATTCAAAGTACTTGCCCTCGCTAACTATACATTTTTCCCATCTTTCGGACAATTTGTGTAT
>Ga0157364_1000560_pt1 | contig 26470 bp, 11 predicted proteins | sample AttsexASBM2_FD_111476 | JGI IMG/M metagenome (GOLD analysis project Ga0157364, IMG submission 111476) | Fungus gardens microbial communities from leaf cutter ant in Ribeirão Preto, State of São Paulo, Brazil - Atta sexdens ASBM2 | ecosystem: Host-associated > Fungi > Mycelium > Unclassified ... | reverse complement strand
ATATATATATATATATATATATATATATATAAAATAAATATCGAACGTTTCAGCTTAATTCAAACCATCTTCAGCATGTCTAGTATAATAAAATCTCTTGATGAATAATTCCAAAATATCTTGGTAGTCTCGTATAATACAACTTCCTTAATGCAATTCAAGTAGTCGACTGCAGCAAGGGAATCTCCCATTACCAAATCTGAAGTATGTAACCGTCATTTAGTTGTTAGACTAAGTGCAAGCTACTGCACTCCATAACCGCACAATGAAATACTATAAATTAAATCACGATCGGCAAAAAGAATATCACAATGCCAAGCATTTTTAGCGACATATTCACAGTGTCAAAGCAGAGTCATATATAAATATATATAAATTAACAAAAAAGTATAAAAAAATTAACATGAAAGACTAATTAATTTATAGTATTGAATTGTATTCGATACGAGACTATCAAGATGTTTTAGAATTATTCATCAAGAGATTTTATAGAGATACTAGACTGCTGAAGATGGCTTGAATTAAGCCGAAACATTCGATATTTGTTATGCATATATAGTACTGAGAAATATATGTTGATGTAATCGCTCCAATTACTGAGAATTTAGGCTCTTAATTGCTCGTGTTTTCATTTATTGTGGAATACACAAGAAAACACAAGAGTCATTAGATAATCGCGTGATTTATATGAAAGAAAGATAAAAAGTGAGCTAAACCGAGATTAATTTTGATCTCGGTTTAACTTACTTTTTATCTTTCTTTAGTTTTAAGTATTAAAAAAAGAGTAAATTAAATTGAGATTAGTTTTACATTGGTGAAAACGGACATAAGGCACGTGATTATTAAGTGATAGAATTCAACAAGAAGGGAGGGATCATTTTGAAGGATTTTTTTGTTACAATCTCTTTGGAAACATCTATCACTGCATTTCTTTCAATTTGTAATATCGACAAATTATATTAAAATATTACTATTCAACAAAAAATGCGTAAGAAAGAAGATAATTATTTTTCGTAGTTATTTGAACGTTTATGACTCCATTGTACAAAATTGCTCTGTCATGTCACAATCATCATTTAGAAAAATTTGCAATTAAAATTGCAAAAAGGACTATTTCAGCATATTTTGATATATACACTGAAAAAAATTACATGTAACATAAAAATATAAATATAATATTGAATTATCATTGTTATTTATATAATATTACAAAAATTTACATAGAAATTATAAAATATACTATTAATTGTATTAGGAGCATAACTTGTATTTTTTCAAAATTATTAACTTAATCTAGTTACTTTCAAACTTTAATTTATTAACTTTTTCTTTTTTAAAGTAACATTTTTTTATCTCTTTAAATGTCATTTTTTTCTATAAAATCTTAAATATTAAAGAGAATTAGTTGAGAAAAGATTATTGATCATATGATGGGCGCAACTAGGAAGTATCAGCTAGCTACCAAATAAATCTCCAATTTGAGAATTAATACTTAATTCGAAGGTTATTTCAGTTCGCTAATGCCTAGTTGAATGTATTTTTTCCTGTAAGGGAACACTCGTAATACCCAAAGATGAACGTAATTGACGAACTTGGGATCTGTATTTAGAAAACGTTATCAGCTCTATTGCGACATTCTATTCTTGTTTTATGCCTAATGAGCGATACAGAATAAATGACGCAATAGCGCTGCTTTCCGAACATAACCTTAGTTAAATACAAAGTCTATGCTAGTAAAAAATTATTTCTTTGTTATTTTATAAAATTAAAAAATGAAATATTAAACTTTTATCTGATAATTTATATTATAATTATTTTGTTATTTAAAGTCATCTGTTTTAAGAAAAATTAAAACATTATGATTTAATAAAAATGTTTTTCAAAATTAATTTTTTATTTCATTTTTGTTAATTTAATAACTTTTAACGTAATTTTAACTGAATTAGAGCCGGTTTTTCCATCTTTAGATAAATTATGAGGTAATTTACTTATTGGATAAACAAAGGATTAAAAGAGTAAAACATAAAAGAGTAAGAGAATAAGACAGTGAGCTGAAGTTTATTTATTGAAAGGTAGAACAACCCAACTTAATTTTTTAATCATGCAACTTTTAACATAACTAAGTTAAAAAATAAAAAATTCGGGACTTTTAAGTTTTAATAAACATAATAAATAAATAATTATGCTAATGAAAATTGACACGCAGTTGTCCGTGCGTAACTATAAATTTAAATTAAAATTAATTATGTACAAACGAACATTTCGACTTTGACACTGCGTGCCAAGTCTCATTAACCCAATCATTTAGTATTGTGTTTGTAACTAAAATTTCTGTGTTATTAACTTTAATTTAATTTAATTTTCTAAAAATATTAACTTAATTATCTAAATCTTAATTATCTATCTCTGATTATAAGACATATTTACACCATTAGAGGAAAAATACTAATTTTTGTAACAACGCAATTATAAATATTTACACTAAATTATGTAATTTATACGCAATCAAAATGCAAATTATGCAATCAAAATTTATATTTATATTTTTAAATTTTCATGTCTTAAAAATTTTTTATATATTCATTACCGTTAAAAAGATTATATAAGCTCTATCAGTATCGTAATATATTAAAATCGCAATTCTGACGCAACATGCACTCTGATACATGTAATGTACATTAATTATAAATGTATTTTTAATTATAATCGACACAATAAATTTCTTTTAAAGACTGAAAATCCTAACAATATAATTTTGATTGTAATAAATTTCTTCAACATATCGTACGATAAACAATATACTAAAATAACTTTATTTCAATTTTTTTCTAAATTATAATGTGACCAACGTGACAGAACAATTTCAATAGGATCATATAAAAAAAAACCTACAGGCATCAGATTACCTTTGGTTTTACGTTGGAAAAAGGATCATTTTTTTGTTACGGGACAGCCGTAAAATTGCGCAGCCCTGAATTTCCACCCTCACCTTTCAGTAGAATTTTTTCATCACAGCACGGAACCTCTTCATGATGACATCGATACAACATTGAAACGACATGCGATCTGTATCTCGAAATATCGATACCTTGTGAAATTCGCGACGACATCCCCGACAAACATAACCGCTGATCGGCAAAGCCGACAGCTTTTTCGCGGCGATCCATGACGACGCTGGCTTCAGATGTTTCCGACTTCCATGCGTCGCTCGATCATAAAGCTTGCAGCAACGTTTTCTCGCCTCTGTTTTTGCCTCGCAACACACGACTTGGTCTACGTACGCCGACATTGCGAAACGACGGTAACGATACAAATGGACAGTCCGGGCTGATTTGCGCAATACTTGTCTATTATCAAGATCACTTACACCACCGTCGCTACAGTCGATTTCTTTCGCGGAGAAAATAACCCTCGCTGAACTTCTTCTTTTTAATGACTATTTACTTAACCACTATTAATGCAATCGTTCATTGATATAAGCCAATAAAAGAACCGCCAATCTCGGAATCAAATTAAATAAATAAACAGTAAAAAGATACTAACGTTGCCTATAAAATGTTTACACTGTATGTTTAAACCGCACTTCGCAAAAGGATCAAGAGATCTTATATCCATAACGCCGATCACTACGAGTCACCATTTTATTCATAATATGATCCTTTTGCGTCACATTCACATATTAAAATATTTTAGTCTCTTAGATCGATATTCATAGTCAGATCTTATACTTAAAACGATCTTATATTAAGATCGTCTTAAATAATTAAATCTGAACTAATCAGAGAGCCTACGCATTAGCATCTCAAAACATTACTTAAAATAAAAACGGACTATGAATACCGCCCTTAGAGAAGATTGATATCGTTTCGAGTTTACGAAGACAAAAAGTAAAAGAATGCTCCGATTTCTAGTTCGCAAGATGAAGTTTGACGAAAGAAATTGGAATTAACACAAAAAAATGTAACGAAAAGCACCCAATTGACGCCATTAACTGAAACCCTATGGAGCAGATATATTAACCTTTGCTATTAACCTTTTCGTTTCTGTAACTCCGACTGTAACCAGCATCCGTCTATGTATCTGTCGATACTGGCTCTGATCAGGCCTGTAACACACGTGCGACTACCTTGCCTGAATCACCTGCACCCGAAGCTAACGCTGTAACCGTCATGCGCAAAACGGCCTGGTACTAGATCCCCTGGTGAAAACATAATTTTCATATAGGTATCATTAAAATTTTACATATGTGTTGAAGATTTAAAAGAATACTTAAACCTCTTCAGATTTTACAAGTTTTTTTTTTCAGAAGTTATAAGATAATTAATCTTAAAATATTTCCGAATTTACACATACATAAATAATTTTAGATAAAATGTGCATTCTCATTTAGTCACTATTAATATTGTAATAAAAAAAATAAATTCTTAAAAGTATGGATTCTCAATTGAGAAAGAAAAACTGATTGTGGTTTTCATTTCCTCGCGATGAGATAGAAATCACCACAGCAGACTACATTACTGATTACCCTCGGGTTAAAACGATGTAGCGGTAGGATAACAGAAAAAGCATGGACGTATCCAGGAAAAAAGTTTGGGAGGTTCAAATCCCCGAAAGTTTTTCTTCATTTTTAAATATGAAAAATACAATTCAAACTCTTTTTTTGTCTTATTTATTATTTCCCTTTTTCTTTTTATTTAACTTTAGTTTAATATTTTTAACCTTTAGCAATGTTCTTTTTCTCGAGGAGATTTTTTGATGTTCTCTTGAATATTTTAAATTTCTTTTCTTTCTAGAAAAATTATAACAAATATCTAATAATATTAAAGTAATATCAATGAATTACACATTTCATTTTTAATAATTATATTTTGTCTATTATACTTTCTTCAGGGAAAAAAATAAAAGTTACAATCGTAATATCTTTTCCGTAATAATCTTTAACGTAATATCATTCAAAATCAGAAACGAGAAGAAGATTCTAAAATAGCCAGAAAAAGCAATTAACGCAAAAAATGTTGTGATAACAGAATGAATATCCCCTTCCTCTCCCCCAAAAAAAATGCTGCATACGTCCATGCTACACATCGACACATCTCCATAACAAGCGCCTTGCTCCCAGACGTAACGATGGCAACCCATGTATTATTAGAGTAGGTATTACAAGGGCTGCATTTGGGGAGCGTAATCGGAGTTATTGCGCCTTTCTGCTACGTCACTTCCAATGGACACCAAGATATAACCGCCTTTGGCACTGCAGTGATAAAAGGGTGAACAATTGTGGATTACAACGCATGACAGGGAATCCTATCGGATCCCGATGCTCAATTCTTTTTTTTATAAAAATGTACTGTTTCCTGCGATTGTTTTTATCTCTTGTGAAAGAAATAATTATTTAAGAACGTGCTTTATAGATCTATTGTAAAAACTCTGAAATTTCCGTGTCTGAAATTTTATGACGCATGAAAACCAACATTTTATTGTTGTCTCACTGTAATCATAAAAATGATACAAATAACGCATTTTAATTTATTGCATCTATTTTCAGCCAATGTATAAAATAATAAGAAAAATGTACAAAATAGTAACGAAACACATGTGCTTAAATAAAAGTATACGATAATTATAATAATGTTACTTTCTAAGGATTCTTTCACCAACCTCGATTAAGCTAATCAACGGTTACATGGGGCTCATTTAGGCTCAGTTTCACAACTCATGGTTAATTTTCATGGTTAATCAAGGTTTAACTTATTTTAAGTAATAACGAGTAATAATGAGTTGTGAATCTTAAATGAGCTCCATGTAACCGTCGGTTAACTTAATCGAGATTGGTGAAAGAAACTCTAAGGGTTTTGTCTACGCCACGTGTTTCTCATTTCATATAATACGCATTATTTTCATTCATTCTACCATTTGATGAGTCTGTCATCGAACACTTGTGTTTGTGAGAATGAGAAAATTACAAATATGTTCGACGTACCATTCTTTTCATCTTTTCATCTTTTCAAGAAGTTCGGAAAGCTCAGTTTCGGCAGATTGATTCAAACCTGATATTCACAATTTATATTATGTCGAATGCTGCTGTTTTGCGTGTTAAATGCGTCAAATGTGCGAAAATATGATGTGGTCTGCGAAATTATTTAAAGAATTTTTGCTTGCGCAATATGTACGATTTATGCATATATGTGAGAATAATAGTTGTGTGTTTAATTAACAATTAAAAATCTACGCTTACGATATTGTAACTTTCTCTCTAATATTTCGACGATTGTCAATCAAATATGAAAATCCCGTCAGACGTGTTGTATGTGATATCGTCGTTCCACGATGAATTGTTTCCGACGGTATAGAACGTGATATCGCTGATGCAATATCAGAATTCACGTATTATTGAGCGTATTCTCATTCGAATAAAAAGTTTGAATTTTGTAAAATTACGCACGGTCTGGTATTACGGAGCCTTGGCTGTTTGCGAATAACGTCGAACCGTCGGTTCTCTCTATTCGCGATGTCAAGTTAAATTCCGTGGAATAAAGTGATTTGCTGAAAAATAAACATGTTGATAAAAAGACATTTTTTTTTTTAGTAGAGATAAATATATTTTTTTCCGTAAATATACTTTTCCCATTCAACTGAATAATCATTCGCATCGAGAAAAATAATATCTGTGACGTTCTGCTCTTTTTTGCCCAGATGTATCGCGGACCAAGTGATAACTGATAGAATGAACAAAAATACAGTAAACGATATCAACCACTGGGTCAATCCGAAAGCCATAACGAAATTTATCTTCTTGAAAAATGATCTTACAAACGAATCGTCTTGTCAATATCCTTTTTTGTTTCTGTTATGCTCAACGAGAAAAAGATTCAACTATTTTAAAACAAAAAATAATCTACTGAGATATGCGATTTGATTGATCTATAGATGTAAAAATATGAGCGGGAATCACAGAGTCTTGCATAACGCATAAAGCATATGGTCTCGCATATGGTGCGTTCGGGAAGACGCTATTAGCGCTACTCTGTCATTCTTATCTTCGTTGTTTATTAAACATAAAACAAGAATAGACTAGAGTCATGGCTCACAAAAAGATTTAAATGGTAAGACATAAGCAGAAAGCGAATTGACCATCATAATAGACCAATCACAATAGAATCCGTAAAACCATGACATAAGCAGTAGCCAATCCAACAAATTGATTTCCTTACTGCTTACGTTTTATTGTCTTAAGTTTTTTGTGTGCCATGGCCTTAAAAATAGCTACAAATAGTGCTAATAGCGATTCCCCGAACGCACCTATAGTGTATAAAAAAAAATATGAAATTCTTTTATTTCTTTCGTTCATGAAATTTATTTTATCTTTTAAGATTCGTACTAATTGATTTTTTAGTCCGGATCTGCAATAGGTGTTTTAAGTCTTAAGTTGTAAAACTGATCAATTACAGTCGAATAGCGAAGAGAATAATTGATTACGTCCATTATGGCTTAAAACTCTATTGTATCCAGGCTTACAAGGTTTCTTATAAGCAATTACCTAAGCTTTACGTCTTAAATCATAAAATGATTAATTAACCAATCACAATGTAAGAAAATAATCGATTATGATTGGTTAATTATTTATAGCTTAAGCTTTAAGCTTAGATAATGACTTATTATAAAAAGTCCATTACGGATAATGTATGCAACAACCCTAAAGGTACCTTTGCACATGCCGCAAACTGTTATGCCGTAAGCACGGTAATGTATAAATAATTCTCAAAACAGCTGCGTACAATCAAAGAATAGGGGACAGTAGAAGGAACAGAGAACAAAGAAATAGAGAATATGAATTTCGACCTATGTATTCAACATGGCTTCTAACAGATTGAAATACACTTTATTCCCCATTCCTTTAATTGTGCGCAAATCTTAAAGCGGAGAGCACAGACTCTTAAGCCTTAAATACAACAGCGATAGCGACAGAGGAATCCAACATATGGGAATGCATATGTCAGTGTACATAGGATAATATGCACATAATATGCACTCTCGTATGTTGGATTCCTCTGTTCCTATTGCTATCGCGATTGCTATCGCTATCGCTGTTACCTTCGCATTATATTTAGGGCTTTATATAATGCATAACATATAAAATATAAGAAATTCAACCAATCAAAGTTCTTTATTTCATGGAAAGAAAGGAAACGAAGGATTTTAATTGGATACATTTCCTTATGCATTATGTATTATGCGTTATGTAAGAGTCTGTGTTCCCCGCTTTGAAACTTAGATAATGGCTTCTTATAGAAAACATTATGCTTTATGCATTACGTGTTATGCAAAGATCTGTACTACGGCCTTATCAAGATATATATAATATTATGGAGTTTGGAATCCGATCGGAATTCCCTAGAATTCTATTGTGTTTTCTAGAGAAAATGGAATAATTTCAATCGAATTCCATTCCGAATAATTTCATAATACGTACCAGCAGACCTATTCTGTAATAAAAATTTCATTATCGTTATAAGTATCGTTACGCAGATATAATATATATATATATATATATATATATATATATATATATATGTATATATATATATATATATATATATATATATATATATATATATATGCAATGATGAAAAAGCTGCGCAACAGCGCGGTCTTACAATAAAATTTTTGTTAATAGTTACACGAATAGGTCTACTGAACTGCATTTGCTGGGGGTGCATTCAGATTCCCGAATATTCGCAACATCCTCTGCAACCCTTTATCACCCTTCACATGAGGGTTTCCATTAATTCACCCACTCAATTTTAAGCCTGGGCCGAATATTTCGTATTTATGTACACAATAGAGAGTACATTTCCACCCCACTTTGTCTACTCTACCCTTCTATACACGAAAAGATGATAAATCTCTCATTAAACAGACTATTGTTTTACCCTTGTTTAACATTCATAACAGCATAATAAAGTGATATTTTATTCTCTTGGGAATTTAAGCATATGCCTCAAACACTTACGCGTTGTAAATTTCATTTTTCATGTAATGAATGATAAAGATATTGAAATGAAAATTATTAGAATTCTCTAATTACAGGATCTCTAAAACTACGGCGCGTAAGGGTTCGAACGCAGCTATAAAATAATTTGGGATAAGTTTGACAGTTCCCTGCTAAAAAATGATGAAATCATGTAATTAAAACATGTTAATCACGTAATGTGTAATGTAAATCACATATAAATTTAATTTACATGTAAGACATGTAACTCACGTAACCAAATCAGTATATGATTTTTTAAAATGATATAATTTGAAAAATCTTTGAAAAATCACATGATATAAATAATTTCATCCATCATGTGAAGTTAATTACATATGAGATTTTATCAAATTTTAAAGAATTGGATGATAGAAATAGAAGAAAAAAATCACGTAACTTTTCAAAATACGTAATTTAAAAATCACGTATTGATTTGGAACATTACGTGATTTACATATTTTAATTATATGATTTTATCATCCAACTATATGATGTGATTTGTTTCAATAGAGTTTACTCCATGTCTCGCGATGTACATCGTGAATGTTTGGCATTTGATTAGCGCTTAATATGTGGCGTTATTAATGTGCCTGCAATTTACCGAACGTGTTATCGCTTACATCGTTGGCATTAAACTATGTAGACACGAGATAATTCGTAAACTGCAATTTCCTTGAAAAGATATCTATTGAAGAAGACAGGCTGTAGAAACCGCAAAAACATATTATCAAGATTTTAAAACAATTAATTTTATGATAAATCCTATTATAAATAAGACATTAGTAACATGCATATGTATAGATATATAAATGTATATATACTTCTGCTAACACAAGCTATCTGTTTTTAGAATCTAAATATAATACATTAATTAAGCGAAAGTACATAAATAAAATAAAATTTAGAGAATCAAAGAAGTATAGGCTCTAATGATAATAATCAATGATAGTTAAAAAGCCTGCTGAGAACCAACTCAGTTGTAGTTGCGAATTATAATTTATTTTCCAATGCACACATATAAAATAAATTAAATAACATAAATGTTTCGATCCGAATTTTGGATCCTGCTCAATATTAATGTTGAGTAACGAATGAAATATTGTGTTACATAGACATTGTTCTGTGAATCGTTTGAAATGCGTTTCCGTCGTCAAGATATCGCTTAACATCAAGAATTGTGCTTAGAACAGTCAAGGTATCACTTACATCGATATCTCATTATGTTCATGACCTACGTACACGTAACACAATATTCATAGCAATCTGAAACTATCATTAAACCAGGAAGTCTAATGACGTTTCTGTGCACAATTCTCGATGTACCTTGACGATACGGAAACGCATTTCAAACGATTCACAGAATAACGTCTACGTAGTATTTCATTCGTTATTCAACGTTAATACTGAGGAGGATCCAAAACTCGGGTCGAAACGTCTATGTTATTTATTTTATACATGTGCATTGAAAAATAAATTACAATTCGCAACTACAACTGGCGTTGGCTCTCAGCAGGTTTTTTAACTATCATTGAAAATTTAAGAATGTATATATATATATATCATATATATGATACCGTATTTTCCAGCTAATAAAATAGCTTCAAAATAAAGCCTATCATCCAGTGTTTTTCAGTAAAAAATTTTTTTTTATATGTTGGAAAATAAAAAAGATAATAGCTTTGAAATGAAACCCATCATCCTTCATCGGTGAAAAAAAAAAAAAAATTTTTATTTTGAAAAAATACAAAAGCCTACGGTTATATTTCCTTTGGCTATATCCAAGCAGAACAAACAAGTCATAGTGACATTAAAATGACGTTAAAATGACAATAAAATGAATCGTAACGATATTTCAGAGTCATTTTTGACATCATTTTGATATTAAATGACTTGTTATTCTGCTTGGGTATAATGCCATTGTAGCTTTATGTTTAACGAACACACCGTTGTGTTTGCCTATCCTTTATTCATTTTATTGATTCATTAAAAGTCGATTAAAAAATGCAAAAAAATTATACCACCGACGAGATACTATTAAAGACCCTCAACCCTGGACATATTTTCATCCATATAAAAAGGCTTCGAGGGCCTGAAGATAATTGAAAGAACGCTGACATTATCGACAATTGATATAAATTTGCGATTATTTGGATAATATCATTAAATTGATTTTTTAGTATATAAATATTCTATAAATAAGTATGCAGACTTACAATGCCTTATATATTGCTGCAAAATTACTTTTTTTCTCTATATCATCTCGTCGGTAATTATACATAAAAGTAACGACATCTACCGCAAAACCTCGGAAAAGAGATTGTTTGGTAAATCAATAAACTCAACGGGCAAGTCAATCATGTCATATCGCCACGCTTTACCGCGTGTTCGTTTCGCATCGTTTCGTTTGTATTTTATAATTAACGAAATTCGTTCTATCAACGAGGCGACAATCGACGCCGTTTACTTATTCTTGTGATAATGAAAAACTGACAACATTCATGCGCTCAGCAAAGTAATATTTATAGTGCTCCACAAACTTTTGATAATAATAAAAAATCTAACCTTCACGAATTGATCTCTCGCGAATTTGCAATCACTTCGATGTCGAATGCCTTTATCACAAACTCTTCTTACGATCGCGCACGGAACAATGAATCATTCTGCAAGTACTATGTCCAGAGAATTTGAAGTTGTTTTGGTGAGGACAAGCGTATAAGCGAAGCAGAAGAAGAATGCCAAGCTGCACGAGTTTGATCAGATTACTTAGACGACGTCTCGTTCTTGGGCTCATCTTCGCTTTGTCATTGACATATTGTGCCTTTTCGTTACTCCGCAATGAAAAGGCAGGTATATTTATATACTTGAAGTCACATTATAGTTAATAATCTACGAATTTGTGGATATTATTATAACTTTTATTATAAGAGATTTTGTCAATTTCTTTACAGAAAAGGCTTCCAAATCTAGATAACAATTTCGATATGGATCCTATGATGATTAATGATAACAATGAAAACATGATACCTGATAATCTGCTAGAAGAGCTAAGAGCATCCGATAAGTCTCCATTGTGGCAGATAGAAATACTGGATCAAGCAGCTGATAATGCAGGAAATATAGATGCATCTAATTTAAATGAAAGCGACGCTTATAATCAGTCTTGTCGTAATTCCATTCAAGTGAGGATTTGTATTATAATATATTTGTATTATAATATATTGTATTATAATATATTGACTGCCCAAATATGAGTTAACTTGCAGTTAGGTTACCAATTATTCACTGTTTTTTAAAAATAATTTTATTGTGAATTTTTAAATAAAAAATTAATACAGTTAAATATTAAAATAATATAATTAATTATATTATTAACCATGTTATTAATAATGTAATTAACATATTATAAAAAAGACAAATCTAGTTGTACAGTGGCAATCGAAATTTATTCCGTTTATTTTGATGAGCATCTTACATTTTCTTAGGGAAGAGGCTTGATAGTTGATGATCATGGTGTAGTATGTTCGAGACACGAAGTGCAATCGAATGGATGTTGTGCGATAGAGCAGAAACAGTCTTCAAAAAATGAAGAATCATTTATGACTAAGAGAGAAAGGTATAGTTGCAAAACATGCAATTCTCAAGGTTGCTGTACTATTTACGAGTATTGCGTTTCCTGTTGCTTACACCCTGACAAGGTGAGTTTTTATTGATATACTTTATAATACTAGTTTTCTTTACAATATTTAAAGCACTCAAACCATATAAAATATATATTCAAGAAAGAATCGGTATTTTATCATGATTTAAATTTATTATAGCAAATAAGAGGTCGGAAGGACTTATCATCAGGCTCTGCAAAAGTACAAAAAAACGTAGGGAGAACAGCTGTTCACTTCCAGATTTGTCTGGCCGCTTGTCGCACTTCAAGTTCCAGTGTGCGACGCGACAACACTTACAAGGATCCTCTCGCGAAACACTGTTATATCACACAACGATATCGGCGTAATATTAACTCATTAAATAATAACGGCGACAGTCCCGCCGTTGTCGTTACTTCTTCTTCTGTGGTGATGTTACTCTCTTCCTCTTCCGAATCTTATTCCTGTTTATTCAATCCTACATTATCTACGGTTTTATGCTAACGTTATCTAATTATTGTCTCATCGTAGAATAATAACCTTGTAAAAAACAAATGCTTCTAAATTAATATAGTTAAAATGTTTTTAATATGATGAACGGAGACCGCGCACGAGCGAGGATTTAAAACGCCATATATCTGCGTATTCTATCTCTATATTGGGTTGCTTTTTCTTCAATTCGTTTAAAATCTCGTTCCTGATGACTTCCTGAACCGGGTCATCCTATTGCAAGAACGTGAACACATTTTATTCGTTATATTTTTCAGATTCGTATTTTTATTATTCATTCGCGATAATAAACTGGTACTTATTCTCTACGTACATCAACAATAGTACACTCTGCTGCTGCGTAATGACAGGAAATCGCCTTTCTCGTTCTCTTGGATTTATTAATGCCAGATCCGTGAATGAGCAACGGATGAAAAAATACTGTGTCGCCGGGTTGCATCTCAAGATTTATCCAATTGTTAAGCATCGAAGGTAATTGCTTCGTAACAGAAAAAAATTAAGCAATGATGAAAAAGTAACATCTCGATAAAAAGATATATTGAGGAGATATCTTACGTATATTCCATGATAAAACTTATTCACCACTCCTTCCGACTCCGGAGGATAACCATGCGGACACAAGTTCCCTAAAGTATGTGATCCAGGCGCTACATAGAGACATCCGTTTTTAATATTGCAAGGTTCCATGGCTGTCCATACACCTACTATATGATCGGCTGGTCGTAACGGGAAGTAGTACAGATCTTGATGCGGTGGGTGTCTAAAAGAATATATCCTGTTCTTTCCATGTTGCATTAAGTAATACTGGCAGTATTTTAAGATTTTTGAATGAATACCTCGAACTTCCAAATCCGCTATCGGGTGGCTTCACGATGAGCATACTATGTATCGCCATGATGTTTGGTCCCGTAAAACACTCGATTATGTCAAGAATTTTCTTGTGTTCGGTATATTGACGAAATATCGGATCCATATGCATATCTTGTATTTTAGTTAGCGCTTTTCTGTCCTTCACATCGTACATTATTATCATCGTAGCTTGCTGTGACTTTCCTTCGGCGATTTCGTTACATCTGAAAAATAAAAAAGAACTTTATGAGTATTCATCCCAAATAGCATATACTTCATTCGAGGACGTAGACGTCCTCTGAACATTTTTAACATGTCTCCTGAATGTGCTGCGCATATACTACAGTTGGATATATTACAGCTTTTAATACAGGTCCTTTGATCCTTTTTTGACATGCAAAAATTTCGATACCATTAATTAGCTGTTGAAATTGACACACATGATCAATACCCGTAAAAACAGAGTTTCGTATCTGCAATTTATTGTATGCCGACATTTCAAATAATATTGAATAATCGGTCATCTGTAATATTATAGCTGGTCGTAATATTTGCGCACACGTTAATAGTAGTCAGTAAATTTACTGAAACATCGAACATTTCAATAACACTGTTAGATTATCGAGTTACTCATAACGTAGATCATCCACAAAATTATTCCGATTAATATCTCCGCAATAATTTTTACTTTAAAGACTTTTTAATACCCACGCATATCTGTATGCGTTGAATAAACATATCATTTTATACGTTTTGCAGTGATAAACAGGAAGCGAGCAACTTTTATATGTATTTGACATACGTGGAAAGTTTTCTTCATATAAAGTCATCGTATAAAACTAGATTTTTAGAAATTCGCTTGAAATATTTAAAAAAAAATGGTATTGTGATATATGGACATTCGATATGTTTTTTTTACAAGTTAAATATACCTTTCGTTACATTTGTCGAGCACATCTTGTGGTATGAGGCGGGGAAATATTAGAAAACCATTCTTCTCGTAAAATAGCCTTTGTTTCAGAGTAAGACGATTGAGGACGTTTCTTGTGTAGCGCAAATTTAATGAAGACATTATTGAATTTTTCTTATTCGGTGCTTTTAAAATCCACTCTGTTAGTCTTCCGTATTGTTTCTATCCTGAAATAAACAAAATTTGTTTAATTAAAAAGAATCAGATTTTTCGTAAAATCGACTATTAATAAAATATTTGCTAAAAATATAGCACAGGAAAGATTTTTTTTTAAACAAATCTTTAATAATTTATTGGAAAAAAAAACGTGTATGTAAGAAAAAAGGGAAATAGCGATGTGCCATCCACATCTGTATTATCATTGATGAGTATCGATTCGACACAAGAGCCTATCTATTTATAAAATCGTTCAAACTTGTTTGGTCATGTCACGTATTCCCCAGAACTTTCATAAATTGTCTAAATTTAACGAATATATAGCACGAAAAGGTATCATTTCATCTTGGTTTTTCTCGCAACTTCCACTTTATAAATATTCATCGTTGAGGGAATACCATGTTACGCAGTGACTTTAGTAAGCATTCCATAAAAATTCATAAGTTTATAGACTAATCATAAGACTCGATGGTTAAATATTTTAACAGTAAAATCCTTTTACGTTCTACTCGAAAAAAAATTTGATCACAGATTTTTTTACATAATAACGCATATATATAGTTTAGAAAATTTGTTTTAATTTTAAATTACATTACATGCGTTGCTTCGATTGTACTTTTAAAAGAAGCAAATATTGGCATTCCATCGTCGACTTTGAGCGAACAAAAAGGGTAAATCGGTATTTTGTGAAATGAGTTTGCAGAAAATTGATCCTGGTAGAATTTAAAAAAACTGAAAGGAACGTTACGAAAATCGGGAAATATCTTTAATATTGTTAGATTCCGCAGTGCGTCGATTGTGCACTCGACTCGATTCACGTACTTATACCTGTCGGAACAGATTACACGCTGTCATGTTCCTGAATGCATGTTCATACGAAATTCAATAACCGATCCATTAACTCTACACCCCATTTGAAAATACAACCAGTCTACGAATTATCTGTTTGCATACGGATTACTGATAAGCACATTGACGCAAAAAATCCTTAATAAGAGAATAATGCAACGATTAATCGAAGAGAACTTATGATATCGTTAATAACTATTTGCAAAATTTATATACAATATTAATCGATAATGAGCTATTTATGAATTCGAAATTTTAAAACGGCGATCATCAACATCAGAAGGGAGCGCAGAGAACATAACATTCTGAAAAAAGAAGAGAATTTATTTTATACTTCAAATCAATTCAAAATCGTTGAATCAATTATTTTCATTTCAAAATGACGAGTAAATAATTCGCGAGAGAGCTGGAGAGAGCTGTTGATCTGAGAGCGAAACCGCGATTCTTGCACCCCGGAAGCACCAATTGCGCGCGTCGATGAAGCGTCACGACGCGCCGACGTGGTTGCTCTTACCCGTTTCCTCGCTCCCTCGCTCCCTTTACCCGTCGACTTTAGCACGTGGTATCAAAGAGAAGGATATACATCGGGGTGGTCGGCGGTCTTCCCGGCCAAACGGCGACGACCCTCGCTCGTCGTCGTTCATTCGCACGCGCGGATTCGAGAGTTCTTTCACTGAAAGTCGATCGTAATCGATCCCGGCTAGTTATCTTGTCAATTCATGCGAATATCGAAATACCTTGCGACGCGATTTAATTAATTCCGAAATGTAGTTTTAGCGTTAGACAATTCCGCTATGTGAGATCTACATTGCTAAATTGCCAGAAAGATCTGTATCATTGTCTTCTAGATCCTCAATATCTTACCGACAAAGAAACGAACATGACAGTCAATTGAATTTATTCCCGAAACAAATTTTGGGATGGATATTTTGTCAGGTAAGTCTTGAAAAATTTCTATTATAATAATTTAAGATTGAAAGAGTCAAGTCGAATGAAGAGGGTATAAATGAGAAAAAAATTTGTATTTCCAAATGTAATCAATAATGACATTTAGTTTAGACACTTTTCATAAATTTTTTTATTCAAACACCGAATATCATAATTATCATATAATACATTTTAAAAAGTATCAAAGTATCAGTGTGCAGATGTAACACACCATGCGGTATCTACTCAGGTAGCAAGCTGATGTTAAAATGACGACAAGCTGATGTTAAAAAAACGTCAGCTTGCTACCTAAGTAATTCTCGCTATATCGGTATTAATATTAACACCATCATGATGTAAATTTAAAATTTATGGTGTTAAGTCCACATCATGTTGGTGTTAATAAGTAAGAATTATATAGACATTGTATGATGTCAAGTTCATCTCGATATTTTTTAGAGTTTATGGATTATATAAAACATGTATATTTTACGTACGTATTATATGGCAGTTATATTTATAATGGGTATCTGGTTGAAAATTGCTAGAACTTGCCAAATTAATTTTTTCAACTCGTTCGTACATCAAATTCACAAAGAGGATTAATCATCAGTTATACAAATGACATGGTAAAACGAATTTGATTTTATTTATTATGAATAACGAGTTATCTATTCTGAAATAATTATAATTCAATGTTTAAAATTATGATAAAATGGAAATGCCACGTTAGACTTGTGGCGTTTTTAAAATAAATGGCTCTTACGAAGATAGGAGAATCTTATCTGCTCTTTCTGATCGACGTCCATTAACTCGACAATTTATTTTATAAAAATTTAATTCAGTGACATGGCAGAGGCGGAATATATTAACGCATCGCGAACCACTTCGACGCTCGCTCTAAAGACGTATTTTTAGCGAAAGCCTACGGCGCATACAGATTAATAAACATTAACGCGAACAATAAGCTTCTACAATAGCGTACTCCAGAATATAAGAGGTCGATATATTTCGCACCCGTTCACGATAAAAATTAATACGCAATTTAACAGTTTCTACTCGACGAAGCATGTCTTTCGCGCTGTTTCGTTCGCCATCCATTTCGACTTCGATGAAAAATTTCATTCGCCGTAATCACGCAGAGGAAATCCTATTTGCGGAAACGAAAGCTCTACGCCGTCGATGTTGTCCCCTAAGCGCGACATAGCGATTAATTTCTCAAATCGCCTTGGAACGGTCCTCCTCGAGGGAGACTCTCGGCGATGGAATCGTCGTCCGTGCGTATATCTGCGAGAATAGAAATGAGTTTACGGAGGCAGGCAGACAAAATCGATATACATCGTGTTAATAATGAAGGAGCAAGGTCTATAACCTTCCGCAAGTGAGTCGGATGAGTCGGAATCGACCTTTCTCGCGAGGGATATAAAGACACTTGTTGTCTCTCCTTCTCTCTTCGTCTCTTTCTCTTTTTCACCCTTTCGTTGTCTTTATACATGGCATTTCCGCGGACGTAATCAGCCTTTTGTCTACGCAAGTGCGCGACCTCTTTTTTTTTTTTCCCTCTGTGCGTGGCGCAGCAACTATATTCTCCCTGGCGTGCGAAAATTCTAATCCCACTCGGTGCGAACTCGCGTGACAACTCATCCGATTTGGTTGGAAATGTCACGAATCGAGATAAATGTCGGTTCATATGGACAACATGCGTTCCACCTCGTATTCGACTTTTTACGACAAATATATGATTGGTAGAGGATTAGTATCACGATAATCACGCAATGATTAATCGTACGCTATATAATTATATCTTGATATTTTCCACTGATTTCGTTATGCTCTGTGTACAGAATGTTATTATGCATTTTATCGATTACATTTTTCATTAACTTCGAAAACACATTTCCAGTCGCTTGCTAATGCAAATTTTTCGCGTTTCATAAATTCACAACTCGATTGCGAAACAATATCCAACACTTTCCTCCATTAATGTTTACAATCCAAATCGCATTCTCCACTCTCTTTTAAGCATTTTTTATTAAATGATAAAGTGCGGCGTAGTATAACTATAATATTACTAGACATTACTATGCACATGTCAAGATACGCGATACAAAAAATTGATAAAAAAAAGATATGATATGATATTTAAAAATTCCTCATATATGCTTTTTCCAGTATAACTTCTAATTTTTCTTGTATATTTTTATCTTAGTCACCTCGTCTTAATTACTTTAGAATCTCGTTAGCCTCTCTTTGACATATTGTGAAATATAATACGCGAAACTCAAGTTTCGATAGAAATATGTTTTTTCCGCCGCTTATTCTACTGGCTCATCCAACTAGAATCAAGATTTCAGCCATTAAATTATTACCATGCTTGATTAGCGGCGCCTCGTTAGGCAACTTCGCTAACAATTATATCTAATGGGAAGAAGATATTACAGGTAACACGAAACATTTTACATTCTCTACAAGATGTTAATAATGATCTCACAAGCGCGAAATAAACTGGAACGCGTGTAGTATAAGGATCGAGAAATATTGCACGAGATTGAAATTACCATCGCGATTGCAATTAAATGTGGAGGAGCCTAATATAATCATATAAAGCGCTGAATAATTAAATCTTAGTAGGAATGCGTCCTGTATTCTTCCGTTTCTATTCACGCGATCCATAATTATGATTCCAAAAGGGACATATGCCGCTTCATTTATAATCCGTTCTTAATTTCAAGTTTTTATTGTTTTAAGCAATGCCTTAAGATGTTAATACAATACTACCATAACATCTTTGATTGGCAAAATCAAAATTTAAAATCAAAAAATCCTGGGAAGTAGGAATCAACGCGGTATTTAGTGCGCTAATATTAGGTGTAGTAAAAAGAAATCCATTATGTTTTCATTCAATTTCATGCAAAAATAATGGATTTCTTTTTACTACACTTAATATAATATTAGACATAAATTTATATTGTCTCTTCTGTTAGACAAACATTTTTTTTCATACGCGTTCGATTTAAGTCATTCTCAACGAAATACATAAATCAAAATTAAACTATCCTGACAATCTGTGCAATTCTAATACTATCCTGCGATGTTTCCTTGAGTTCTATCTTAATTATTCAATCCAATAAAACATAGAAAGTTTCCACAAGCAAAGCTATAAAGACATTACGAATTAACGGTCAATGATAAAATTGTATGTACAAGTCGAAACGTGTACGAAAGAAAATGTACATGTCTAACAGAAGAGGCAATATAAATTTATGTCTAACGTTATATTAGCGCACTAACTACGGCGTTGACTCCTACTTCCCGGGATTTTTTAGTACTTTAATTTGTTAATTTTCGAGGAATCTGATTCTATTATATCTTAGATTTGTTACGACATCTTTAGTTTAAGATCATTCATTTCAAAACTTGAGTAACGTCCATGGATTTTGCGCTTAATTAGCTTGAAAAGTAAAAGTGCTGCAAGCCCTTGCAAAACACTTTCTGCTCAGGAAAGCCAAACGTGGTGCAGTTGAGTGGACTCAGGAAGGTTTATTGTCAACAAGAGAGGAGAACGTATATTCATCAGCATGTAGAACCGGACTACTTGGCTAGACTCGCAGGCACCTTCGCTTGATGAAGCAACACTGCCCGGCTAGACGCGCCGTCGTGCCAAAGTCCGCAAGAAAAATCTCTCCGTATTATTCACAGACGGACATTTCCTCTCTGCAAGTCTGCAGCTTCACTTCCACTTCGCCGCCGGAAACGATCGCTCTGTTGCGCGCTTCGAGTCGTTAACGAAAAACGCGGTCAGTTCTTTTTATAGGAAATTCCTTTAAGTCCTGATTTTAAAAAATTTCGATTTGTATGCAAAAATGCGATCCTGTATCCTGTATCTTCTCCTCTTCATATTTCACTTTATGATGCAATATATTTTGTACTTCATGACGGCTCGTTTGTAAATCGCCCGAGGATACGTTCGCACAATATCCATTTGTTGTTGAAAAATATTAAAAAGCATATTCTTTCGCTCTCGGAATACGCTTTCAAGGAACGTCGTCGATTGCCTCGTAAAGCGAAATAATACAAATCTTACAATATTTCTGTCCTTTGCAGGAATACGCAGTTTTTTTTTCTGTATTTATATGTATACAGATAAAGGAATATTGCTTTCAATAAATCATATTCTGATTCCACGCTACTCTCGTATCATGCTGGCAAAAGTTGTTAGCGATGAAGCAGCTTTGACGTGTTGACTTTCTGCGGCACTACAACACCGTTATGCTCGGAATTTCAACCGATGTAATATAAATTTCTTCTTTGATCGCCGGCAAAACGGAAAATAGTACAAATAAAACTTTACATTACGCTAAACATGTTTAAATGTCTAAAGCGTTTATCATCAGATCTGCGAGATATTCATTGCGTGAAGTAGATAATCCTCTTAGAATTAGATAATGAAAGATACACATCGCACTTGATAATCTTCTGCACTTGCCGCGTCTTTTTCTTACACCCTCTCAATCTTCCTAGAGCAGGAGCACAAATTCTAACATAACGCATAAGACCCAGATAACATGTATGTTGCATAAGATATCTAAAAGACATCTTTTAGATATAAGATCTCTAAAAGATGTCTTTTAGATATATCTTATGTAACATAAGTGTTATTTGGGAACATTCCTTAAATCGATCAGTGTCTTTTATTTCATGGAAAGGAGAGAAATGAAGAGACTTTCATCTTTTTATACATCATATGTTATGCAAGAGTCGGTGTTCCCGCCCTTACAGTAATAACGTGATGCGCGAGCAGCTGATTCCAACTCCGAATTTAACACCTTCGAATTTGTTTTCCTTACGGCCCCGTGAAATAGGTAGTATATTAAAGAGTTGCAGATGTACCGGATCCCCGAGGAGTCGGACGGTCAGTTGTGGCAATAATTCTGCAGTTACTAGCAGATGCGGGGAGCCGTTTAATCAATATTAGTAAATGGATCGTGGGTGTCGTGACATTCTCCTTCTATTTCCGAGATATAGAATAATGCAGAATAATATTATAATTGGTCTATCAAGATATTAACGTACAGATAAGATTTTATCCGTCGCGTAATATACTTAGAAATGATTGAAATATTAACGTTAGGGAAAGATTGCGTGTCAAGGCGTCGTCGGGCTTCTGCTTCCTGGGCCAAGGTCTCCCGTGTATTTTTCTCGGATGACCGACGAGTCAGTTTTCGAAGCAGTTTCCTCTGCGTATTGCATCGAGCACATGTGAGTTTCTTCCACAAACAGTCGCGTATGGTTCGACAAATAACTCGCACACTGGTGCGACTCACATCACGATTCCCAAGCTTTAAGACGAATTTATCCATCCAAAATTTCATTTCACGGTTCAAACCGCAAAGATCCATTCGAGATACGTATGTCATAACGAACTTTCAGTTGCAATATCACGGAATGCGTTATTTTAAGATAGGACATGTTACAAACAGTTCAGGATGGAACATATATTTAATAACTCCGCCATGAATTATTCGAAAATCAGTTCGCATTTTCTTCTTCTAACACATCAATTACTTACGTTCTTAAAGTACATTTTAGTATACATAATTAAAAAGTACTTAAAAGTTACGCTTCGTAAACCAGGCCAGAGGTGTCATTAATATATTTACATAACTTTTTGTACTTAAGTAATCATTACATTTGCACGCATTAAGCATTTATCTACAAAACGTATCTGTACTTAATGAAAGAAACTTTCTGAGAAAATCTCGCGCTGTTATTATCAGGTCGATGCGAGCTACGAAGAAATCGCGGCGATACGTCGATGCACCTTGGAAGAAGCGTGCCAAGGTCTTCGTGGTCGATGCACGTGAGGAATGCTTTCCGGAGTCACATATCGTCCAGTCGTTCTACTGGATTCCTTCGATCCTACGAATTTCTTACATAGAAATCCTTCTTTCTCCGATCAATTGAAATCTGAGTGAGTCCATTGAGCGCGACTACTCAAGACAAATGATATAAAGGCAAATCGAAAAGAGCGACGAAGAATGACATATCCTTTACAGTCGACTTGACGAAACTAGGACATGCTGTGGAATCGATATGTCAGTTGTCCCGTTCAGTTTCAATTCGGTATTCCAGATCAATATGGTTTGTTAGGTCATGCAAAACTGAAGCTCATCATTTAAGCTCGTCATTTACGACAAAATAACGAGAAGGCGAAAGGATAGAGAAGATGCGGAGGATGCTGTTCCTTATTCAAGAATTTCGTACGATACAAAGATCGATACAAGAAATATAGAATAGAATTTATTTATACTTCAGCGTATACAAGCCAAGAAGGGGAACTTGGTTTACAGAAATACTTAACTCATTCACACTTACACTCCTCTCCCGCCTTTATATTACAACTACAAACTTAAATTATTACTCTTTAAAACTATACATTCTCTTTTACCTATACATAATCTCTATATCACAGCCCTTCGATACAAGAAATATTTCGTGTGTTACAATTGTGTTTTGTCGTGGCAATATCACGTTGAAAAATTACAAAATGAAATTACAAGTGAAAACAAAAAATTATTTTCGATTAAATTTCGCTAAAGATCTACGCTTGTATACATTTCGTACGTCTACTTCAATATGTTTTGTGTAGTTAGTGAATTGGTTATTCAAAGTTAAATTGTCATTGCTAAGTCTATATAATCAACTGATTGTCATTGGAAACTAGAGAAAATCGTTCCTACATTGTTTGTTTTACTCAAAATAGAAGTATTTTGAGCGTAGAAAGAGTACTATTTTCATGAATTTTAACTAGTTTATCCACGTTAATTGCTTGTGACCGGGTCGTCATAATAATTTTAAGACGAATACATTCCTCCTCGCATTATTTTTAATCGCGAATAATATTCTGCCATGTAAAAATTAAATAGTACATGTCAGTTTAATGTCCTAGAACAAACATAATTATTGCAAATAAATGGAAACTGAGAATTGAGTTTTGAAAAGGTTCTCCCGAAATCCCTCGAGCATCTGTGATGCGGGAATCCACAGCCGGCACCTGTGCAAACGGGCTTACTGTAATACGAAATACGAGGTAGAAACGGATACATGGAACATTATGCGGTCGGTACCTACTTTGTAATTGCAATATTCCTCCTTACAAACACGAATGCTGCATTCCACGTAGAACGAAATATACATTATCGATCGTCCAATACCCGTGGCAAGTAGCAACACGAATACATTAGGATGTTCGTGGATTGACAGGAACACGTGGCGACTCTTTTATTATTCAACGAGACATTTGATTTCTTCGCGGAGAGTACTGCCGCCAAATGACAAGCGAAAGTATAAATCTCGAGCGATCATAATTCAATGATTACTTGAGAAATTCTGTGATTATAATAGCAATCGTGATCAAGATCGTCATAATAAAGAAAATGCAGCAATCGCAGAAAGTATCTCTCAATGAATGCGTTCGTTATCAGCGTTATTCTGTTATTCTGTTCTTGTTTTACGTCTGAGTGATAAAAAAATTAAAATAAAATAGTACAAATATAGCCAGTGTTATGATTTATTTGATACTACAAATATTTGTAGTGTTCTTTAATTAATAATATTCATTCTTCTGGTCAATCAAATATTTTGTATCAAGTGGACTACATTCTCAGTCGTAAAAAATAAAAAGAATATCATTTCGCAATTGTCAGATTGAATATTCGATTGTTCAATTTCTTTCTTACCTTCTGAATAAATCATCTCAACGTGATTAACTACGAGAAAGCACTTCGTAGATTTTAAAAATATAAAAATATAAACATGCGAGTGAAATCCTTGAGATTTCATGTATTATTAAACACTATCACGTTTTATTAGAACATAACCAGAGTTTATCAATATCACGGTTACACTTGGAAGGAAAACTTGCGCGTTTTTACAAAGTATTCCTTTCTTGTTCACTTTACTGTTTCGTCTCATTTATATTCCCTCGCTTGTTCGAGCATTGTGATTCACCCGCAATATCAGAAGCATTCGTTATCATTGCATAACATTATACAAAACCCAAATGACGTTATGGGCAATAATAAATGAATATGAAACAGCTTTTACATAAAAAAATATAAAAATCAAAGGTCCTCTCGCAGAATCTCGGGATGCCAATATCTTTCCACTATCTCTATTTTATGTCGTTTTTTCCCAGAAACTCAAGAAAGTTTTTTCTACGATCATTTGTTTTGTCTTTAAGTGTTTCTGATATATCGCAGAAAATTTTAACGATACTTCTTTTAGCGAATGTGTCAAATATATTTGTGTATATATCCTTTTTTTGTTTTAAAGATATCAGTTAAATATGCGTCAAAGACATTAAATTGTTTTACGCTATGTGCTAATTTAAAAACGTTTTAAATGAAGAACATGTCGCTATGATTTGTGAATCCGAGGTCACCGACGTAGATCAAATGTCGCAAATTTTTAATTTTACATATGCTTGACAGAATCAAGCAGCGTACAACTCGCTTTTTCCTAGATCATTTCACATTCGTGTAATATATCGCGACATTTATTCGTATCCACGAAATAATTCGCTACGAAGCTGCGAATGTTCAACGCACGTAATACTTGTTAAAATAGACGTATGAGCAAGACAAGAGTTTTTCCCCGTCTGAAAAAGCGCTTGCGGCCTCCATTTATCTCCGTTATAGCCTCGTTAAGGATCGTTCGATCCGTCATTTTCGGCTTGATCCTGCCGATAAAAAGGGCACGAGAAGGATGATGAACAGCTAGAGAGAGTGCGAGATAAACGCGTAATTTGTCATCGGGATTATTGTCGTGAGTGAATCTTCGTTCGATTTTCTCATTATGATGTCTGAAGGAGAGGAAAGCAACAACGAGCACACCTCGCGTTTAAAAATCTCGCTTAAAATTTAACAGCGCGAAATACAAGGACATCAGGGACATCAGGATAAATTATATCGTGTTATATCGCAAAATATTAGGATAATACTTACGGCGGATAATAATGAAAGTAATTAAAATAATTAAAAAAAAAAGTATATTGTAGTATACTTGCTGCAACAATGAGCTAATCCACATTTTATAGAAACACATTTTGCAAATAAACTCTGAAGTTAAAGTGATGGAAAAAATACCAATATCATATTCAACTACTGTTGTGGGTTAGCCCCATTGTTGCAACAAACTCTTCAATTGTCCACTTGGTTCAGGCTATGGTTACAGTGAATGCATGTTCTGATGGATATGTCAAAACAAATAAACAAAGAGCATTTTCTATGTGTGGTTACTCTGTATGAGTATAGTTCGTCAGAACTGTTACAGATTCGTCAGAACAAGTTTGTCGTTCAAAGTTTGTTTCTCCGTTCAAATTCGTATTATTATTTTTTAAAATAGATATTGAAAAACTAATTAGTTTAATGTTTGAAAACAGAAATGAGGGAAGATATGAGGGAAAAACTTATCACAGCCAAAATATATGTCGTAATAAATAGGAGAAAATTAATTAAGAAATATTCTCCATTTCTTTCT
>Ga0157364_1000559_pt1 | contig 26471 bp, 13 predicted proteins | sample AttsexASBM2_FD_111476 | JGI IMG/M metagenome (GOLD analysis project Ga0157364, IMG submission 111476) | Fungus gardens microbial communities from leaf cutter ant in Ribeirão Preto, State of São Paulo, Brazil - Atta sexdens ASBM2 | ecosystem: Host-associated > Fungi > Mycelium > Unclassified ... | reverse complement strand
GTGTTTGTTTGTGTGTGTGTGTGTGTATGTAATCAGGTATTACATTTATCAATAAATAATACGCACATAACAGGGAGAATATGTTTATGTAATAGTTTCGAATAAAAGCAATACAAATCTCGCAAAGAAGTTTCCCAGTCTAAAACTTTCAGCGCTAGATTTCCAAATCGTGCAAGAGAAATGGCGCGAGTTGGCGCGGGCTGTTTCGACGTTAGGGTGAAAAGCAAACGCGTGTGGGAGCACTTAAACGGGGGATGGATTCCTGTTTTTTCGCTCGTCCAATCGCCATGCCACGGGACAAACATGGCGGGCGCCATAATTTATGCACCCCACCTTTTCACGTGCGTGATTTTTGTCAGGGCCATCCACGTACGTGTATACGCGCAGCGTGGAAAAACGGGCAGATGCTGTGCTTTGCATCTCTCTAAATGCCGATCCGTTTCGGATGCCAAATCCGTCTGAAAAAATGGCACGATCGTGCACTTTGAAAAATTTTGCGAAAAGGAACTAATTATCACGTGATCTAAATTTACTAGTAAAATAGTATTTTTCTATCATTTTTTTATAAGAAAATAATCGTCGTGTCGATTGTAAAATAAAAATATATTGAATTAAAGGATACTGATATTAAAGAATTATCATGTTATTATTATTATTATTATTATTATTAAGTTAGACTAATATGTAATAAGAAAATAAAGGGTATTTTCATAAAAATAATTTTTAGGGAAATAATAAAATTATGATACTTTGTTAATATAATCTTAACAGATTATAATCTCTAAATTCTTTGAAGAACCTCATTCTAAAGAGAGTAGACTTTACACATTTAATTTAAATAGAATCTTACATTTTAACCTTATCAGAAACTGATCATTATAAATACCCAAGTTGAACAAGTGCATCAATTAATGCATTAAGCTAAGAAAAAAATATGAACATGCATGCATCTTTTAGCTTCGTGATAATTCTCATGTAATAGTTGCGCAACGTATATTCACGTTAGCGTTAAGTTTCAAAAGCCAACATTATTCAGATAAATGCTATCTCGGTTTTTTACATGATAAAGGATACCGTATGTTCGAGAGATCAGCTAGCACAGTCGACACGAGGCGATACAGCATGAGATGTTGCTCCGACTAAAAAATATTAAAAAGCGGGAACAAGAATGAGAGCGAGACGAGGCCAAACCGGTGTTGTGTGGTTAGCCCTTTATCATATCTTCAAGATAAGCTAAGGCCTTTCGAGTGCACCGGTTATCTCAGTCTGCTGACGATCATTTCGTACATGTAATGCTAAAAGTTTTCGCTTTAATTTAAAAATTTAGTCTATAAGATTTTTCTAATACAGTTCTTTTTTCTCTGATTTTCTTTCACCTGTAAATCGTTATTACATTATAAGGAAAATTTTATTATTAATATTATTATACGTTTTTATTACTCACAATATTACTATTATTTTATAATTTGTAAGCATCCATAAAAATACATAGTTTTTACACATTTTTTTTTATAAAGTGAAGATTTTTTTCTTATCATTAAAAGTTTATTAAGATTACACTTTTTAATTTAATTTTCCATATTCGATATTCTATTTCTATATATATTATTTTTGAATTGTTAACAATTTATTAAAAATTCTTATGTTGAACTTTGAAATATTTAAAATTTTTCACTTGTTCTACTGCTTTATGAAAAATATATTATTTTTAATGTCTTTCTGTTTAAAAAAAAAAATCTCTTTATATACTCTAATATGTTATCTTAAACATAAACAGATATTTTTTATTACAATTTTTTTTGCTATAAATTGCTACGATTGCTATAGACGTTGTAACAAGATTACACAAATACTATAATGATAAACATTCTTAGATTGGCGATTAAAAATATTCTTGATCACAATGTGATGCTAATACAATGACAAAGTATAGCTTCATAAAACGTCTTATCTTCGTGAGGGATGTAAAGGCGACTTCGGCGGTAGGTTTGAGGGAAGACTACCTAGTAGTCACCCTTGTATTCCGTTCCCCACCCATTTCTCGAAGGCAGTTGGTTCTCTATTTAATCTCGAGGTGACAAATGGCCGTGGCACTGATTCGGTGACTCAAACATAATCCTGTCACCACATGCAAACATCGATTGGGACCAATATCGGGCCGAACCTGTCGGCGAGGACCCCTGCGGAACAACCCCCGAAGAAGATATATGAGGACGAGACAATCTCGGTCTCACAGAGGACTAATCGATGAAATAGAATCACGATATGCAAAAGAGCCCGTTGTTCTTTGATTCTTTCTTTCTGGAATCGGTACAACTTTATTAATGAAAATCTATTAGAGAAGGTTAAAGTAGATGTGAGTCAAATACACTGGAATGACAAAATATATAGAACATATAAAAGGACATCGATATTTTAATAAATATAACATGATGAATTAAAGTTTTGAATCGAAAGAAAGTTTCATGAAATATTTAAAAAATAACACACTTTTGTACTATGTGTTTTTTACGTAAAGGTATGAAAATATGTATATTTATGATGTTTTATTTTTATTTGTCGTCCTAGTGTATCATAAAATACCTGTGACATTTAGCTCTTTTTGCTCGTTTATTTTAATATTGGAAAATGTGAAATGTTACAAAATATTTTTTCTGTTAGTGAATTGCGTTTATATGAAATGGTATAACGTATAATGAAGCATACATTCCATTATAAAATGAGGGATGGCAATTGAAATGATGAATGTAACAACGTTAGCTATTTTTCTCGACCTCTTAAATGGCTCAGGTATACGCACTGCAGACGGTTAGGTGTTAATAATGGATAATGATAGTATAGAACGGTGGAATGTGCATATTACAGTTTCAATATGTGCTCTCAACAGTATGTTTTAATTATAGAATTGTTGACCGCGCGGCCCGGTATACCTATTTACCTCCAATAATGGTCGAGGTTATTTACATCAAAAACTTCGTTAGCGTAACATTATTTAGCATGAAAATTGTACGCACGAAAAATTGATAAATTTTTAATAAATAATATGTCTTATTTCAACTTACAATATCGAGATTAAATCTTTTTTTTTTTTAATGTGCAGAATTCAAATTCAAGAATTGCCATCGATTTGTAAAATCGATTTGTTCACGAGATAGTTAATTTGGAAAAAGTCTCGGCCTGGGATTTGTCCTAAATAAATACATAATGACTATAAATTTTTTATAAACTTTATTTACGATATCCAAACGCTTTGAAATATTTTATATCGTTTTAATATTATATTTTCCACAATTATTCAAATTCACTGCGAATATTCTGGCTTTGGATTACTTATAGAAATATTAAAAAAAAAACTTAGATATTTATTTCCTTGCGATAATCTTGCTTATTCTATTTTTTTACGAAACAAAGTCGTCTATTGTGTTTCTTAGCGCAATTATTTTTAAATCTAAAGTTTTAAATAATGAAGAAATACTCTGTTGTTTTATAAATGTTTAAAAATATATTATTTCTATGTTAAATTATTTATTTATCACTTTAACTATTTTTTACTTGCGTACATATTTAATTCTACAAATCCTGATTAATTTTGCATATCCCAAAATTATAAATTTTTGCATATCCCAAAGTTATAAGTTTTTCCTTTTCATATATCTTAATTATTTTTTACAATTTCCAACATATGTATCGAATTCTTATTTATTTACAGAATGATGAGATTATCGGTGACAAAATCTGACGCAATTGCATAATGTAAACGTACTATTTGAGTTTTTTATTCAGACGATCTTACGTTGACCTATAATTACGATCATGGAATTGACACACGGTATATATTACAATCTTATTTACCATACATACGTAATCGTCAATATTTTTGTAGCAATGCCATTATCATCATGTACATATGAGATATATCGATTATACGTCCGGCAAGAGAGAAGTAATTTCCCGATATCTGCCATACGTGTTTGTACAAACGAGACAAGCTCGATATGGCAGAATTCAAGAACATTCTCCTGCGCGAATATGTAAGACGGGGCTGGTCAGCGGCAAATCTATTCTGGTCATACTCCATCGTGAATTAAATCCGATCGGTTCGACGCTAGAAATTCGTGAAATACTTGCGCATGTAGCGTAAAGCGCATACGTATGTTATCACGAATGATGATATCCAAGTTAATAAATGTCGAAATTGTAACGGATTTTATCGCACCGATTTCTATACAAATGGATGGCTGTTTTCAGCGCTTCCCAGCACTTCCTAGTTGCCCGGATGAATATGTTACACGCGACTGCTTTCTCGGATTTTATCAGAATTTTATCCGTAAACACCGATCAGAAAAAAAAAACGAAGAAAAAGAAGTTTTCTTTCGTTTTATCCTTATACATGTATAAATAAACGTTTCTGCAAGATCGATTGATTGCGTCAATTGAAATATAAAATGTATCATTTAAACGGTCATTTGTAATATTACGCGACGATTCGTCTTTAAATCGTCGATTTTATGCTGCGTAAACAGAGGTTATGCCATAGGGTCACGAACTGTTTGCAAACTGATCGCCCGGCATGTCGAGACGAATCGATAATTAATCGTTAATTATTAATCATAATGGGGCATGTCTACTGCGGGATATCTCCACGAATTACATACACGCTTGGGTAATTGGACGAGAAATAAATCAAACATTAAAATAACTATGTGTTCATATGGGACTGATATAATTGTCTTAGGTACATAATCTTTCAAAATCATAGTTTATATCTTGCATTTATTTTACTTATATCGATATTGTTTATGCACTAGATAGTGTCGTTGTACGAAACATTAATTTTTAAACTGCATTTAGGCCGATTACTGAGGCCTAACTGAGGTGATAATCATTTAAAAACAACGTATTCACATATATTTCGTTAATTCCAAGATTGGAAGATAATGTAATACATACAAGATTTATTTATTCTTCAAAAAATAGTTTAAAAATAATTCTGACGCACATATTCACTTTCTATATACATATAACACTAGATATGATCAAATATAATTATATTTGTTTATATTCTATTTACATTTTTTTTATCGATATAAATGCAGCTTTCTTTCTTCCTGCTCTTGCGTTATAGAACTAAACTTCCTTTTGTTCTTTCTTTACTTTCTTTGCATAGCAAGACGTTTTACTTTGTTGCAAATGTACTTACAATAAATTCATTTTGAATCCAAATCACTAATATCGTTAATAGTTTATTAAAGTTCGCATTTAATTTAATTATCGTGTTATCGTGAAAATTATATCACTGAAAAAAATAGCTGATAATAGCTACCAAATGTTGATGAAATAATTTCAATCAAATGTTCGATAAGTATAACAAAAAATAAATATTTGTTTAAATATTTAATTATTAATAATTAATTACCATACGGTTGGTTTTTACTTTATTATGTTTGACAAACTTATTAAATATTTAGAAAAATAAAATTGCTCTTACATTAACATTTAAATGAAATGATTTTACTCAATAGTTGGCAGCTATTACCAGCCTCTTTTCAGCGTACAATTACATTTTATATTAAAAAGTAAAATACAAATATATAAGTTATCATGCAGTTCTAAATGTAAACGTGTAGATTTTAATACTTAAAAAAAAATATGTAATCACAAGTTTTATGACAGACAAGTTTTATTAAAGAAATCACCATCTTGCACGGCATCTATATGATTTAATAATTCACGCTATTATTGAGACTGCAATTTAAAATTCCATATATTTGTATTTACTAACACACATCTTTTGAGTAACGATCATGCAAGTGATTCTTGGATACTGATAAAGTATCGCGGAATGTATTTGTCTGTTGCAGTCTCTCTTCCAGTCTGCCTATAATATCTTTGGGTTATCTAATGCTTATACAAAACTCCTTGTATCTTTCAACTTAATTATACCTCGTGACTTACGTAGTTTACATTCGCATCTCGCATTCAGCATCCGATCGGGAGATTGCAGATTTTGTCGATTTATATCTTATGCTAATCACACTGCTTCTCTCACCATCAGTTCTTCCCCTTGTCATCGCGATTGCATACGTCTCGAACTCTTTTATCGTTGTGGGACACGTAGAGTATCGATCGAAGATCTTTCGGCAAGTCCAAGAGCACGGTATGAAGTTCCTACTTTCTGAACACTACGTAGGAACTCTATACCTCGCTGCTGGATCTCTACCATATATTCATTAGATACCATCTTTCTCTTCTTTCTTCATCCTTCATTAGTGTTTCAGTCGATGAATGCCCGCTACATCACAAGCATTAGACATTTGAGTTTTATGTTTCTCTACGTTTTACATGAAAGATACGTACCTTTATATATGTACACAAAAGGAATCTTATTTTTAGATTGTACATGTGAGAACACAACCAATAAGAATTAGAAATTAAATGCCTCTAACGCTGGATTTTTAATGCTTAAATAATTTAATGTGAATTATATATATATATATATATATATATACACCATTTGTAGTCATTCGACCTGCGCGCCGAATTGGTTTTCCGGACTTTATAAACGTACATAATTAACTACTGTAATAATATCACAAATTAAATTAAATTCACAAGCAATTTTTAATTTGATACTTAATCAGGCTTCATATTACAAAGATGTTAATGTACTGAAAAACTGTAAAATTTATTACGAAAAATATTATTTTGGCCGGGAATCAAATCCGGATCTCTTGCATCGCGAGCATCCTAAACCTTTAGACTACCACCTTTATGTGTAATAATCTTAAGCAAACAAGTTAGAATATAATCGTTTAAATTTAATAATTTAAAATAGATTTTAGTAATATAGATTAAATTAAAAAATTGCAATTAAAAAATTGCAAAACTTAACACGATAATATTATTATAAAATAATTGAAAATTAAGAAAAGCTTATAAGAATAGCATCTATAAAGTAAATTATAATTAAAATAGATATCTTTCTTACATGATGATAGTGCACTTTCTTATTGTAAAATTGGAGTATAAGGTTCAGAGTACGTAAATGTAAATAGTGTATGTCCACAATCCACATATCGAAAGATTCACTCTCACTAATATTTTTTATACAATGGGAACAATTGATGCATTATCTTCTTGCGTTCGGTACGAAAAGACGAGTTTAATGAACCGAACGAAATGAAGGAGCAATTCTTCACAGTGCCACGCACTAAATGGAGTACATTGAGGAAGAACTCAATGAGACAACTAATCACGTGAACGCTTTCCACGAGCACTGCCACGTTGCCGATTAATCACCAAGTTATCTGAGAAATTTTTTTATAATTAAAAATTGAAAAAAATATCTCTCGAAATATCTTCTTGTAATTATAATCGTTTCTTAATCGAGACGAAATTCCAGATGAGTCGTATCCCTCATGATCAGCGATATTTGAAATCTCGAATGTTCGATCCCGTGAAACCTATCCGTACGAAGGTCCGCGAAGAACTGAAGAGACTCGGGGGGGCACCGAGCGGAGGAACACACACGCCGAGGACACGCACGGCCCTGCATGGTTTCCCCTCTACTTCCTCCGAAGTTGTCTACCAGCAACACCGACGCCCCTGGCGGTGAAGAATGACACGATGCCATGTCGCTGCGCTGCCGCGGAAGAAGAGGAAGATGACGAACTGTGCAGCACACAGAAGGGAAGGAGTAGAAGAAATATCTAACGTCATGAGAGAGACAGAAGAAAAGAATACGAATGCTCCAATTACAATCGCGTTTGCGTCCGTGAATCGCACGGCATTTATTACGAACACGTAATGCATAACTGGTTATGACTGATTTTTTTCTGCGGAATGTTCGTCACAAAGAGAAGCGAAGAATGGGCGTAGAATATCTTTTCCGCCTAAATCGTACAATCGAATTTAGGCATGATCAAATTTAGGCAGAAATAATCAGAAATATTTTCATCCGAGTATTATATCAAATATCTTTAGGTACTAAGATCTCCTAGGTAATATTTGTTAAAATATTCTTCTATTCTGAACACACAATATACAAAAAAATATCATCTAAAAATCAAATCTATTAAATTAATGTACATTCCAATTTCTACTATTTAATTACATTTTCAAGAAAAACGGATTTCCAGAATATGGTTATATAGTTGTTTAAACTTTTATATTTTATTTAAAATGACAAAACATTCTGTTATTCAATTTTATTCTAATACTCGATTTATGTGAATTATTTTATATATTCCTGAATTAAAAAAAAACATGCAAATTAACATATAATTACATGATCTAAAACTGTGCATTTTATTTATAAAGGTTGCGACTTTGTTTGCCAAAGGTTGCTCGCACTCGCGATGAACTTTCGCACGAACTAGCGCAAAACACGGAAGGAAGAAGTGCCCTGTAATCGACGTTGATCGGACGTTCAAAGGAAAACCAAGTCAATTGAGTGATTTGATTATCAGCCGATTAATAGCATCGATTGCCATTTGTTCGTATTTAAACGTGTTAGTCTGGTTAACGTGACCGCTGTTGAGTCAGTCGAATGATATCATTACCGCGAGGTCTTTATTTGCGTGAAATACTTATTCCTTGTGCTTACGTGGATAGCGTGTTTTCTCGATCGATTTGTCGATTAAGACGTACACTTAGAAATGTAACCACGAGCTTCATTTGCATGTAAAGATATGAACGAAATTAAAAGTTATGAATGATTTAACTGAAAATTAAGTTTTTAATTTTCAGTAATTACTTAAATGTAATGAATGTTTACATTAAATTTTATGTATATGTACACAAATATTTTTTAGTTATAAATACATTAAATTTAATGTAATATCATGAAATTAAATTCAAATTGTGTAACTTAAAATTTAATAAAATTTAAGAACATTTCTAACAATGAATAATGTAGTATAGTGATACAGTGAGATTCTCTTACATGCCAATATCCTTCTGTGAACTTTCATCGCGAATCTTTAAATATTTCTGATATTTTATTACATGTCATACAAATACACGTACAATATATGCTATAATTTTGGTACTCTCTAAAATGTGAATTAATGAAAATCAATTGAAAAAAAAAAAGAAAGTATTTGAGTATTATATAATTAAAATATCAATATTTGCATATCATTTCCAATTTTCCAATACATTGAATTTCCATACATTAAATTTATACACTAAAGCAAGGTTAGTTAGATTAGAAATTCCACATTATATTCACTGGTTAGTGGCATATTTAAAATTGATATCAGTGAGTATCCACTGATTCAGATTTAGAAAGTAATTTTCTCAATTGACCGAGTAAAAGCTTACAATTATATTTTGTATGCTAAAATTTGTCTGCATGGAAAGAACAATTTTGAAGTGTTTGAAAAGTTTAGCTGGACAAATATCTGAAATAATTTTGTTGGAGCATCAAAATAATTATGTAGGAATGCATGATAAGCAATGTTATAAAAGTTTTGATATTTTAACAACTAGCTTGAGTTGCTACATAGTTATTTGGATTAATCCAACAAAATTATTTTCAGATCTGATTGTCTAGCTAAATTTTTAAACACTTCAAAATTATTTTTTCCTTGTACGGATTCATTATATCTTCAAACGCGCGAATGTGCAATCTGTGAAATATTAAAAAAAAAATAAAGCAATTAATTAGCTTTCTCTGCGATATCATTTTTATGTTTTCTCAATCGCATGTGAGGATAGTAACAGAGCTAAATTTGATATCGCGAATGTCACGCGACGTCGCAATACAGATCGAACTAAACATCAAACTACAAGCAGTATTTTTTTTTGTCACAAAATGCGAGCGCGTAGAGAATTTCCGTGCGTGAAACCAATCAGATCACGCATCAGAGAGCTAGTTTAATTATTCAGAGTAGCTGGCGGCATCGGCTTTCCGCCGAACCAATCGGGCCGAACAGGGTGTGCGATATATGCGCAAACGTGTACGTGAAGGCAATAGATCGTGTGACCCGAGTCACAAAAGTCGATATTCAATCTTTGACGCCTGCCTGAAATTCGTTTGACATATGACGAGAAGTAAATTTTGCAGTTAAAGTTATTTTGGCAGTATCGATCGCGAGTCTGTTATCGTCAGAAATAAAGCTATTTTACTAGTTTCGTCGATTTTCTTTTTAGTCCATCATCCATCGTATCCATTGGAATTTTACTATGTAGACATTTTTATAGCGTTTACAAATTTCCTAAGCAAAATGGAACGTTACATCGTTGAAGGCACTAAAAAACTAATAATGTTCTACTACTGTGGTGTAATGTTCTCTACTCGTTATTCTTGGAAAAGGAGCAATAAAAGTGGTGTCGTACGAGCTCTAAAAGGGTATGAGCCATCACGTTTGACTCAACGACGGTGACAGTACGATTGTGTGAAAAAAAAAAGGGAAACGTGACGCTTGTTTAACCATGTGTGAATTGAATTTAAGACGAAGTTTGCGTCTCCGTTGCGCACGAAGACTAGACTTCCCTGCAACGTTTACCACGATTCGTGGGAACTTCTTTTTCCTTCTTAAGAGATTTTACGCGCCCGCATCCACGTTCATGACCACTTTGACCTTAATTTGAACCAATCCTATTGACTGAGTTGACAAAATAGCTTCCCACTAAGTTTCTCCAATGTTTTATCTCGACATATCGTCTTTTATTTAAATAATACAGCATTGTTTCTTACCGTGTTATGTTACAATACAGCATGGTAAGAAATATACAGTGCTATATTATAATAATTAAAATGTTAAATTATATAAATAAATTATAACATGGTATTGTATGTTTCTTATCATTTATCATTAATCTTCTCCATGTTATTCCATAAAATTCTACATACGTACTCTCTTAATTTCTCGTATAATGTAACACATGCACACTCTGGCAAAATGACAATAAACTTTGACGGTACTCAAGAGATTTGTTCGCGTCGCAACTCCAACATGCTCCTACTTCCTTCAATCGTAGCTCGTTAGAGTGAATACAGGATACTATGGTAGGAACATATTGAAGCATGTCGGAAGGTATTGAAGCAAATCTAAGAATATACCTTAAGAAGCATACAAGAATAATGAACTCAAACTATGGCATGGTTCAATAAGTCTCGGAAGAATTACAATTCATCAAAATAGCAAAAAAAGGTCCGTTTCGTCATGCATTTTTGTAACATATTACCGCGTTAAGATTCGCAAGAACTCCAAAGAATGAATACAGCGGAAACTATTTTAAAATCAACTCCATCAATGATTACTAAATTGTTAATTTATCCTTAACGGTATGCTAATATAAAGAGCTTAAACTCTTGGTACACAGTTCAACAAGTCCCACGATTCTTTGCAAGTATCACGACGCGACCGAAAACAACAAAAAAAGGGTCCGCTTCGTCACGCGTTTTTGTAGCGTCGCCGCAAGGATGGAGAATCGCGATGGCTCCAGAAAGCGGATTGCAAAAGCTGTTCTAAAGGCCAGCGACAACCTTTTGTGCAACAGGTTAACCTGTCACTTCTTTCAATGATTATTAAATTATTAATTTATTCTCTCGTCAACCGGACAAGGTGATCGCGTGCAGCATACTGAAACCTGCTCAAGAAGTCGATCGTTAACCATATGATAAACCACGTTTTTAATGCGACGCGTCTTCAGACTAACCGATCGTGGACCAACCAATCGATCGGACTCTTCCGCTTCGACATACTATAAAACGTTGCACGTATCATCGTAAAATCCTAAACGGAGGGATAGGATCGTGACTTTTTATTAAACTGTTGTAGTCATTTTTTTTTTCGAAGGAACCTCGCGTGTGTGTGCGGTCGTAAAACGTCGTTACAATCTTTCGCGGATCGTAAAAAGGCGCAGAAGTTGTCGCGGTACAAGTGCAGAATGCAAACGGCGTCGTCCGACGGCAACGCCAATCGTCACAGCCAAAGAGAGGACGGCACTGAAGTTTCGAAAGGGACGAGAGAGACGGAGGCGGAGGCGGAGACGGAGGTGGACGAGCGAGATACTTGATATAAAGAGAGGTGGAGGGAGCCACGGTGAAGAGACCCCTCCGAGAAGAGATCAAGGTTGCAAAGTAGCTCCGATGACGCAATCGCCTGCAGCTGCATCCGGCGACATTTAATTGCTCTCGCCTTGTCATGCCAGATACATTACATATCACTGTCGAGTGATCTCTTTCTCGGTCTCACCGACTCTTCCTCTTTTGTATTTCCCGCAGCACGCGCTTGAATTTTCGATCAGAAGGGTAGCATTTTGAAATGTCATGACGGTGGCCAAACGAATTAAATCCGCTTCTTGTGTTCTATTTCTGGTATTGACGATACCACAAGGACAACATGAAAATCATGTTGTTGAGAAACATGTTGCCGAACGCAGTACATAAAGATAATTAGTTATTCTTTATAGATCAAGCATCCCCCTCCGTAATTAATTACGTAAGAGAGCACTATCGTTCTCCATACAAGTCATCGGCATGCAACTGCATCAACGATCGTCGAAATAACCAATCAGAATAACCAATTCGCTATTAGCCTTATAAGATCAAAGATATTCGATAAAACGCTATTTTCTTCTCCCGGCCGCCTCTTCTGTATGCGTCTAATTACTGAACATAAAAGATGGATATTACTGTCTCTTCTAGATCTTACCAGGCAGCACACTTCGAAATATGAGAGCCCGCGTAGCAATAATCTGTTTTTTTTTTCCTCTGCATCGATCTCTCATCGACAAGCAGTCATAAACGCGTCGCAATTTAGAAGATGACTGCACGAGTAAACACCGGTACTTGCGAATCATTCTCGTAGCCGCTTCGCGATGGAACTCGTTTGCGGGTGAACGAGAGATCGGACATGGAGATTCGATTCGATCGGCCTGAGCCGAAGGGAAGCACCGTTGGACCGGTTTCAAGGTGAATAGCAAGGTGCCCGCCCGTTCATCGACGAACGAAATTACTCGTTGTTATTGGGACGCAAGGAGAGGCGTGAAATATCGATCCGGCAAAAATAATCGACACTGGATACACGAAGCGATCAAAGAAATATATGTAGATATTGACATGTATAATTTACACAGTTATTCATACTATACGCTAACATCGATAATTTTGTTTTCAGGAAATAGCCAGAATAACTATTATAATGACGTAAAATTTTGCGATTTAATCAATTATTACTGTCGCTCTAATGTCTTTCTAAATTATGCAAAGAAATTTGAAAGGCATGAGACCTCTTGCCTTCCACTTCTTTTTACTATCGATAATTTTTCTTTTTGATGACTACCGTAATGATTCAGTCACATCAAATATAACGTTGACATAATCGTACAAATAGATCTGTTTTTAGTGTTCCTCTTTATTCAATATTACTTGATTAATAGTACTTTAACAAATTACTGACGCTCTGTTATTTCAGCTAATAATTCGGAATTCATTAGATAAATTTACACAATGACGTAAGCTGTCCGCTATCTCATGTGCAAATGCGCTTACGAGCGAGGAGAAGAGCAGCTGCTCACATAACGTAACGCTTCTTATAGCTATGTATCATTCATCATCCAAAATCGTTCGTCTCTCGCATACAAGCCGAACGCTGACATCTTCCTGACACATCACGATACATGCGTTGTAGCAATCAAACTTCCTGAAAAGCTCCAAACAGAAAGAAAAGTGAGATTCCGAAACGCCTCCTCCCAGAAAGAGATTCGTCTTCCTCGAAATTATGAAAGTCCGTGGAAGCTTCGACCATTAACTTGTCTGCCAAGAGAAACACGACGAAGAAACGGGATTCGTCATTTCCGCGCGATAGCACGTAAAACAGAACTTTAATACTCGCCTGGCACACTTGAGCTCGAAAAGAAGAGTTAGGGCGCGGGAATGTTCGCATAAAAACGCCTACGTGGTCGTGGATAGATAGGCGTCGCATTGGAGGGACACAGGAAAAGGGCTTCCTCCGTTTTGCGCGAGAAGAACTAATGAAGTCACGCAGTCAATTAAACCCGCAACATTCATTGTTAATTTTTTCTGCTTAGTTTTTTTTTTCAATCGAAAAACTATTCATAAATTCTTTTAATTTATATATAGTGAAATTAATCAGTTTTTATAGGGGTGGAAGTATCACGTGATTTAGCTATGTCCGAATGAAAATTAATTTTCTGAAAATATTTTTTTAAAATATTACATGAATCTAAATATTTTACTTTGTTTTCTTGAATATATACGTATATATAAAATATTTTTTTTAATTTAATTGGAAAGATCAGAAAATCTCTAAATAAAATATATAATATATGTTATCAAAAAAGTAGAATGATAGTCTGTAAAGAAGTTACACCTAATATTTCGAAATTTTAGATTTTAGTTAGAATAATTGGCCTATACTCGCTGCTTCTACTACTTCGTAATTCTTCGCCTCAATTCACGACTATGCGCATTCCTTCACCCCAGCAATACGAGACATGAATAAGATTTCATTCGAATATATGTATATATTATGTTGGATCTACCAACACGACGACAAGCCGTGTAATCTCAAGGAGGGTTAAAGCTCCAGGGACGCGGTATTATTCCGGGTTAATAAGCTGGATATTGAAAATTACATTGTAGAACGAGGCGATGCACGATTTCTTTTCTCTATTATGCTCCCTTTGTTTAGATTAACTAGTAGTATGTTTAACATACTACAATTATGGACAAAACACAATTAATTGCATTTTAAAAGTGCATGTAATAATTAAGAATATATGCATTATATAATAATAAATTAGGCGTGAACACATGCATTGCTTATTTCATCGAATAAAAACAAAAACATTGTAGAGACTAAGTGAGTCAAATCTGAAAAGTTTTTGCGCTTATAGCCACGTGTTATGAACTTTTTACGCCTTTCCAATTAAATTATAATTGACGAAGCTAGCATAATTGCTGGTGGTTTCTTGCGACACGATAGAACTTTCCATGCCTTAATCTCGCACACAATATCTCAATTTTAAATTAGATTTTGTAACGAACGCATGACGAGTCACTGAATCATCATTCGCGTTTGTGGTTTCCGGTGCTGGCAAGCTAGGTTCGGTTGGTCCTGTAATAGGCGAAGAGATCGATGATATCCTCGCGCGAACGTTGATGAAATCGGCTCTACGCTCGCAATTTGCCTCGAGTCGCATAGACGCCAGTTCAACTATCATGTGGTATATACGCTCTAAATTAGATTTTGCAATAAACGTGTGACGAAACGTGGAATCATCATGAGCAATTGCGGTTTTCTGCTATGACAACTCATCCTTTCACGATTAAACCGACTCTAATACAAGGATAATTAACATCATGTAAAGAGAGAGAGAGAGAGAGAGAGAGAGAGAGAGAGGGAGAGAGAAGCAATCGTATTTCTTCAAATAAAAGTATCGATTAAACTTCTGATGATATATCAAAAAGACTTTGAAATCTATTAGTTGCTATGACGCTGTTATTAATCATTAATGATTACATTTTTATAAATTTTAGTTAATATAAATTTATTACAAATAAATAATGAAGGAGAAAAAGTATCAAGCTATTTATTTATCACAAATCGATCTTTGATTTTATTGTGCAAAATTGAAAATTATTTTTCTGGACAATCAGTGTCGGTAATTTTAGTATCATTACTGGTCAAAAATATTTCTCGTTATATAAAGAAAATCGCGAAAGAAAGTCGATTGCGTTTTCATAAAGCAATAATTCTCCTTCATTATGTGTAATTTATTCACATAATTAATTCACATAATCAGTGAAACAAGATGGAAGTCACGATGGACGAACACAATCAGAAGACATGTAACTTATATACAATACAATCGGAAATATTATAATGGCGTCTAACGTGTCTGCATTCACAAAGAAGCTTCACGATCTGCGATTCGCTGATTTTTTCCGTTTTTTTACAGAATAAAGTAATCGAGTTATACTATTATTAGTATAAAGAAAAGATATATTTTTAAATATTACAAAGAAATATAATCGTAAACTGGATAGCATTAAAAGCTCTCGATTTTATGCGCATATTTGTTGTGCGGACACAAGCAGAACCTTGGGCGACCTTTTGGGAAAATCGTAAGGGTAAAGCGAAGCAAAAAGGGAGGAGTACCACACAATGTTTAATGTCACGTTGCAGAGAAGTACGTTTCGAAAGTGGGATGAAAACCTCTCGAAATCAAATCAATTAAGCCACGTGCAGCCGCACGTTCCTACCGTTGATTGGATCCAATTGGATCGAACGTTCTTCCGAAAATGGAGGGAACTGTTAGTGTAGGAAGACCTTTGCATATCGAATTTTTTGATGAAATATGCTATAAATCCAGACACGTTAACTCTCTCTAGTGATGAAATATTATATCAAATTATCTCGAATCTTTGTGCAATTACAATTTTACATATCATCATTTTATTTTGTTATAATAATCTCAAACATTATAATATGCCCAAATTTCCATTTTCTAATATCATAAAGTTTTTTTATTTAATTCACATTTTATACAGCTAGAAACACTTTGAAATCATCTCCAGTGACCTAGAAATTCTAAAAAAAATACCGGTTTGCGCGCGTGTCGCGTTACGAGCTTTGATTTAATAATAAACTCGGATTTACTCGGAAGCCCCGGATTTTACAGGACACCACTCGGAAAAAAAAAAGAGGATGCAAAAAGGGCGAAAAAAAAAAGCGCAAAAGCGAGTGCCGGGAGAAAGCGAACGTGGAAAAGCGCCGCGCTGGCACGCGTCGTCACGTCCGCACGAACGGGAAAATCGCGGAAATTCAGAAGTGGGCCGCGGGAAATTTCCAATAAAACGACCTCCGCTGCGCCGTGCAATATTCGGCGCCGCATCGCTCGGCAGCGCGTCCCGGTTGCACGGCCCAATAACAAAGCAATAACTATCGACAGCGTGCACGTTGCCCATTACATCCCCGGTCCAACAGCGTCCAACTCCACCAGCAGGCAGCAACGTGCGTAAACGCGGCTACGCGCCGCGTCGCGCGTCGTCCAAACCGACACGATGCGGTAGAGACAACGCAATTGTAATCGGCGCCCGTCGTTTCCCTCGCCACGTCGCGATTCCTCCTCTCCCCCGCGTTGCATCCATTACACCCAGGTACCATACGGCCGCATCGCGTCGCGTCGGGTCTCTGTGCATATTGCAACGCGCGCGCTCTTTCCGACGGCATTAATATTCCGCATGCGCATATTTGAGTCACAATCATCGTGAGATAACTAAGTTATTGCGAGACACTTGGCACGGTAGCATGAATATTGTATAGCGATAGTCAAAGGACAGAGATTCTCAGGGACAAGGCTCACGGACGGGTTAGGTTTATGAGCGAGACGCCGTTTGGAAAGTTAAAAGATCGCGGGAGATCTTTTCCTCGCTATTGCTCCACAAAATTATATTGAATGTTCAACCGAACGGAATGTATATTTTAAATTGCCAGTTACTGCTGCAGAGTACTACTTCTAGAGTGCTTCTGAGTAAATCCATGTCTAAATTTCTTTTTTCACAAGTCTTTATCTTAAATCTAGTAATTTTTCCACATATCTATCTTAAAAATTTATTGAATTATTATTTAAAATATCATGATATATACAAATATATATCATATATCTATATATGATATATATATATCATATCATGATATATATTGTACAACAGAATATTCTTGTATTTAAAAGATTGTGTAAAATAAGTAATACTTGTGTTTTGTGAATTATTCAATTTTAGAATTCAAGAAATCTCATTACAACTGGTGTAACACTTATGTTAACGAGTTTAAATTAATAATGGAGACATTGGTTTACAATTTAACAGACCGCTTACTTTCTCTCCTCATTATTATCTCAATAATTGTCCTCTCTCTTCTAATGTGCGCAACATGCACGTACCACGTTTCCTTATTGTGCATTAAGATAGAGTTATCTACGCGCTCGGTGCGGTGCAATAGATAATCGGTTTTCTCGTGCGTGAGCATGACCCTTTCTACATTGCAGGCACGTAATCCATGCACGTACCGTGTGCATCGGTCAGTCCGACGGAATATCGTTTCGTCTCGCTATTTAAAGCGATACCCAGAGAATGTATCTGTTTTGTTAAAGTGGTCTGGTTCGTGCAGCCAAGCATTTTTCGACCAATCGGTGTGTTTATAATATCTGTTATGATGCAACAATCTATTAGGGCGAATATTTTGAACAAAAACATAAAAGCTATTATCTTCTAATGAAGCTATTTTTTATAGAGGAACTTTTCGTTGCCAAGTGAAAGAAACGAGTGCATCTGCGGATATCTAACATAAAAATCTCTTGTGTTTAAAATAAAATGATTAGATTAGCGTTATCGCGTTAAAAATAATATAGTTCTTTTTACAGGTGCGTATATGAGTGGAATATATTGATAGACAGATGGATCACGGATGCGTGAAACGATCGAACATTCTGTAAAATTTCAGATACGATATCGTTCGGTACACGACGAAACGTTCATCCGGATCGGTTTATTGCTGAGCAATGTTCTCCTCCATCGTCTGGTTTATTGCACTCGGAAATGGGATTGTAGGGGATGATTTTACCCGTTGCTTCACCACCATGGTTTTTTATGTACGTGCTCGTTGGCTTTTTTTTTGTTTTAACAACGGCATCAGGTGCCCGGAATGTCGCACGGGCTGCTTGATCACCCAAGCGACGCTATCCACACGATATTCATCAATTGGGAAACACAAATTTGGTTATAGTACAATTTTTTAACGTAAATTCAATTTATTTTGATTAAATTGTATATTGCGGGATAAGCCTGCATATATATATCTATCTTAAATCTATTAATAAATATTTTAAAATATATTAAAATGAGATCATTAATGAACGGTTATAAATAATTGAATACTTTGATAATAATGTTAAACTGTTTAAAAAAAAATTTGTATTTTAAATGCCATGTTCCCTTCTATTTATGCACTAAACTCACAATGCGACAAACGGTTGAACTTCCGAATAACCTTACTTAATTATTGATTGCTTTTAATGTCTATTCCATGGCACCATCATGGCTCTAATGTTATGACAAGCTGTCGAGGAGAACTATAATTCATCCTACGCTGTCACCCAATAAATTGCTTGTATCAATTAGCACATCACGACATCAGTTCTCGAGTTGTTAAAGCGTTTCAATAAACATTTTCAAAGGCTTAGAATAGTTGTTCGTTATTCAATTGTTCAGATTACCGTATTAAACATTAATATAGACTGCGAAAATAAAAATATTTCCATGATCTGTTCCCATGATTGTTATTCTATCGCATCACCATCACTAATATAGAAGCGAGACAAAAATCCTGTCATCAGCAAACCTGAGAACTTTAATCGAATCGTTTGTCGTCGACAACATTTACAACATAAAACAGGTCCTTTACCACAACGCCTACTTTGTCCACTTGAACCCACAAAGAAGGAAACCTCTTCTCTTCGCAATGCGACACGAGAAACCGCCGAAACCCTCCAAAATCCTTCAATCTGTCGTCCTGGTCTCCGCTGAAACCATTCTCGTGCCATCCATCTATCCGCCCGTTCATACGACTGCCGCATAATAAGCCGTTCGAGGGTTAAACAGGCTCGTGCCTCCCAATCATGGATAGATGGTTCAAAACGCGAGGGTGGCGACAGTGGAATGAGGGGATAAGAGAAAGAGAGAGAGAGAAAGGAACAGTGTTTTTTCGACAGGATAGTTCAGGGCGGTCTGTTGAGGGTGCATCACACACACGGCATTTATGCGGGAATAAAAAGAGGGTGGGGGATGGTCTCCCTCGTTGCGTCGAGCGTGCGCCATTTTTATCGCGCGCACCACGCCCGCGTGGTGGTGCTACAGCAACCCCCCAACCACTCGGCCTCTCGGTCAATCGTCCGGGTCCGACAATCGTGTGCGGAAGCGAGCCAACCCCCCGTTTAGCTCCAATACGCGCAAACAAGCGAGGTTTTTGATTTTTTTTTTCTCTCGCGGTTTCTTCTTTTTTTTCCTCTATCACTTTTCGTCCCCGTGAAACGCCGAATCAAAATTTGTCGGTACTATATTATCGCGAGCCGTTCGAAGGACAATCCATCCGCGTCGCGGTTGTGCCACTGATTAAAAATTTTTCGTCCTGTCGGTAGTTTTAATTATCGCTGCACCGATATCTGCGCTTGCAGATATCTAACGCTGCCGGTTTAATTAATTTTGCTTCGTTTCCAATATTGCTTGACGGGAGAGCGATTCGCGTGATCGTGATCTCCCTTCGTTGCCTGCAACACGTACCTGTTTACGCAGTCATTTATTTTCAAATTATGATTCAGATTATATTGTATTTTGCATATAGATGCTCAACCCTCATACGAACGGGTGGCTGATTACATGTTATGCGATAAGCATAATACGGAATAACGAGCGGGTAAAAAAGAACTCGGTCTGTATAGTACTTAAACCCTTCCTTACTATTAATCGGAGTTGAATGAATGAAACGACGATTGGTACGTTGTACTATTCGTTCGTACAAGTTAAGGTACTCGTGCAAAAATCGACGGGAATTCATGGTTAAAGGAAAGTCTGGTCGCGAACCGATTATTTTACGATTTCTGTCGATAGTTTCCCGATAAACTATCCCCATTTCCCGTATATGTCTTTGGAATTTCACATCGTATCGGTTTGCACGACAGCCTTTAACCGACGCGCCCAGCAATTACGGGAGCATAATGAATACCACGGCGGGAATGACTCTCTCGACGATCCTCGTAAGGTTCTTCTCTCATCGGCCACGATGTGGGGGACACGAAGGGAAACTCCGGGGTCGGCTCACCTCGTAAACACGATTCGTCGTTACACGGGGTAGAGCTACCATCTACCTATTAGCATATTACAGTGAGAGCTATGCCACGGTAGGCAGTAAAACGGACGAATAACCGTCACCAACGGGTAATTCTCCTAGCATAGGGCGCGACACGACGATAATCATAACTCGGACGTATATGAATCGTTAATTTCGCTCGAGACGAATCATACTCTGGTCTTTATGTGTTATGAGTGATCCTAATTCATCCTCATGAAAGGAAGATTTCGTAAAAAATTCATTTCGTAAAAAATTAAGTCTGCGAATATGGTTGGGAAATTTTAGTTTATCTTATATTCATGAAAAAGATTTAAACCAAGTTTTTCGACTGGCTCAATCTCTTTGTGAGAATTATCATTAATAAACAAAAGAAAATGCGGGAAACTTAATTGCGACTAGCTGACGGATCTCAGAAATTAATTGTCTAAAACGAGATAAAATCGCAGATATGTATTTTGAAACAAAAATTGTTTCAAAAATCTCTTACAAGATATCCACAATAATTTATGTCACAATAATTTAAATTTAAATTTAAATTTAATTTATGGGTGCACATACATCCGCCATAATCTCATGATTTTCTATCTCATGCATCGAACAGCTAACCATACATGAAACGATATCAGAAAAAATTAATCTATATTTACTCGATCGAGTAAATCGACTGGATATTGAACTTGTTTTTGATCTCGTGTTTCCTAGCGAAGCAAGTTTTCAAATGGCAAGCGAAGTCAATCGGCGCAAAAAGTATCAGATGTTAATAAATTATTATATTTTTATAAATCATATACGAACGATGAAATTTCGTGTCCCTGTATCAGGTATATTTTTTACCCCGAACAAGTTCCTTAAACGACGAGCGAGCAACGCGTATCGTACTTTATTGGACCCGTAAAGAGAATCCGATTTAACATCGGTTATAACCTACTACAACGCAGTGAGTCGAGAGAGGTTCTGAACTTATCCCTATAACGTGAAACGTAGTAATGACCCAGCACGAATCCAAATTACTCCGCCACGTCGCGTGATATCGACTTGATGTGCCAAACGATTGTCATTAGCGGGAATATTCGTTGCCTTGAAAAATTTAGACATTCGTATGTCGCGATGCGTGCCGTCGCGACGTCAATTTGAACTCTGCACGAGGGCGTCCCTAGCCGCACGTGCCAGTATTGTACTTTTCTGGTTGGTAGCCGATTAATGTAACCTTTAACGGTAATCCATTGGTTATGGCCGATTATTAAAGGCTTTCAGGGAAACGTATATTATAGTTGAAATAATATTGCGCGAATACACGCGCAGCGGACCGACCGTATATATTTTGCGTAATAGCTGTCACCATGAGTTTTATATTCTCACATTAATTTGGCATTCCACTAGGTAATCGATAACTTACCCCATCAGTTAATCGATAAATGGTTAGGGTCGAAATAATAAGCCTGATATTTCAGGAATTCAAACGCTGTGCTATAAAATGTAAAGTTACAAATTATATCAGAGAGAGAGAGAGAGAGATGTGATTAAAAAAAAAACCTTAATGTATTGTATTCTTATTTTTATTTAAAAAATTAAGATTAATAAATAATATGATTTTGCTTTAAAATTAATTTTAACTTAAAATTAATAATCAATTGTTTTTATGCAATTATTTTATTATGTATTTTCAGAAACGATAGATGGAGTTTATCTAACTAAATCCACTATCACATGAAATGTCCAGGTGTCGCGAATTAAACGCATAATATTTCAGAAAGAGTTAAACCAGAAAATTCCGGATGTTCTGTTAGGTACGGTCTACCGTGAGGCCTCGAAAAAATTAACAGCCGGCACAGACGTTTAAGTCAACTATAAATACTTGTCGGGAAACGAGATCTACGATAATTTACAGTCGATCGGACAACATTCATCTTACGCTGTCGCGAGACGTCGAGATCGTTGCCCAATGCAGACTATAAATTCTCAAATGTTCGTTTTTCTTCGAAATTCACCTATGGATCATAAGTAATCAGGAAGGCGATAGAGGCGTAATCCCCTCCCCCGCAGTCTTCACAGGAATAGAAAATAAGAGCGATAAGAATCGGTGGACCGCCTCGGTTTCCACGCTGACTGCGACCGGCGAATAGCGCCTTTCTATTAAATTCCGCCATTTTACATGTATCGCGGGTGGGGTGTCTCGCTTCGTTTCGCAACTGAAACGTCTGCACACGACGCCGTCGATGCGTACATGGTGTGATGTGGAAAGAGGAAAAAGAGGGAAAAGGAGAAATCGGCTCGACGAACGGGAGAGAGGGGCTCGTCGGATAGACGAGGGAGAGAATCGGGGAAAGGAGTAATAAAAAGTAAGGTGCTATCGCAACAAGGAAGTCGGCATTTCGCGGTTGCGTGCTCGGCGCGCGAGATGACGTCAGCCAAGATGGCTGACCTGCGCGGCGCGGCAGCGGCAGTCCTTCATCGTTGCCAAGCGTGCATACGTACACTCGACACGTACGACAGCTCTCTCGATAGACGCAATGACATCGGAGAGGATACCGGGCAGATTGAATGATTAGAAGAGCAGACACGAAGAATGGGAAGCGGGAATGTCCGAGCCGAAGGGGGAGGAACTGTTGGATTATATCTTCGTTCGACTCTATGATAGAAAATCTTTTTTTTTTTATTATTATTATTATATACACGAGTATCAATGAGATTTTATGTAAACATTCATTTTTTCACGCTTTTATCATTGTGAAAAAAATCTTTGGAAAAGATAAATACACTAAATAGTGATTAATTGGAGCGGAACAAAAATTCATAACGCTATGAATTTCAAAATTCAAGTAATTGTAATTTCGTAAAAAACATATGAAATTTTGAAAAAAGGATTTTAACGTGTAAAATTTCTACTTTCGAAAGATTACTTTTTAGTTTTTGTGAGTTTAGTAATGTTTATATATAGAAAATTACGAATTGAACAAAATGGGAAATTTTCTTCTCACTTTGTGTTTTACGAGTTTAAAAAAATTTGTTAAAATCTTAAGTTTCTAACGTGAAAGCTTAAAGATTTTCTCGTTTTTTAAAAATGTTTCTTTTTTGTAAATTAGCAGTATTTTGACTTTGATTGCTCATAACTCCTATAAAAATCATGATACCACAATTTTAAAAAACAGATTCTTAAAATTGAAATTTTGTTCTGTCGAGTAGTATAATTATCAAAAAAACATGTTAAAAAAAAACATGTAGACATGGTAGAAATAAGATAGCCATGAACTTTTGTTTCAATTCAATATATTTACATAAAGTCAAAGTTTTAGTTCTCATTTGACGTCGTTGAAAAAATTTGCTTTATTATTAAATTTGCTTTGAAAGAAACCGATATCAAATTAACTAATCTCCTATATTGTTTCAATATTTATCATAATTTTGAGAGCGAGTCATTTTAAAAAAAAATTACGAAAGATAGAATTTGTTTGATAAAATCACGAGTCAATTCTAATTGGTTTTTATTTTATCAAATTTTATCTGTAAATTGTTTCAATAGATACATACGAACACAAATAATTGAGTAAGTACTGTAATTCATAAACCGATAACTAAAATATATAATTAAAAAGTACTTTAAAAGTACTTTTCCAGACACGATCAACTTCGAATAGTAGTACAATAATAGTGCATCCATTTTAATTAAAACTACATATTTTTATTGAGTTAAATAACATTCATAAATTTATAAATTCTGTTGTTGACAATCTTAATAGAAATACCATGCCTATTCTTCAATAATCTTGATAAAAATTATATTTTCGATCCAAAAAGAGATAACGATTCTATCAAGTAAATATCTTTATTCTTTTCACATTCTGTCCGTAAATCATAATAATTCAAACATGGTTTGTAACATGTTTTTTATATGAGAGAAACATAATGCGATACATTATCTAAAACGTTACGCGATACAAACGTTTTGCGTTATCGATAACTACATTTTGTCGTGTGATGTCACGTCTAACAATAAATGTTTTCACGTTCGAACACGTTTATCTCGTATGTTCTGAAATAACGACGTTTAACGTTCATTTTTAACCTATCGGAGAAACCGATTATTCGCGTGATAAGCAAAATTTACATCGCGCAAACGAGGAAGTCGAAGTTTCACGTTTCCGCTGCGTTTCACGTTAGTTCGCGACGGCATTGCTGAAGTGACGTCTTTGCGGTAAAAGCCGCGGATAAGCTGCAACTTATATCGCCGCGACTTAGATCATGCGATTAGGCGTATCGCGGAAGGTAAATGGAAGACAGAGAAGCAAAAACGCAGGAGGTGAGTCTGACAACGCGACGGCTCGATAACGATCTGACTGACCTGATATATACAGCGTTTCACGCGTCCGTCTTGCTTCGCGGATCGCGTCTTCGCCAACTATCTCAAGACGGGTTGTTGGGGATAAGCGCACGGTGATAAGGCCGCAATTATTTTGCACACGCTTAAAGCTACGGTGCAGCTGGTGTCTAGCCTTAGATCGGATTACTCGGAACGGCGTTAAAAGCACCGTCGACTATCAAAGATACGGGTTCAGCGCGATATAATACGTGGCATAAGTCGCACTTATAACTGAAACTTCACCTCTTACGATAACAAGAACCGTTACCGTAGATATAACGTCTCCTCGTTTCTGGCTCTATTGAGGATAAATTACGAATAAAGACATGTATGTGATCTTTAGACGAACAACTTGCTAGTAATTGATATTTTGTGGATTGTTGAAAAAGTTGTGCTATCTCTTATATCCTTATATATATTTTATTTACAAAGTTTATTTATTTACTGGAAAAAGAGAGTCTAGTTACAACTATAGAATTTTCTGGTGGAATCCATCATAATTCTTTTTTTCGAGATAACCAGAATTCTGCTTGATGTGATCAGAATCTTCTGATTCGTCCAGCCAGAAATCTTTCTCAGTGATAGAATAATTTATTCTTCGTCCGCACGTATATATACATACATACATTGAGAAAAATTCCGATTCTATTAATTGAAATTCTGATTGAAAACGAATCGTAATTTTCTGGTTTTAAATCTACTATTATTTCTGTCAATACTACAATATTACTTCTGATAAAATCAAGATTTTTACTTGCGATAATTGGTCTGATTGATATAATCAAAACATTTTGATTCGTTCATTTTTCAAGACATTTTTCTAGACATTCTTTTCAGTGTATACACGCAAGACAGAACATAATCGTTATATATAATACAATAAATAATGTGTGTGATACATACCCGAAAATTTATCTGATTAAATATCGTTAATGTTTGATAAACTGCAGAGGCATGATGAGAGAGAGAGCTATATATGCAGCTAGTTTTTGAAGTACGCACACGAAACGCACACACGTGGCGCGCCTGCGAGGAATGTGGCGTGCACAAACAATAATATTTTCATCGACGTTATCGTCGCGCGATTATTTTTTTTTTTTTTTTTTTTTTTTTCCCCCCTTTTTCGGTTTCCCCTTTTTTTTTCTTTTTCCTCCCCCCCCCTTTTTTTTTTCCCTCGCCCTTCTCCGCCCCCGTTCTTTTGTTCGGCCGCGCGGGCCGCCGCACACTTC
>Ga0157364_1000558_pt1 | contig 26510 bp, 29 predicted proteins | sample AttsexASBM2_FD_111476 | JGI IMG/M metagenome (GOLD analysis project Ga0157364, IMG submission 111476) | Fungus gardens microbial communities from leaf cutter ant in Ribeirão Preto, State of São Paulo, Brazil - Atta sexdens ASBM2 | ecosystem: Host-associated > Fungi > Mycelium > Unclassified ... | reverse complement strand
TTATCGTGACCAGGACCGCTGCTACGTCGTCTCTTGTTCGCCTCTCGTCGTTCATTCTTCAATGCTTGCAATCGATCAACGTTGTGTGCATCTGACAGCCAAAGCTGCATCCTAATGAAAGGCTCTCGACCTTTTATACTGAGCATATGCCATGGTTTCGGTTTGCTCAGTAACTCGCTGACAGACCCTTGCGACAGACCGAGAACCGCTTCACCGAAGATCTTCTGGCCGATATTGTTAGCTAATAACGCTTCCTTGATTTTTGTTGTGATTGTCTGTGTGTCGAGATCCTGCGTAAGGGCGGCCATCTCGTATACGCTTGGTGAAATGTGAGGATGAAGACTTCGAAGAGGCGACGGTGCCATCTGATGATGTGGCGAGTGTAATGACATTTGTTGCTGCTGCTGCTGTTGTTTCTTTTGGAGTTCTTGCATGCTGAGTTGAGTATGAGGATGATGAGGACCAGGTGGTGTCAACATCATTGGCGGTGGCGGTTGTGGATGTTGTGGATGTTGAGGACTTTGTTGTGGCGGGCCGAGTTGCATCTGAGTTTCCTGCTGATGCTGTTGCGCCGCTGCTTGTGCGGCTGCTTGAGCGGCGGCCTGCGCCTTCGCTGCGTTCTGAAGCTGTTCTTGAACGAGTTTTGTTGGTGGCATAGGTTTCATAGGTGTTCCGCAAGCTGTAACAATAAAAAATTCGATTAAAAAAATTTAGCAAGTATAAAAGTAAATTTGATAGTCCGAAAGCTCATCTTCTACGGACGTCAAACAATGCAATTTTTTTACTTCTATCAAACATCATATAAATGCAATTTTCAACTCATTTTATAATAAAGTAAAGTTGCGTTTCTATATTACAAAAATGTCATGCTTATTTAAAAGTCGCTTTTCATCACAAGATACACGACAACTTATCATGACGTCGTGCTTGATAAACATACTAGAGCTCCCGAACTACGTTGATAATAAAATAACAAAACATCTATATTGACCTGAGTTAAACTTACGAGGCAGGCCGCCGTAGCCGCCGGTCCTCATTAGCTTCTCCGGGGCGATCTTGTACTGACTGGCGACGAGCTTGTGCACGGCGTTGTCATCTTCGAGGAACATTTTCATCCGGATAAAGGGCTCTCGACCTTTTTGGGTCAGCATGTGCCATGGTTTTGGACGCGCGAGGAGGTCTGACACTGATCCCTGAGATAGACCCAATACTGATTCGCCGAATAGCCGCTGCGAAATCGAATACTGAGACAGCTGTTCCTTCACCTGCACATTAATAGTAGGAAAAAAATTTGAGATTAGATACAGTACAAACAATAAATTATACAATTAATACTCGTACCGTGGCCCTTACCCTTTTCACAATATCTTCCGTATTAAGATTATTGTACAGGTCGAACTGCTGTTGCGTGATCGGAGGAAGCACAGCTTTCAGCGGTCTTTGATTGGCCGAATGATGAGTTGGGGTGGACGGTTGACTTATCAGACTGTTCGTGATGGAGGCCATTCTCTGAAGAGGACTGGCTGCCGCCGCACTGGAGAACTCTTCGTTGGGTGTCATCGCAGGAGGAAGTATGGAATTGCCAAGCGGTGAACTTGCGCTAGAACCGCCAGGCGTCGATTGAGGACCCGTCGATTCTTGCTTCGGCCTCACCAAAGAGAACGCACTTCCGGCGTGTCTCATTGCCTCTTCCATTTTCTCTTTTTCTTCTTCTGACACACCATTTATCATTTTATTGCGCGGATCCACTTTGCCTAAACTCAAGTCCTGAACACCACCGCCGCCATTCGCGGCTAGATGATGTTGTTGAAGAGCTTGTTGCTGAAGCGCCAATAAACCTGGTAATCCAGGCAATCCTGGTAGTCCAGTCATCGAGGGATTCTGACCTGGTGCGGCATTCAATTTTTGGAGCTCACGGTGATAAGCGTCCAATGCTAATCGAATGTCTTCCTGGGTGCGCTCGATGCCTTGAAGACTGCTCTGCGTACCACTGAAAAAATGTGGAAAGATCGCGCTACGGTCAATCGAGGTCATGTGCTGTCCTCAATAATGATCAATCACGGTTAACGTAATCGCACATATAAATATTATATCATCAAAACCGTCAACTTCAAGTTACATTTCACATAGAAAAATCTTTTTTTTTTTAAATATATAGTCGAAATACGATGTATAGTCGAATATGTACGTCATATTCGAATGCATCGAGCATTTTTATTTGATTTAGATAACGTAGAAAGTTGCATCACTCAAATAGGCTTTTTTTCTTAGCATGAAACGATGATTTGCTCTTGACATTTCGTGTCATATCCGAGCATAGGACATTAATTCGGTTGTGTATATTATCCATTTAGTCATCGTCATGCATTGGCAGATATTGTATCATTCGACTGCGATATAAACGTCGTTTAAGAAAATCCACGTCATTAATCGTCGATCTTACCTAGGGAACTCTCGCGGACGAAGATTCTCCACTCTCGTGCCCATCAGCTTAGCCAGTTCTTCTTGGTAAATCCTTACTACCTTCTCCTGGGGAATGTCGTCATTTTCGTACTTCTTCAGTCTCCTATTTTGGCTGTCCAGTCTGTCTTTGTTGAACGGACTGGGGCAACCGATTCTGTTTGGACTCTTGCTGTCAGCATCATTCGATACTTCGTGCTCACCTCTCATTTGCATATGGCTCGATTCCGACAGAATATGTGCCAATCTTTCATCACTCATTTCTTGCGGACCACTATCCTGTGGTCCACGTGCGAATGCTGGCATTCCTTGTTCCTTGCCTGAAACATACTCTACGGGTGAGGCACAACTTGTGGTGTATTCTTACTCAGTTTGGTTGGCTTAGAAATATAATCAGATATATATAAAAATAAATTTGAATGAAGAACATAAATAATTCGCGACGCGGTGTTTAACTGACTTTTGGTAGCAGTATTATTTTATTATTTTCGCTCATTTTCCTCTACTGGAATATATCTTTAAAAAAATGATGTTATTTTTTTATATCATACAATATATAAATATGTATATATTGTAAAATCTCTTAAATTGATCTTACAAATTACATTTATTTTCTAATGAAGAATGTTTATTCGAAAATAGTAACCTATATTAATAATGAATCATATTTGGAGGATGATTTTATGTTCCTAAGCAATTAATAATGCGCGCAATCGATAACTGCGTGCTGAACCCGAAGGCAAAGTATACTCAACGACGATAATTAAAATATCCTCTTCTGGACCCTCTCCCTTGCGGTCTTTCCCTTGCACGTCGGCAGGAGTGTAGTCCTCCTACGTGTTTCCTGTCTAATTGACCAATCAGCTGCAAGATTCAGACAAACTACCGATCATGTCTTTGATTGCTTTCGCGAGCACGCGAATCGACGAGAGAAAGTGGCTTGACACGCGGCGTAAGAATCCCGTACGTATTTTGATGGTGTGGAAGAAGAAATAATCTTCGAGCGATTTATCCATCAAGATATGATGTTCCTTACTTAAAAGTGCGCTCGCATGGAATCCACTGTATTTCTACAATCGTGAATGTAGTGAATGATTCTTACTAGACGATTTGAGAGCTACGTTTTGTATCATTATCTTGTATCATTTGTGTAGATATGATTGCTTCTAATCCTAATGCAATCGCAACGTCAGCGGCGAGTGCCGTATTAAGAAGAAGAATAATGTCTCTTTTTCATCGCTTCTCTGATTAGAGTATCATATAGCACACATCCTCCATGAGAAATTTAACTTCCCTAGCAATAATACATGTAAGTTGCATTCCATCATATTATATGCTCTAACGCTGATAGGTAATGGTACCTTCGTCAGAAGAAATCGACAAGCTCGCCGATTAAGATAACAATACGAATAGTGAAATGTTCATGCAATTGACAATCAGGTGGGTGGTTCGAAGCATTCAAGTGAAATCAAGAAAAGAGAGAATGATGACGTATATGCATATCCGCGCGATCGCGCATTGTCGCAACTTTTGAATTCCTGCAACAAACTCGTGATTATGCTTTTTTGCTCTCTTCATGTGCCTGAATATACATATAAAATTAATAATGTTCTTTCGTAGAAAGATTCTGGATTTGTTAACATCAGCTGCTATTAATGAAGCAATTTCAAAAATGAGAAACTCAGCAGATATCATGATGATCGATATAAAATAATCCTCTTGGCAAACGTAGGTAATTGGAAATGTGTCAGAAAGATTGCTCATAAACAAATATTATAAATTTTTATCATATTATAAATATACATTGTTATATACTGGCAATTTTATCGCTGAATTCGGGGAAGCATGTGTAACGATTATGTTACGTATAGAAAATGTTTGCAGGAGTACATCGAGATAAAAGAAATGAGGTCACTATTACGTCTTTTCTATAAGCCATCTACGATCCTAAAATTAGTGCTATCATTATCGAATGAAATATATTATTTGAATTGCGGTAACAATGGTAATATTTGAAGCTCTATTCGAGGAATCACGTTAAGTTGTAATCACACAAGGATTGCCGATTGGATTATGGCCGATTGGTAATTGGCTGAAAAATAATCATCAGTCACAATCGTATAATTCAATTACAATACTAGTATGATTATGGTTTTACATACAGGTTTAATTAATTAAAAAAAATATTAAAATGAACGAATTTCATCATCGGCTCACAATTTTGCTGCTGCATCTAAACGCTTGTTGATTGCTATTATTGAAGATAATTAATTTTGATATATGTATAGCACTTCGAAATTCTATACTATTATCGCGCAAATCAAATGCTGCCACATGACAGCGTAGCTCAATCTTGTTGGAAACTGACGGTGAGAGAGTTACTTGCGTCACTAACATCTTCCTTTCCGTACTTCGACGGCATCACGTGGGAAACCTTACGCGCATCGTACGGAATCATGCGCGCCAGTTGATTATTACGCTCGAGAACCAACATCCTCCGGCAACTTTCTCATAGGAAATCTAAAATAAGTAGTCGGGCAACAAATATTATCGGACAAACGCGATCGCGGGCGATACTTTATACGACGCGTTCAACCTACGACGATGAGTGTAATTCTTTACTTATCATATATATCCACAGACATTTCTCATTAGCCCAGATACAATGAACAGTATCGCCGCAATTTCACAATATTTCTCTCAATTAAGAAATATTTTTCCACAAGTTTGCTTAATCACGAATCAACTTGTGTGCTACTTTTTAGGCGGCAAGTATAGCGTGTGTATCGCAGTAGGTTTTAATGAAATTAGATTTAGGAGTATTTCATCAAGTTTCTGAAGGATGTTACATTATGACGGGAAAGGCGTTAGAATCAGACTTTGAAAAATATCGCGTGAGTACATTGTATATTCTCGACAGTTGGATGATAAAAGATTTTCATCTCATCGCTACTTCGATCGCTCACACATGCGTCAATTTCTCACGGTTTGAAAAATCTCGATGACGGGATAAAGTCGCTTGGAAAATGGCCCGGTTGTTTACGCAACATCGCGGTATGTCCCGCATTGTTACGAGCTTTGCGCACTAAATCCATACTTTTCTCAGCGATTGCGCGCCCGCCAACTGGCACCTTCGTCTCACCTACGGATGGCGAAACGTCACGGACGACGTGCGTCTCGATCGCGTCGCGGCATCAAAAGACCGGTTACGGAGAATCGACGAAAGAGAGAACAATCGCGTCCGTTCGCGGTATACAATAGGCGCGACGACAACGCGCGAAGGAAATGTTCGCATATGCGTACGCGTACCTCGTGCGTGTTTCGCCGGAAAGGAAATCATATCGTATACCGGCGGCAATTATATTCGCGCCGTAAAATTGTCTCGACGCATGCACGTGCACGCGACGCGACCTGCGCACACACGAGCGCGCACGCGGCGCGAAATAAGAGAGAAACGTCGACAATGGACCTGATTACAAAATCTGGAACGATTTCGTGGGAGTTCGCCGGTAACGGTGACTTAAGAAATTCACCCGATTGTTGCGGGAGTTACGGATTACGATGCTTCCGAGCGCTACGCGGGAGTTGCGATTCACGATCGCACGCGGAATTTGTGAAGAGCGCGCGTGCATGCATCGTGTATGGAAATCTACGATCTTCGCGTCAATGATTTTTTCGTAAAATTGGCACGTTAACTCGGAGAGAATCGTGTATATTTTATTATATAATATTTAAGCAACGTTGAGATAAATACATCCAATGATTTCATTATCTCGATGCTGCTGATTAAAAAAGAAATGAATATTTTGTGAGTCGTCCACGATATGCTAATTCGCTGATCAGTACTTCAGAGGAAATATATTAACCGTAATGATGTTTTTAAAGATAAGCAGAACAAGTACATTGTTCGTATTTTACCGTGCGCATTCCATTCATTTTGTACAGTGCTTCCAAATGCAAATTTAAATATCTCACAGAATGTCGATCGAACAATTATTAAGTAATTTAATTAGCAATACAGCGACATGCTGGAAATATAAAATAGGTAACGAAATACCAGTTTCTTCAAATATTTAGTTAAAGTATCAATTTCAAGGAGAAACTAGATGTTATCGGCGAGCTTATGATTGCATTCACATCGAATCCTCGTTTGCATCATCGTTAAGAACCAAGACACGTTTGCATCCGAAAATTCTGAGCAGGTCGTGTGCATATAACGTGTCTCGTCGCGGCGAGGTGTCAAGATGTGGAAGGATACGAGCGATATATGAGATCCGATAAAATCGGCGCGCGAGGCGGAGCTAATGAACGAAACTTGTTCGCGCGGGATACAGTTGGGAGCGTTGCGCTCTGCAACCGTTTGCGTGCACCTGTGCGCGCACCTGTATACAAGAAATATTTTCCTTGTTATTTTTGCGGGTGGAAGTGTATTGTTACAGTTTGTTCAATTAACGGTGAGATATATAACGTACGTAGACTTGCGAGACATCGTCGTGTCGATTTCTTTCTGAACAATTAAGGAATAATCGATGTTGGTAGCAAAAACGTAGTTTCGAATTGAACTATTTCGATCTTAAAAATCACTAGTGATTTATAATGAATTAATTTCTATTTGTATAGACAGATAATTTTAAAGATGTATGTATCACATTTTAAAGCATTACTAAAAGTATTAAAATTTCATAGATTGTTCTATTATTATGTCTAGAGTATCTATGTAAAATTGGAACATTCTCTTATTGATTTAAAAACCTTGGTTTAATTATTTAATATTTTTGTTTGCCTTGATTCTTATATTACGTGATTCTTAAATCACGTTTTGTATTATTTGTTTGCAAATTTAATGAGGTCATAGCGTTACGAATTAAATAAAATTTTTTATATATATTAATAAAATTTTAATATTTATGCAAAAGTTTATTTGGATCCACTTAATCATTTAACAGTTATTTGCCTAATTAAACTGCAACAAAATATGATCATTTTTTTGCATAAAGCTATTATTTGCAAAAAAATATTTGTTTTATTTTAGGATATATTTGTGACAAATTTTTTTTGATTGGTATTAGTTGATATTCACTTTTAGCTGATTTTTATACTGATATTCTTCAATTAATTATGCAATTGATATTATACAGCCAAAATTATACACCCTTAAGAATCGTACAACAGAATTCCGTGACATTCTGATTTCAATCTGTACATATAATTAATTTACCTTTTCAGATTCAGATAAGATTATTTTGCGATTAAAAACTGCTTAAAAAAGTTTCAACTACAATATCTTCACAAATAATAAATAATTTTTCCATAAAAATTGTAATATAAAGATAATTCTTCGAACGACAGATGAACAATCTGGTCTTCTGATGATGACCTCTGTGAATCGTAATTTTAATTTAATGTGTATTTGAGTATATATGTAGTTCAACTGATATTGTCACGCATAAATATTACATGAATTTTGAAATCGCTGTCGCACTTCGATAATGTTATCTCTTTTTCGGATCGGGTCAACGTTCGCATATGAAACACTTTTATAATCGCAATCGTTAGGCGAATACTTTTCTGGGTTCGACACTATTCTCTATGTATACTTTTGAGTTAGTCGTTTCTTTTTAAATGCCTCTAATTAGAAAGTGAGAATAATAAAAAAACCTATGCTCTTCCATAAAATGCAATAATTATATTAGTTATAAAAGTTATAAAAGTTATAAATTCTATCATTCGTACGGAAATCATAGTTATATGACTATGAGGCTCGTAACGTTTCTCGCTGCGGTTACAAATCATCGTAACTATGATTTTCATCCGTGACGGTCGTCGCGAAAAGTCTCCGGGAGACTCCGGCGGATCGCACATGTACGACGTGCACTCACCGCTGCAGGAAACAAAATTTTGCAATAAACTGACTTGGAGCTAGACCAACTATGTTTATTACAGTAATCTCGCGTTGTTCTTGGTTGCGCTTAGATCAATTGTGTTGTAGCGCTTCGCGCAAGCAATAATATACCACTCAAACGTGCCGTGCTGAATAGTGGGCCAAGATCCAGATACGTTTGTCGTGGGATTAGTAGTTTCCACGAACGCACGATTTTTGCGGCTTATCTTAAGCGACTGACTGAAAGCTATCTGCGTAATTTATATAGCCGCGATTTAGATCATCGGAAGACTCGAGAACTTTGAGCAACGTTAACTGAATCCAAATCATGTCACTCTGAACTACACGCGAATAAATTCATTGTCAGCACTATAGCGAGTAAATTTTCGTGAAAATTAACACGCTCATAAATAAGTATGAGTGTAAAGATTGAGGAATATCGCGTGAAGCAGACTGTAAAGACTAATAGAGCCTTTGCTTGGTACACAATAATTATGCGCACGATTTACGTGATATCGGAGGATAAACTCTGTGATATTTTCATAACAAAAATTGTGAATTAATACAGAATCATTTTGACTCAAAATCAGTAGCTCACTATTATTATCATTATTATATAATAGTAACAATTTTTAAATGTACAATTTTTAATGAATGATAAATAATAAGATGATCACAAAGGGGATTCACAAATCATAATAAAGCTTTCAGTGACAGGTTGATATTGCGCCTGTGCTTGTCTATAGAGCACGCGATGAGTCGTTAGATCAGGTATTTAGCTCGACGCAAACTTATCTTAACCGACACCTCCACCAAAGCTAGGCGGCGCCTTTCAGGCTTTATAAAGTCACTGATTTTTGCCCATAAATCACGTCTGATTATAGAAGTTTCGGACATTACTCCAAGTATATTTATGCTATTGAATCGCGGCGGATTTTCGTTACGATCACAAAGGGCTTATGACCATGATTCATACGAACAAACGGCCACAGTGAATGATTAATCCGATAACTAAGAGAAACACATTGATGATGGTGTGCTACATTTTTAATACAGATTTTAAATAATTGTATATAGTTATAATTGATTATAACTATTTTTGAATCTAAAGAAACTTGATTGTAGTATCTGTTAATTATTTATGCAAATAACATAACAGACCTCAGTTATTTAATACACGAGCTATATATAAATGTGGTTTAATTGAGGATTAAAATAAAATCCTGAAATAATATGGCGCTAAGAAATAGTATTTAAAACATATTAACAATGACCATTAATATTTTTTATTAAGATTTTTTTTCCTTTGATGCTTTACTTGATCAATTTCGATCGCATTAGCAGTGGTTCTTGCAATTTTGATTTACTGCTGCTCACGCCACGGAATAATACACGCGTCCCTGTAATTTTACGGCTGACGCATCGAGAAATGTTACGATCCCCTAAGTTTTTGTCACCGGTTCCCTCCCGCCACCCTATGATCGCTCTAACCCTTCATTCCATTTGTGTTCCGTCCCTCCCTCTCTCGCGTGCACTCTGTCCTATCCGCTGTAATGCCCCGTGATTGTTGTTACCAGAGATCCGACGGAAACCGACAATCCATTGATGCGGGACGCATGTCGTGCTCCGACTGAATTTTATACACGTTTTATTTCGTCACCGGACGTGAAGGGAAAATGATGGCATTGAGTCAACATCCTGCGCGATTGATATTAATATTTACAAAAAAGCGGAAGGGATCGCACGGTCGTGTACTGCGAGTTCATACGTACGTCGCTGTTGCGAGAGCATTTTGTGAATGAAGCGCGTGAAAAAAAAAATGATTACGATATTACACTCATGTACTTGTCAAAGTTAACTCTATTATCACCGGGAATAGATGTTTTTCTAATTACTATGAGTGTAGTTATGAGAATGTTCACAGCAATGCCAAGATAAAATACCGTTTACTTACTATAATCTAGCAAAGCCGTAGCAAGCAGAAAAGTGTAAATTGCTCTCAGATAATAAAAGAGACTATTTAGATTTCTATATTCTCTACTGAATCTTCCTTTCTTCCCCTATCTGTTCCCTTTCTATATACCGCGGAGCCCTTTATACATCTCACCCCTACCTAATGCTCATCCGGGACTTTCTATTCCCAGGAGCTATTAGTCTAAACAATATGGCTGCCAAACGCAGCATACAATCGATAGCGGGCAAGGTATGCCAACGAGCTGCGTAATTTAATTAAGAGTTGTTCAAGTCTAGATATAACGTTCTTTTTCATCAAATATTGAGCATAATGTAACTTCGATAATAACACGGTATAGAAATGTAGCGAAGTACTTTTTATCTCATAATTATACAAGGATAAACTTATTGTAACTATCAAATCTTTGTGTATTATTATTGCAAGATCCTACAAAATCATAGATTATTTTACTGCAGTAGACTTCTATCAATGATTTGTAGGATTTATCAGCCTCATTCTTCTAACTTGTCCATAGCGAAAGCCCACGATGTCACCAACGCATACTTAACTTCCTAATGATTCGCGTGTACACGAAGAGGGATGAAATCTCTTGAGCGTTCCTTTCCCGCGGTGCAGTTAGAGGGAACGGAAATACCATCAGGTCCCGCGTTAGAAAGGCCGAAAGGTTAGCTGACAGCTCGTGGTTAGTGATTCGGCGAGATGGATTATTGGCAGTGCGAGGCGGAAGATTTTCGAGAGTTAAGTTAATCGACAAATTCGTCGTCGACGATGAAGGCAGAAGTACATTGTGAATAACGTTATAGGAATTGCTGTTTAATGTCTCAAGAATCGAAGACGGAATATGATTAACAATGTAATTACACACTTAAGATAGTAAATTATTCGATCGCGCATTCTCGAATGATCACATTGAACTTTATCATAAACGATTTATCGCGTTTATGAGGCATGGAAGGAAGCGAAATTAATAATGATTGCCACAAGTATCCGCTACAATATGGCGGCATATGTAATTACGATGTCTCGTCCGTCTTCATAGACATCAAGATGTCAGATGACCCAGCCTTCGTCGTGTCGGACGTTACACAGAGGCGCGTCGAGAAATTGTACGAAACGATTGAAACAAAAATTAAAAAATTTAGTGAGAAACGGAGAGAGAGAGAGAGAGAGAGAGCTGGAACTGATGATCAGTACTCACCTTTCTTGGGGATGAGGGACTTGAGCAGCATCACGGCGTTCTCGTCACAAGCCCAACCGTGCATCTTCCGATAACTGTCGCGGCCCTTTTCGGTTAACTTGTCCCAAGGCTTAGGCTTACTAAGTAACTCGCTGACCGTGCCTTGACTTAGCCCGAGAACATATTTGGCGAATAGTCTTTGACCGATATTGTGTATCGACAATAGTTCACGCACCCGCCTGGCTATATGAAGAGTGTCAAGATTCTGTGAGGCGTATTTGTCCATATTATGACGCAACATTTCCTGCAGTCTCGCTTCCATAGGATCTCCCTTTGGAATAAGGGATTCACCTAGCCGACCGGCCATACCGGCGGCACCGAATTCATCGCCGAATCGGAAAGGATATGTTCGATCGTCAAATCGAAACGGACTCTTCAGCGTATCGAGAACGCTTAGTCCGCCGATATTGTTATTTGCTAGATGATGGCTATTATTATTATTGTGACATGATTCTTGATCAGGTGGACTCTTCGGAGGCGGTGCACTTGGTACGCCGGGTGTGAGACCGCTACCATTGATGGAAGCTGAAGGGGTATTAGTTTCCACCATCGACGTCGGTGGCTGGAAGCTCGGCGGCGATGTCAAGGCGGTTGTGGAGGATGGAGTTGGAGGGGCTGGTGTTTCATGTCCCGATACTGGCGTTGGCGCTTTCTCAGTGACATCTAAACTGCCTAAGGATGTTGTACCGATCGGTGTGTTCGATTTCACCGGAGTGTTTGAAGTGGACGATGGATCCGCACCCGGCGATGGAAGATGATTTAAACTACTTGGCGTTGTTGGCGGGTGTAAACCCATGTGCGGTTGGGCTTGTTGTAATTGTTGTTGCTGTTGAGTTAATTGGCTTAGTTGAGATGGCTGTGATTGTTGCTGCTGTTGCTGCTGTTGTTGCTGCTGTTGCTGCTGTTGGCTCATGATAGACCTTTCCAATGTCCGCCTCCAATTGGCTACGATTTCTTCACCGAGAAATGAGCCGAAGGTCTCGACGTTCTGGAGGGGTGGCGGGAAGAGGAGGCTCGAAGTCGTCGAAGTGGCCGAAGAGGGCGTCGGGGTGGAACGTGGAGGGAGGGAGGCTGCTGTCGGAGGCGGTGGCGGTGGTTGCTGGGAGGACACATGGGACGTAGGTGGCACACCTCCGACCCCGTGGGGCGAGGCGGTCGAGGCGCGCTGCAGGGGTGACGATAATCCACCTGCAACCACCAAAAACACAAGGGAGCCCGTCAGCACGATCTCACGCGTACATGACATTCAACCTAACTTCGACTCGCGCGATGTTGGTCCCGTTCTGATCGCCAGTTTGTCCGCGCTGTCTCTTTCGAAGTGCAAAATCGATCGGTGACCTCGGTTCTCTTGATCATCTTCAGAGACGTCGGATGATCGAGACTCTCTTTTTCGACACTTCGTCGGATCATAATCCACGCTTGAGTGTACAAACGAGGAGCGACGTGGACGCCAACGAGAGGAAGACTGGTGGAGACGTTGCCAATCGCCCGGAAAGAAATCGTGGACGTAAGGATACCGTCCATCTCGCGTTGAATGTTGATCGCAATGACGCGTCCGGATATGAGAAATCACGTCAAATAAGACACAATTCTTTTTGTCTTGCGACATGTTTGTCGCGAATATCAGAATACGAAATATCGAAGAGTTGAGAACAAAAACGTAGCTGTCTGTAATGAAGTATTGTGTAATCTTTTAAAGTATCATCGAGACTGGTCTTGAAAAGGATTTTATATTGCTACGCGATTTCGGCATACGAAATGTTGGAAACCTTTACGTAAATACGGTGCTCTTATTCCGTTACGATCGAAGGAAGTAATAGCGGAATCGGAAAGATAGGAACGCAAGCGCCGACGACGTAGAAGGATGGATTCAGTTTGATTTAGAAGGGGCGACACGTTGCAGTATCCCTCTGGCTCTCTGCATGTATAAGGTATCTCTTTCTCATTCCCTCTCATCGTCTGCTCTCTCTGTCAGCTTGGATCGATTCATAATAAACTCTGTCCCCGAAACAATGGCTTGGCCCGGACAAATATTGCGAATATCGTCCACAAATTTGCGTGCACAAAGTTTGCGTTTCCCAGTGTACGGATGGAAATAGGAGAGAAGAGCGGTTTAGAGGACCCTTTACGTAGACAAGAGAGGAACATTTGGAACATTTGGTAAAAGATAGGATAGGCCTATATGAGAGAAAGTTAAAGGGCTAACGTGTGTTCGGTTGCATTAGTACCTTCCACGAATGTACGTTAATATTAGCGAGAGAATGGCTCGAAAAAAGTGCAGTCTAAGCAGCCAAGTCTGGAGAGATGAGATATATGTATGAGAGAGAAGTAGAGACGATAGACATGATAAAACAAAGATAGACTAGATTCTATCTTTGTTTTATCATTCCTATCGTCTTTATCTCTCTTTTTCTCTCTCGATAGAGAGAAAGAGAGAGATAAGGAGAAGTAAAAAGGAAAATAGTATGAAAGACAGAGAAAGACAGAGAGAGATAGAGAATCAGAGAAAAGTGCGAACACAATGGCAAGCAGGGTTATTTTTGTTGTTTTCTTTTCCGATAAGCTCCTTCAGTCATCCCTCGTTTATTCTATAGAAGCGTTCTTGCGTCCGCGTTGCGTGACTCGTGTCCTTTTCATTGTTACTCGATGATAAAGCCCGTCGACGGAGCCTCGAAGAGAGAGAGTCGGGGACCGAAGATCAGAGCGGTTGCGCAAGAATTAGAAGCAAGATCCGCCGAGGTGTGACCGACCTATCAACACCTCGTTATTTTTTTTTTACTATTCTTTCAATTTTAGAACAGATCCTTACATTATGATCATGTATTTTTTTGCATAAATATTACATAAATTTATTTTTATTTATTTGGTCCATGTATGCTCTTGATTAATTGACGTTGTGATCCATATATAAGGTGTTTAATAAGTAACGACAAAATCGCATAGGAGAAAAGTCCTCTATCATTTTACAATTTTCGCAAAACAGTTAACAAGAATTACCTAATTACAAAAAATTGCCGAATATTGATTTTTAATAATTTTTCACTCAGTACTATCTCATGTTGTATACTATCCCATGTGATAAAAATAGTTGCTAATATAAAAAAATGCAGTACTAAAAAGCTGATAAAAAAATTTTCAGAACTGTATGAGAAGAAAATAAATACTTTTTGTCATTTGCTGTTTTTCTGTAAAATTAGTTAATACTTGAATAAAAAATTATTGAAAGTCAGTAATATTTGATGATTTTTAGTAATAATTAATAAGATATCAATTTTAGTAATAAAATTGATATCTTATTAATTATTGCGAAAATTGTAAAAGGTAAAGGATTTTTCGACTAAGTTTAATCCATTCTATCCCTATGCGAGTGTTATCGTTATTTATCAAACACGTACATTTGGAGATATTTTTTAAGGTTACAATTTTTTTGAAATAATTATTTTTAATATAAATTATATTACAAATGTGCTGGAAATCTAATTTGATTTTGCAATTCCGTGTTTTATTCTTTTTTTTAAGTTTCTTCAATATCTTACAATTAAAATTAAGTGTTTCATATATCTTTATATGTAACGATTTTTAAGTAAAATAAATCGTTAGTCCACTTACCGAGTGCGTCGGGTGTATTGGAGGGTTTCAAGTTTTCGGCTTGTTGGAGCGCTTTGAAACGTTCCATAAGAAGATGTTCCAAGCTCTTTCCAGGTTCACCAGTTGGTATCTGCGAAAGGTCGACTGATCTCAATACACTGATTTCGCGCTTCAGATCATCATAGTCCCTTTGCCGTTCCAATTTGCTCTCCAATCTGTTGATGTGCTGCCTGCGCACTTCAAGCTCTTCCTCAAGCCGCGCCGTTGCTTGCGCACTCGTCTCTTGAAGGCGTTGCAGGCTCTGCTGTAGCCTGGACACCTCCTCAACCAACTGGTTGATCTAGAAATAATAACATCGACCTCGTTAAGTGCCTGATAAAATTATATTCGTGTAAATTGCAAATCAATAAAGTAATGCGTATAAATTTAAGTTGGAACATCTTAAATGTTAATATTCCTGATGTCTCGCCCCCGTTATGTTTATTAAATGATACTGATGATAAAATTCCCCGCATTAAGGAAGACATTGCGCGTTATAAATCACAGGAATTGCTACTTCTTGAAATATCACCGAGTACTTTCGCATCGCTCATCAGGAAATCGACTCGAAGCGATTAAATGGAGATGGAACGTAACTACATTATCATCGACGCAAATATAGAATCACATTTACGAGTTCCTCTCCCTCCTTCGCGATTCGCCTCGAGCATCGTTTATCTGGGACCGAACCTAGTAAGGAGCTTACCAGAAGCTCTTTATTAATTTTATCGAGAATATATACGGAAATCAATAGCGAAACGCTTAAGAGAGGATAACTTTAAATCTTGGCGAGTCTAAATGTAATTACCGTGGATTAAATTACGTATATAAAGTTTCAATCGAATCGATCGAATCGTTGAATTGTCATCCAATTATCGTGTCTGTAATAATTTATAATATATGTCATCAACTAGTCTCGTCGCTTCGACACTTGAAGTTCTTGAAATTCAATTGAACAATAAATATGATAGCAGTTATCTTATTGTTAGCAGAATATATGATTTTGTGAAAAATGATTTCATTTATTGTTAGCAATTCTAATTTTTACGTTTTTATAACTTCTAGTAATAAAATACATAATTTAAAATTAATAAATTAGTATATGTTAGTGTAGTAATTTTGAAAAAAAATTTAATTAGCGATTTTCAAGGATAATTTCTGATATAGTTATAATAAGAAGAAAATACTAATTAGCGGCAAAAATTAAGTATAGTCTACAGAATAAAAAATCAATGACATTTATACCCACGATGTCGCCTGCAGCGACGTATACGAAGTATATCCGTCCCTCATTAATGCATCATCGATCCGCACATAATAATTACGACCGAACCGTCTTGTTTTTCCGTCTCTATAACGAGGACGAATCCGGGAAGTTGAAAGAATCGAGTGGCAGCAACGGCGACAAAAAATTATCGCGACGAATAGAGCGTACGGCAATCGTTGTGTTGCCACTGTACCGCAATCAATCGCGATGAATTGCGAGCACTCGAAACCTATCCACGTGTTCCGCGAGGGTTCATGTGGATGCATATACGCGAGAATACGGAATAGTGGAAAGGGCAAGTTACAGGCGCAGGAAGAGGAAGCGAGAAAACCGATCAACCAAGGGGTGGGTTGGAACGATTTTAAAGCCGAGTACGTTGGCGCACACGGTGCAACGAGCTATGTGAACGAGATCGTATCAATTGTTTTTTCTCACCGAGGCATCATCTCTCTTTCCGTGCTTCGTGGGTTAATCGAGAAACAACGACTTCAATTTTGCAAAATTCGCACCTCTGCCACAGATGTTGATACACGTATTTTGCATCTTGCGGACTTCGACTGTTTCTGTAGTTAAATTTATTTAAAACGAAAATTCCTCTCTATTATGTATTCAATGGAAATAATAATCATACATATCGGTTGAGTGTTTATAATTTAATGAAATTAACTACATTCCTTTGGCGCCTTGTAATGTCATGACTCATCGTAGTAGCGTAAAATCGAACAGCCTTGACGCACGTGGTAAACTTGCACGTTTTTACTCGTTAGTTTATTTATCGGGGGCGGCTACCTGTCGATTGTCCTCCGTTTTCATCCATAATCGATACACGCCTATGTCCAGAAGTTTCGTTTTTACTTGTATAGATATGCGTATATGTATAGTAAGCGAATACGAGTGCGTGTTATAGCAATGTCGCAGACATAGACACACATACACATTATAGTATACAGGTAAGAACAGACGCGGTGTAGATAAGTACGCATTGACGTTCGATATACCATCAGGTAGAAAGGGGTGGTTGCTACTGACGGAAGGTGGCTTATATAGGGATAAGTTTCCGAAGTTGCCACGATCGCTCGCAATAATGTTCGCCATTAACGGCGATGGGGTAGGTTATCGCCATGAGGGAAACCTGAAACGAAGGACAGGTGGAATTAACACCACGTCGATCGACAAACTTACGATAAATACGGCGGTGACCCGCCGATACCGTGTGTGTTTTTTTTTTCACGTGACGAACAGTCACCCCTTGCGTTTGGTGTTATGGAAGGTCTATCGATACTACTCTTCATCTCTTTCGTGACTACTGTTTAACGATGCGAATAAAATGAGAAATCAACGTGCACAGTGTAAAATCTGATCATATGTTTTTTCAATTAGTGAACTATAGAGCGAGTAAAGGAATGCAGAACTTTACTTTAAACTTTTTTTAAATACTTTTTTTTATACGAAACAGAAACAATTATGACATAGTATTGTCTATATTAATGAACGCGTGCGCGCGTATATATGTGTGTGTGTGTGTGTGTGTGTGTGTGTGTGTGTGTGTGTGTGTTTGTGTGTATGATTTTTTAAAGTGGTTTAGTTGTAGCGACATTGAAAGCGTTTTATATATTATAATCTAAATAATTACAATATATTTTCATAATATTTATAATACATTAATAAAACACATACACACGTATATATATATATATATATATATATATATATATATATATATATATATACACACATATCTGTACAGATGATATTTACTTAGTTTTACATGAATCTTAAATAAAGTAAACCATTTAATAAATCTTTTTGTTCATATTTGGAATGTGAATATATACGTATATATTAATTTTATAATCTATCAAATATAATTTAATACTGAATCATTTTGTAATATCATACATTGATATTTTATAAGCTGAAATGTAATATAATATGTCGTCATAATAGTAACGACGGAAGATTTCTATTTCCTTAAGTCACAGTTGATTCACTTAAATATCAGTAATATTAATAGTACTATTTGAAGATGACCGCATAAAGATCAATGGGCTTCGATTAAATTTAATGTTTCCGAGAAGTATAAAAATCGTAGAATCTCTCAATTGTTATAAAGTCATATATTGTTTATCTATTGAATTTTGTGATATAGTAAATTTCATTTTCAATTTACTTCGCAAATAATCTTATTTTTATCAAGAGAGAAAGTAAGAGAGAGGGGGGAGGGAGGGGGAAGAGAGAGCGAGAGAGAGAGAGAGAGAGAGAGAGAGAGAGAGAAAGAAATTCCGCATCTTGTCATTAAGTTTGATGAAATTATATTAATATGTGTTTTCTCATAGAAGACAAATTAATTGAATAATCAATTTTAATTATAAGAATAATAACATCACATATAACGTTGTACATATTCAAAAGCAATATTCTATGAAAAACAAAATCGAAATTAATTGCATACAGCGTATTTTGAAAAAACAATTTAATAATCATTAGTTTATTTTATGGGAAAAGTTGAAGAAAGATCGAGATCATGAAAGAAGTAAGAATGAAGAATTATCGTTAGGGATGGCAGCAAAGAGTAGTGGATGTTGGCAGGTTTTCTACGTTAGAACAATGTCATCGGTAGAAGGAGAACCGCTCGTTAGCGAGATTCTCGACTGTTGCAGAGCCACACAAAGTCGATGTGCGCGCATAAGAGACGTACGTGTGGGGGGTAGTGACCAACGAGCAACCCCCCCAGCATGAAGGCGTTCAATCCGGGTGGTAAAGTGGGGGTGAGTTGAAGCAAAAACAATCGGGGCTTGATCGATGGTCGTGAGGTATGGCGACGAGGATGTGAAGGCGAGTCGGAAGACATGATCGGTCGTATGCAAATTAAAGCGAGGACGGTGGGCTCCGAGCTGGCTCGTAGGGAAGAACCGGAGGGTGCGAAGTCGAAGGGTACGCGGAGGGTGTGCGCAAGGGTTGCCTGTACGCGGTGGTGGTGTCAAGCAAACTTGAAGTAGCCGCACGCGTCCGTATTGTTTCTTGACCGTCACACCACCCTATCGTCTCCTACCCCCTTTTCCACGATCCCATACGTCCTCTTCCCTTCGCAACCCCCTTAATCCTACGCGATTTTTGCTATTTGCATTATATAGGCGTTGGAGGCCTTTGTTTGTTGAGCTATTGATCACATTTTCTCCTGCGGTATAATCAATCTTCACGCATACGTCCATAGCCTTTCTCATCCTTACGTGTGTACACGCACGTGTGTATGTATCCGCGTACACGTGCGAATATATGCACGGACGCGGTAGCTCGAGTAACGCGGTTCTCCGATATCCACACGCCGCGGCACATTAGAACCCCTTTTCGTATACGTACGTAGATTCGGTACAGGGACAAGATGGCCGTTTGCTTCGTATTAATTTCGTAGTCTGTCCGCCAATGATGCGTCGGTACGAGATCGTCATGGCCGTCGAAACTCACGTTCTCGCTTTCCGTGGTTTCACGGTTCCCTCTTTCCCCGACCACGTCGTCGCATTATCGTTTCCACGTGGACGACGGGAACGCAAATATAAATTGTCATTTACGGATACTTTGATATCCTTTTGATCTATATCCATTACCTTATATATCTTTGATGAGATCAAACGTCATAAAAATTAGACCTTAACGACTTATTTATTTATTCGATTTGTGATCGATTTTTTTGCTGCTTAGAACAAATTTATTAATAATTATGTCTAAGATTGATATAACATAAGAGTATAGTTTATTCTAAAAATATCTTAGTAAATAAATCGAAAATGACATATCAAAATTTTGGTGATTAAATCTGGATTCTAAAACACTTGCACTGTGGACTTTTATTCCTTTATTTTTATTGTGATTAATTGAATACACTCGCAAATTTCTTTTGTAATATAAAAAAATGTACGTGTAACAACGTTTTATATTTTAATAAAACAACAAATAAAGTAAAAAAGTTAAATTTATAATATAAATATTTGCAAAAGCTCTGGTGAACACATCTTATTAAGGAGCATCGATCCGTAAAATTCGATGAATCTTTCATGCGCGAACGAACGCTTTGTTATCGCTCGATCCATCGTGAGAATTTGAATCTCGGTAAATCATACCGGACTTTTGTAGAATCTCATCCTGAGGACCGATATATCAGTGCGTCACGATAGGAAGATTCCATTTTTGCATCTCGGGAGGAAAGATCGCCAGTATCAACCCCTTTAGTGGCAAAGCACCCCTTTGGGCCGTGGAGCTTTCTCCCATGGAGGTTCGCTCCTCTTCTCGCCACAGGAGAATGCCAATTAAAAGCCGAGGTCGGAAAGAAAGCCCAATCGATAGGAGGCGGCTTGCCTTCCTCTTTCTCACTCCATCTTGCCGATTTTCATTCTCCGACTCATTCTCCTTCCCTTTCACTCTGCCGACATGGGTAGCTGAAGCAACCGAAGCGAAGGGTTGCCCAAACTGGGAAGTGGGAATTATGGGCAGGATTAATATGCAAGGACTGGATACGTGCGGTGGCAGGAGGTGGAGGAGACGGAGTAGAAGGAGGATGGGCTGCTAGGGGCTGTAGGAGGGTGGCGAAGCAACAAAAGGGGTCGAAGGGGAAGTATAGATGGAGAGAAAGGGGCTTTCCGTTTTCTGTCTCCGTCAGGCCGACGTCGAGATAGCTGGGTCGGTCATTCGTCCTCTCTCCGTCTTCGCTTACATCTCTCTCGTTCTATCAGCTCGCATCTCATCCCCACCACACCTTCCTTACAGGATACACGGCTAACGGACACCCCTATCGATTTTACAACTCGATATATGTGAATACCCACTTGTCTAATGACTGATCGGGCTTCGAGCTCAACCCTTTCCCTCTCTCGAACGTCCTCCCTCGAACCCCTTCGCGTTTCTGGCCGAGCTTCTCCGCCAACCATCCTCCGCTAGTACGATACCACCTCACGGGAACTGGAGAATGAGAAAGAGGAAGGAGAGAGAAAGAGAAAAGCAACAGCGGCAGAAGGAAGAGGGCGCGGAGAGAGTTGAGGCCGAATGTATCTCGCCTCATTACACTGACTACGTGCCTTTGGCCAACATCTCGCGTTGCATCGACGCGCATACCCTCGCAAAAATCCGACAGAAAGGGCGCTCACCATCCCTATCGCGACGTGTCTGAATTTTTTGCTGTAGATGGAAAAAAGTAGCGGGATATGGTTAACTGCGATTCGTACGAAGACATCTTAATAAGATACAAATGAAATATCAAATAAGAAAATAGTAAAATATCTGATTGTCTTGAAATTTTTATCTCAAATTATTATATAAAAAAATATAGCATAACAAATTAAATAATAAAAATAATTTTTATCTAATCTTTAGCAAAATCCTAGTAGTCTTTAGTAATAAATATAGTTTAAAAGTTTTTTCACGTAAATTTTTAAGCGCGCAATTATTCGTAAATTGAGTAACAATAACTCTTGAACTCGCTCGCGAGAATCAAGACTTCTCGAAGCAGCTTGCCTGTTAAGCAGCGGAAGGTAATGTTTACCTTACAGAAGCTACGCACGGCGGCGTGGAGAGTTGCGGAGGGATGAGAAAGCGACTGCTGGGGTAGCGAAGGGAGGCGGATAAGAGGGGTGTCGCCGGTCGTAACATACCTCGGTACGAAGGGTAGAAGGCAAAATGTATGATATTTTATTTTAGCGTTCTTCTGGGCACCGCTAGATAAGCCTCCGAGGATTTATGCTTATTACGAGCGAGCACCGGCGAGGGCACTCTTTGCCGAAACTGGTCCTATACATACGGTAGTACGCGATCCTCCTGGTTGCCACCCTCACCACTCCCACACCTTCCCTCGTCTCTCACTCTCGCACCCCAGATACACGCGGTTATGCGTAATATACATCAGATTATGAAAGCTAGTAATACCAGGTAGAGACTCGACCATGCGATATTGCCTTTATAATGGAACGACATCTCCTCGCGCTCGGTTTAGTCACCCTGAGCTACGGTATTGTTTTAAAAACTTGTATTATCAGAAATGTATGTAAACAGTCTTGCTTAAAGCATGACTGCACCGAATTTTTTTCCTTTTTTTTTGTACGACTACAACAATCAAAACTTCTATCGAGGATCGGTGATGTAAAAAGTTCATTTCGCATTTATATCCAATACTATTGAATAAATATTGAAAATTATTATCATCCATTTATTATTTGTAAAGCTCTACTAATCGTATATAAATATTCGTCGAAGCGAATAAAAATTAATAAGATAAATCGTCATTTTCACTTATCGAAAGTATCGATATTCATTAATATGCCGTGATGTATGCCAATATAGTATAAAAGACTAATGAGAATTAAATATATAGATCTAACATGCTCGCATGTTCTCGCACGGCGAACAGAACGATTAAATCGTTACGGGCATAAATTATTTCCACAGCTGACCTAATAATTCCTCGATGTTTACAAAGGATTTAGCTATCTTCAGCACCTGCGCTGCTACGATCCGCAATCGACCGGACGGCGACCACGAAGAATTAATATTAACCGCGTTCGTCATTCCTCTTTCCCTCCTTCTCCCTCATACTCTTCTCTCTTCTCATCTCTCCTTTGCTCTATTCCTCTTTCTCTCCCCGACTCTTTCTCTGATTTGCATTACGAGGACTACGCGTTTATGAATACGTACGCCCACCCACACTCGACTCGCGGTGGCTCGACAGAAGCCATATATTAGTCGGGGCATTCGCCGGAGAGAAATATTGAAACGAGAGAAACGGATTGCCGGACTACGGATAGTAAGAAGAAGGACGCTAAAGAGGAAGACGTCCGAGCATATTTGTATCAATGTCCAATGAAATTTGCAATAATCGCACCCTTCTCTGCTTGTTCGTTTACTTGCCAAAAGAAACGATCAAAGATTTCAAGAAATATCAATTGCATAAATCATTTTTCCACACGTCATTTTAATTTTCTAAGAAAAGTATCACAAGTTTTAACATTTTTATACTGAAAATAAAAAATAATAGAATCGATGATTTAGAAATATAGTTTTAATTTTTAAACAAAACAAATTTTTTTTAAATAAATTAGAAGACCATATTACTGTAAAGTGATATCATATTAAGCAAAGTTAAATGAAAACTTCTGTATGGTTGACGTATTTCGTCTGAAATCAACTGCGGTCCATCGACGGGTATCGAAAGTGTCAACGTCGTCGGCTTACTCGGCGTCTGGGCGCGAACGGAGGAAGCTCGCGGGTTGCAAACAATCATTTCCCTCCCTCTCCTTCCTCAGGAAAGACAGAGAGATCATAAACGCGCGCGCGCGGGCGCGCGCGCGAATGTTGTGAGGGTCGCGAGTCGGGCATTTATTTCATAATCAGCAGCTTTCGAATCGCCGTCATTGTACGCGGCAGCGCTTATTGACAGAAATGCTCGATAGGAAATGCTCAGCCACTGGTCTCTGACATTTATGCGGTGGCTCTTCCTCCTCTCGGTGGGAGAAGGTGAGTGGGCGCGATCTCATGTGTGTGCGTGCATGCGCATATACGTGTATACGAAGATGCGAGTGCTTAACACCACACACGGCGTACGATAGGTCGAATCGCGAAGGGTGAGCAACGACAACTGCCGATCGGACTGAAGCACACATTATTATCCATCCGGCAGTGACATATATTGGAGGGCGCGAATGTGTTGGGTGTGCGCGCACATACGTCCCTAACCCTGACTGCATTGTCGTGCTGGCTAATGAGAAAGTTGCGAGTTTCGCCATTCCATGGCGAGGTGGTACGCTGTTGGAAAATACCGAAACTCACGTTCTGATCGAAGGAGCGACTCGAGGCTCGTCGCACGATGGTGGTTTCGCGAAAAGATAGAGATCGGGGCGATTATCTGTTCGACGATTTTGTGGCATTACCCGATGGGAACGTTTGTGGAATGTCTCGTATACAAGTTATAATTTGCGTATGACGATATATATATCAGAAAATTTTACGATACTGTATTATCATCTTTTATTATCGCGAATTTGTGGATGAAGAAAATGCAATTAATAGCTAGAAAACGAATCTGCACACGATACCAAGCGCAAGATCGAATTGGAAATAATGATTTATTCGGACGCGTCAGCTCGAAGGTGTTCAGCCAGCATAAACAGAGGCAAAAGATGCTCCTTCGCGCGGTCTAATTGGTGGAAGCGAAGGGAGAAACTTGGACGTAAAAACACCGCGCGATATCGAACGTACGTGTCCGCCGGTGTATGGTTCCACGTATGATACGTGTCGTTACTCAACCCCTTCGGTCTTCTCCAACAGAAATCCCCTTCCTCCGATATATATTGCGAGAGCCGTCCCATCTCTCCCCTGCCCTGGTTTACCCCATCGCGAGGCCCGGCAATGCAAATCTCTTTTTCTCCGCGCGCCTCGGTTTTATATGGTGCGTCTCTCCTCTCTCGTTCCTCCCTTACGCGGTCGACCACTCTTTCCGCCTATCGTTTCTTCCTCCTCCTCCTCCTTCTCTTCCTCCCTCGTGCCTTGTCGTTCCTTCGCCGCTACCATCCTTTCGTACGTGATCTCTCTCGCTCTCACCCTTTCTCATTCCTTTCTGCATTTCGCTCTCCCTTTTCCGCTATCGTCTCTCACGGTCGCCCACCCTCTTCGTCTTCCTCATTTCCACCGCGCGCACCCTCCGCCCCCGCCGTTTTCCACTCGGCAACACCGCCGACACCGCCACCGTCGCGGCCAATACAATCGCCGCCACGCCACCCTTCCTTCACGGCGTCGGTCGCCGCGTACCGGCTCTCTTTTTGTCATTGTGGCTTATTCGATATATTGTCTACGGCGGTTCGTACGGAGGCGCGGCTGTCCCGGGGGCGTCGGGAGATATTAGAGACAAATGACGGCGGAAGAAAAAAATCGCATACGTGGGAACCGATCCTTGTGCCAGCATCTAGGTGGTTTTAACGTTCGTTCTAGGGGTTGGACATTTGAATCTCGGTGACACACGACGTACGACTACATCGTCAATCAGATTCGAATGAGATGCCTGCAAAGTTATGAAATATGAGAATCCGTCGCAATATTAATTGTTTAATCATCTAATAATATTAATGATTATCTGATAGTTTTTGTTGCTCTAATTAAATTTTAGAGAAAGTTTAAGATCACAAAATCCTCCCAGAACATTATAGATTACTAACGCACATTATTATCAATATTATTATTTCTCGTTTAGTATAAAATATTCATGGAATTAGGAGTCGCTCAAAATTCATCATATGATTGACATTTGTATTTCGCTACAATCCATGATACAGTATGCAAATCGGTAGTTATAAGAACTTCGATAGTCGATAAATGCTGATTACGTATCAATCGTTATAGGAATTTTATTTTCATCGGCTCATCGAGATATTCAACAATATTTTTCTATTACAAGCAACATTTTTCTATATACTGCAGTCTTTCGTGTCCGATAAAAATCTAAGGATCAACTGTTGGATGAATCGATTTGGTCATTAAATAAGCCATCTCGTAAGATAGCTGCGTATGTCGGGATATCGACAAAACTTTAGACCGGCCGTATCAATCATCGTGACAATATTATTACCGCCGGCGTCACCCTTCCTTCGCGACACCGCGACACCGCGCACTGACTCTTTTTATTATTGTGGCTTATTCCATGCATTGTCCGTGGCGGTTCGTACGAAGGCGCGGCTGTCCCAGGGGCGCCGAGAGATATTGGAGACAAATGACACTGCAACAAATGCGTGGGCGAGAGACGACCCTACCGACACGGAAACCTTCCCTTGGTTGGTTATCCCTTTGACTAATGTATCTGTTTTAAGAAATCGGACGCACCTAATTGTATACACCGTTAAAGCCACAGTTGCATGTACATCGTTAATGATACGTTGCGCTAATCATTTTTCAATTTAGATCAAAAACATTGATTTATATGTATATATCTATCTATCTATCTATCTATCTATATATATATATATATATATATATATATATATATATATATATATATATATAAAAAATTTTTTTTTTATATATATATTTTTTT
>Ga0157364_1000557_pt1 | contig 26522 bp, 14 predicted proteins | sample AttsexASBM2_FD_111476 | JGI IMG/M metagenome (GOLD analysis project Ga0157364, IMG submission 111476) | Fungus gardens microbial communities from leaf cutter ant in Ribeirão Preto, State of São Paulo, Brazil - Atta sexdens ASBM2 | ecosystem: Host-associated > Fungi > Mycelium > Unclassified ... | reverse complement strand
GAATTTGGCTCGTAAACTGACATTTTCAATCGAGAATAACTTTATGATGCAGACACAAATCGACTAATGTTTCTATGGGGTTATGTTGACAGATGCCCAAGTTTATTGTATGACGTCTATGATGTATTTATTTCGATCACCACTTACCGCTAAAGCTATCTATAGGAAAACGGCGGAAGCAAAGTTGTACACCTAATAACAAGGGAAACACTAAGTGACGGAGTTAGAGATTTTGATGTGTTTTACACAGGCTGTTCTTGATCGAAAAAAAAACGTGTCCGGCCGTTTCAGCCATTAGCCATAGTTTCGAAGAAATCGATTTTTTAAAAAATATTGTAATAATTTGAAAAACGTACTGCATAAATGAAAATATTAGTATAATCTTTATAAATTTCATTTAATGTTATTTTAATTATTTTTTTATTGTAATGAAATTTCATAAAATTACATATTAGTATTATAGTATAATTAAATACAAATTTATGGAATATTAATTATTATCATCGTTATCGTCGTTATTGTTATTCATAAATAAAATTGTCGTAAAAATTGTTACGATTTCTGATGAAATTAGAAATTGAAAATTATGATTAGGAACAAGTCATATGATTGTAATCTTCTTTTGATTAATATTAATCAATTTATTAATAATACAATAATAGAAAATTAATCATATTTTATAGACGTATATTGTAGACGTACGGAATAATATAAATCATAAAAATAAGAAAAACATAAATATTTACTGCATTGTGAACATCTTACAAATGAATTTTTGTTGCAAACACAATAACTTTTTCTAATATCTGATGGAAAGCAGATTCGATTAATATTATGAAAATAGCTTTTTTAGATATCAATTTTGATGAGAACCAAATTTTAAAATGAAATTCATTCTTAAGAGGTTCACAATGTAATAAATATTTATGTTTTTCTTGTTTTTATAATTTATGTCATTCCATACAATGTACGTCTACAAAACACGTTTCCTATTATTATTAATAAATCGATTAATATTAATCAAAAGAAGATTACAAATATATGACTTATTTGTTTCTAATCATAATTTCCAATTTCTAACACATCAGAAATCTGTAACACACATCAAACTGTAACAGATTTTATTACAATCTTATTTATGTGTTCTTATTTATGTGTTAATTAATAATAACGACAATAACGATGATAATAATTAATATTCCATAAATGAGTATTTAATTATTATCTATAATACTAATATGTAATTTCATAAAATTTTATTACAATCAAAATTAACACTAATAACATTAAATGAAATTTATAAAGATACTGATATTTTTATTTATACAGTACTTTTTTAAATTATTACAATAATTATTTACAAAATTGATTTCTTCGAAACTATGGACCAATGATTGAAATGACCGGACAAATATCGATTTTTCTTTCGCTCAAGAACAGTCTGTTAAAAGCACATAAAAATCCCCATTACCTGTTCCCTTTGTAAGTGTACGTGATAGTGCAATTCTTGAAAAAGAAAAATTACCTCTGTAAATTGCTGTGCGACTGCTCAAAGGTAAAGAAATTAAGCTTTCCCCAGACAAGTTTTTAGTGAGCAAATAACTTTTTGAAAACTGAACATTTCAGACTCGTTCAAGGTAGATTTGTTCATCATTACGAGGATTACATTTTACGAGAATTTCGAAGCTTTGCGTTTAAATTTCAATGAACAGAGAGCGAGTGACAAAAATGCCTTTTTCGGTGATTTTTATTTTTTTTTTATTTAACTACCGAATTTTTTTCCATATAATCAATATTTTTCGTTTTATAACGAAAAACGTGCTTTTTGCAACTATTCGATTTCTTTTTCGCATATTTTCTTCACAAGTCTCGAGTCTCATACGTAGTTGTTTTCTAAGGCCTTTCGAAGATTTTCGTGAAGAGAAATGCTGATTTATAATTTTTTTCTGGTAAAATTCTACTTCTACTGGACTATTGATACTCGAGTTCATAAAGGAGATATATAATGCGAGATATAACACGCGTAAAAAATCATAAACAATTGAATATCTCGTAAATTATTGCGTTTTAACTAATCTGGTTTATACTAATCTGAGAGGGGTACACTATTACTGCAATTTATTAAAACTTATATGATATTTAGAAGCATTTTTGCTTGAAACAAGTGACTAGTGTGAGAAGGAGCTGGCTGTCTCATTCACTCTCGTCGCGCCGAAGACACACATACGTGGGCTCATGCTTGCATGTGTGTTACAACGTCGCACCACGATAAATGGCTGAATTAATAGGCATGGAAAAGTGATGGTTTAACGATGAAATTTATGTTATATGCCATTTCGTTATTATTTGCTTAATTGTGAAACTGTGACTTGTCCCGTACTTATCAAAATCATAATTATCGATGAAAACTAAAGTCATTTTGAAATTTTATATATAAAACGTATTATATATAAAACGTATTTTTTACTCGTTTCAACAGTTGTCAGACTGTTCTCTGCCCAAATATAAACTCACTTTACGTGCTTTTTACGACAATTTACTGATTGTCAAGGGAGGAAAGAAGTTTTCGTTGATTTTTACAAGTGTTTTAAAGCAATTTCGTCAATTAGATTATCCAAATTTTCTTTACTTATGGAATATAACATAAATTAACATATTTTTTTCCTCATTTCTGATGTTACGATTCCAACACGGCCACTCCAACCAGGAGCCTTAAGGACGTATTCTTATGATAATTTTAAATCAAAAAGATTCTAATATAAAAAGTCAAGGCTATAAACTTTTTAAATTAATAACGATTAAAGGTCACTAATCACGTAGTTAACATTTTCCGCGCTTAGGCATGATAATATGACAAGTAGTAAAGATATTGCTCCATGTGAAAGCAACTTTTGCCAGCAATTTCAAGTTCATATCCTATATACAATATATGCAATGATATTTTTAATAAAAAATTGTTTATGCCTTTATAAAATTGATTTGTATACTTTATCATACAGTATATACTATATACATCCAGAGATGTTCCTGCGAACAGGAACAGATGTTCTCAGAACATCGAGACATTCTCAGGATGTTCTTCAGAATGTCCCTTGGACATTTATGCTATACGAAGTACATATAATTGATATCGAAATAACATCATATCAATTCAATAACGAGATTATAATATAAATTCATAAATTCGTAAAAATAAATTTATAATCATGTTTATGATAAATATTTTTGCAATAATATCAAGAGATAAACTATTTTTAATATGAAGAGCAAATATGTTGATAAAATAGAGTTAAAACATATCAAATATCCATTTAACTCTAATGATATATATCAAATTACCGCAACATAGATATTTCTTAATAATTAGTTTTGTAAAAAATTATGTTGAAAAAGGTAAAAAATAGAAAAATTGATATAAATTACACCAAAAAACGTGTATATGTTATTAAAATTAAAGAGAGTAAATCGACATGTATACAATTCTTATTCACAATTAAAATGTACATAAATTTAAAATCGAGCTTGAGTATGCTGAATAACCATCATACTAGAGGATTCCCCGCTTTGATTCCTGACAGATTCAAGACATTTTCATGCGTTTTTAACTCTTTTTTTAGTGGCAAACCATTAAAAGTATTTCTTACTAAGAAAATTCTCATACTGCCATTTGGAACTGGCGTTAAATTGTAGGTCACGTATATCTGTGTGCAACTTGTGTGCGCATTACAAACATACGAGATTCCATTTTGGAATATTGCGCCATTAATGAATAAATTTAAAAGCGATAAATTATTTGAATATTTCGTACTAGAGATGTGCGAAGAAGCATAGCTTATCGATATTTCTTATCAATATATCGAAATACACAATATCGATACGGCAATATATTAATTGGAAATGATTTAATATTTGGGAATATCACCTTTTTTCATCACCTTTTTTGCATGTTTTATTATATAGAGATATGCAGAGAACACAAATTTTTGATTTAAAAAAAAATATTTTTTTAATTACTAGGTAAATTCTTTAATTTATCAATAAAATTATAAATATTTTAGTAAATTTATATAAAATTGGAATGAGAGACAGATTGATAAGAATAAAAAATTATGCATTTATATTTTATGCAATACATATAAGTTTATCAACTAACAAAGATAATGTGAAACATAAGATTTCTTTTAATTTTATTCATTGATGGCGTTGATTGCGATGTCGTAAACAGTCTCTGAATTGACCTTATTACGTTTACGCGGTTAAATTTTGGAAATATAACTTTTTTATCGACTCAATTGATATATATATATTGGGTATGGGAAAAAATTCGTGGCGATTTTTTAGTAAAATTAAAGTAAAATTAAAGTTTTTCTTAGTGTTGAAATCAATTTATTTAAAATGTGCTCCAATTATCATATTTTCAAATATGCTTCATTTTCTATAATATTTTGCCATTTTTGGGGCAAAGCCATAATTCCATTGCGATAAAACTTCTGTGGTTTCTGATCGAAAAACTGCTTCAAGTGATTTTCACAGGCCTCTTTTGAAGCTAGCTTTACACCATTAAGAGAGTTCTGCAGAGATCTAAACAAATGATAGTCTGAAGGTGCTATGTTAGAACTATACGGTGGATGCATTAAAATTTCCCAGCTAAGCTCTCGCAATTTTTGCCGAGTCGTCAAAAATGTATGTGATCGAGCGTTGTCATGATGGAAGACGACACCTCTCCTATTGATTAATTCTGGCCGCTTCCTCTCAATTGCTTGTTGTAATCTCTGCAGTTGTTCACAATAGAATTCGGAATTAATTAATGTTTGATTGGACAATAACAGCTCACAATGAACGATTCCCTTCCAGTCCCACCACACACACAACATTACCTTCTTCCTCGTCAATCCAGGTTTTGCGATTGCTTGCGCCTTCTCTCCTTTTATTATCGACGATCTTTTTCTAGTTGGATTGTCGTAGGTGATCCATTTTTCATCACCAGTTATCATTTTCTTCAGAAATGGCAATTTCATTCCGTTTCAGTAGCGTATCACAAATGTTAATTCGGTCCATCATGTTCCTAACAACTCGTGAGGAACCCAAACATCGAGCTTCTTTTTGTATCCAACTTTGTATAAATGATTTAAAACTGTTTTGTGGTCGATGCCTAATTCCCTGGCAATCTCCACAGTGCTCACATGCTTATCACGCTCGACTTTTATCATGATTTCATCGGACTTTTCAGTGATTGGTCGACCGGAGCGAGGTACATCTTTCACATCGAAATTTCCAGCACGAAAGCGAGCGAACCATTTCCGTGCTACTGATTTTGATAGAGTATCTTCCGTAAATAGCGAAAATTTTTTCACAAGCCTGTGCAGCATTCTTGCCTTTATCGTAGTGATACTGCAAAATGTAGCGAATTTTGTTCTTATTTATTTCCATTTTAAAAATAAAATAACTTTTGACCCACTTCACCGATTTCAATCTTTTTCAGTTCAAAACAAAGATTAAAATGTCACTATTTAAGCACACGTCTAGTGTTGCCGATGCGATTAACAGTTGCCGACTGCTGAGCATTTAATGCCATCTAGCGGGAAAAACGCCACGAACTTTTTCCCACACCCAATATATATATGTATATATATATATATAATACATCCCTACTTCGTACTCATTTAAAATTTAATTTATAACATTAATTTATTACATGTCATAATACACATATAAAAATACACATATACATATATACAAAATACATATATAAAAAATTAAATCATGAGATAAGAAGCGCCCTATATGGATGATGTTGAATATTGGTTCCTAATCATGTTTTCTAATAATATAATAATTTATGTAAATTTTTTAATACGTTTTTACAGTTTTACAAATTGCCGAATATTATCGAATTGTAATCCAATCTTTAAGAAGTTAGAACAAATAATAATAATATTATTATTATTTATTTTAGCTTCTTTAAGATTGCTTTTTAAGTGAGATAATCGGCGATTTGTAAAACTGTAAAAATGTAAAATTTAAATAAAAGTGTTATTATTAGACAATATTATTAGGAAACATTATTAGGCACCAAATTCGATAAATCTTCGAATGAGCTACATCCTTATAAAAAAAATTGATTAATTTCTTATATATTTTTGTCTCCTGATTGCAAATGTGACAAATATAAAATGGTGCTTATTCATATTTTGGCTGCTATACTGATTGAAAAAACATGCTAAAAGAAATGATTATCTTTGAAAATGTTCGTGTTATAAAAAAAAGTTTGAAACAAAAATGTTTATCATCTTTTTATAAAAAAAGGTCTTATAATGAATATATCTTCTTCTTAGTCCTATTGCTTGTGGCCGAGTGTAATGACTTCTCTCATATGCCTGTGATGCGCACGCTGGTTGTACGCAGTCCATATGGAACTTAATTTTGTTAGAGAAACGTTCTTGACAAAGAACGGTACTCTCGGTGGATTACCGCTTTCTTCCGAGAGGAGGACAAGCATATGAAAATATTTTTGTTTCTACTGAGAATTAAACCCGGGATTTCTAGCATAGCAGACCAGTGCGCTGTCTGCTTGGTCACACTCGCTCTCAATCAACGTATATTCAATACTTTAATTGGTATATATAATAAACAGACCATCTAAAATTCAAATAACGCGCCTTACTAAATGAATAAAAATTAAACTCAACAATGAAGAAATAAAGTATAATTATTCAAATTTTATTTAAGTACAATTATTCGACTTTTATTTTTTTTTAATTGACATTTTAAAATGCACACCCCACTGTCTAGGGGCGCGTGATTTTCACGCGCGAAGGGAGGTCTATCCCATCTCCCCCACTGCCAAGAGACGAACAATTTTCCACACGAAAAGAGATCTATTCCACTTCCTGCCTAGGGTATCAGACTTTCCATGCGAAAAAAGATCTATTCTACCTCGAGAGCCACTAGGACTTATCAGTTTATATATTTTTCAAATATATCAACTAAGGTATAGAGAATACATTTATTACCTATAAGAACTTTTTTATAGAAAATATAATGATAAACATTTTTTTGCTTCAAACTTTTTCAAACATACATAATTTCAAAGATAATCGCAAAACACTTATCTTTCAGCATGTTTTTCCAATATAGCAATCAAAAAATATGAATAAATATCATTTTATGTTGTCGGAATCAGGAGTCAAAAATATATGAGAAATGAATAATTATTTTTTTTTACGAGGACCTAGCTCATTCAAAGATTTACCATTAAAATCTTAAAATCCAGTCTGCATTACCGACTAAACCATATAATTTTTGTATAACAATTTTTTCTCTCTTACCGTTTTGAAAATTCTTTTCCAGGATTAAAATGTACGCATTATTACATGTTTGAAGTCTATACTGAGAACGACAAAAAATATTTCAAAATTAAGATGTAATTCTTCATCATTTCTTAGTCTAATATGATGTTCCAGAGCAGCCACATCATGACATTATTTGCTTCATATAAAAGTTGGACAATCTATACTTACGAAATAGTAATCCGTAGATTAGTAATTTGCATGAAAAAACAATGTCTAGGTTTTAAAATTGGACTTAGACATCTAATTAAAACATAATTGTTATACGAAAATTTATGTGTGGCATGTGTGAGTGTGCAAATATTGCTGTAGTGATGTGTCAGTAACACGTAAATTGTCTGTGTATAAATATCTATTATCAATATGACTATTCATCTTTAGGATCCCCTTAATAATGAGTAAGAATTGTGCATATCGATTTACAAGTGTTCTTCCGAATGAGATATCCTTCCGACTAAGCTGAAACTTTGCAGGTAATATTGTAACAGCATAGTGATTATTTATGACGATTATATTTTCTAAAGTTTAAAATGTAAAAAATAAGAAAGAAAAATCACGACGGTAAATATGCCGATTGATTGGGACCTTTCCAATGATCTTGATCTTGACATATGTTGTCAAGGTCATGACTCTGACCTCCAGAGATTTTAACTGTTACTCATTATTCCTTAAAAAATTATTAACAAATAAATGTAAAAAATAACATCTTATTTCTGTTATATATTTATTATATAATATTAAGAATTATTTTACACTTCACTATACAGGGGCCTTGGATTTTTCCCGCGAAGCAAAATCCTTTTCACTTCTCGTTCTGCCTAGAAAAGATCCTAGGCAGAGAGAAGGTGAAGTGAACATCGCCTCTCGCAGAAAATCGGCTCTTAGGAAGGGCAAGAATTGAAATGAATCTTCTCGTGGAAAGTCGAACACCCCTAGACAAGTAGAAAGATGGAATAAAACTCATTTCGCGTGGAAATCGAACGCCCTTAGGCAAGAAGAGAGGTGGAGTAGATATATCCTGAATCCAAAAATTATATTTATAAAAACTGTTTTGTTAATAACTTTTCAATGATCAATGAATGTTGCGAATTTTTTTATTCCTTTTTATTCTTTTTTTTTTCTTCCACCATGTTTTTTCAGTCTACCCATCTTATGTAAAGCTACATAGATTTATATTATAACTTCTAACGTAAAGCGAGTTCATGAATTTATAACTTTTTACGCAAAGCGAAGTCCAATAATATTTGTCCAATTTTTTCTGATTATCATCCCTGCCTTCTCTCGTTGCATCTAGAGTGCTGCACCTAGTGCATGCACTTTACAATGTAAAATGAAGATTAACATCACACAATATATATAAGGGTAATTAGGATAACCTCACCTCCATAAATAAAAAAATATTTGTAGATTATTTATATCCATTAATATTTTTTATTTGTGTACAAACAATCCACTGCTTATTTGTAAACAAATAAGTAGTTGAAAGAATCTGAGATTGTTTTTCAGATTTTTAAAGACTTGAGAGTATCATAATAAACAAATTTTTAATATATAATCTTTAAAAATGTATCTATTTTTCTCTAACTCAAACTCTTCGAGGAAATTATTTCTTTACATATAGTAGGTATATGTAGGTACTCTTTCGCATTAAGAAACAAAAGAATCCAATTTGTTTTGTTTCAATGAAAAAAAGTCAGATCATAGCAATATACGTTAAAAAGAATAAGAATAAGACTTTAATGTAACATCCATCTAAATACTGAAAATTATTAAATATTTTGTAGATCATTTTGAAGATAGTCAAATATTTCAATTTTTGCACCTTTAGATTAAAATATTTCAAAAACTTAATGTGATACATTTTTGGGTCCATTCAGCGCATTAATTTACCAGGAACATCTTTGTTTACTTTGAGACATAAAAAAATTCAATCTTTGCGATCATTATTATTTCAGACACACAATATGTTAGAAATTTGATTGTGGTATCGTTTTCAGCATCAAAAAATCTATAAAAATTTAAAGTCTGGTTCACAATAATTAAAAAAATTTTTTTTTGTAAATTAGTGTATTGAGTCCTATTTTCTATAGCTGAATTAGTGTACACTTTTGGTACTTAAAGTGGAATATATATTTGATATTTGGCAAAAGTGAAAAAGAAAATTCTAGTGCAGTCTAGTACAGAAATAAAAAACATTATTGACACAGCGTTCATTGTGCAGGTAGACTAAACTAAATTGATTGTATATTCAGAAAAGTACCACAGAATAATCAGAAACAGCGTATACATATTGTTATACTATTCATAGAGTCTTCAAATATTTCATTGCGCTTCTAGCATCGTTAAACACATAAGCTGTTTCTTTGCACAGATGCATATTTACATTTATTAATTATTATTTCATTAATTATTACGAAAATGGCAAAATAGTACAAAATTTTTCAGTTTAGTTTAATTCATTGTCTCATGAGTAGAGGGAGATAATCCGCGAATTATGAGACAACTTATGCATATAATTTTTTATATAGATATTTATATAGATATCATTTTTAAAAACATCAGATTAACTGTTTTTCAGTGCAATTTATTATATTCTTACAAAAAGAAATCTAATAATAAAATAATCATTTCATAATTAGACTTAAGGAAGCTTTTGCCTGAATTAGACCAAAAATTGAATGATATTAAAATTTTTTTTGACAAAAGTGCTTAGTTGATTTTTTTTAATTTATAAAGCTTATTTATTACATATTTGTGTATATACTCTTTCTATTAAAAATAATTTATTTATACTTATTATTTTATATTGTCAATATAAAATATCCTCCGCAACTTAAAGATATCTTTAAATTAGTGGGCGTGATATCTCCATTTTATCTAAAACAAAAAATCAAAAAGCATGTTTTAAAGAACATTTTTTTTCTACGGGACGAATTTGATAAAAAAATTCTAAATTACCAAAATAATAGCATAGCGAACATAAAGTACGGTTTTTTACTTTTTTTTATTTTTAGAACGCTCAAAAATGTTTAATTTCAAAAAGGTAACAGTAGTTTTATAAGTTTACCCTCAGCAGAAAGAGTAACTCAAAAAATAGCCCATTTTTAAACCCCCGATTTTGAAACTCAACTATGTGCTAAATGGTATTTTATAATATCTGGTATCTTATAATGAGACATTAATCACAGAGAGGTGAATCAAGGTTCGGTATTTTAAGAAGGTTAATTCAGATGAAGGCAAGATCGCAGTTGATCTAGCCGACGAAAGCAAGATTAACTCAACTCATTTATCCTGATATCCTTTGTAAATCAATTCCGAATGGAAGAATTTATTAAGTCTTTCTTAATTTTGTTTTTTTAGGAATAGTTATAGATATATTTACATAGATATATAGGATTATATTATATATATTAGAATTGAGTACGTATAGCTAATCCTAATGTATATGTAATGTTTAATTTTAATTAGGATATTCTGAATCAGGTCGAGTAGTACACTACAACTAATATAATGCCCACCCTTGTGGCGAACACACTTCTACAGAGTTTTATGTAAATGACACTTGTTTTGAATTTAAAAAATCGAGTTTTCGAATAGACGTAACCCTTTCCATCCAACTATGATAACAATTGTAATCTCAACCTGAAACTTATTTGTGATTAATGTTTTATTGTAGGGTATCATTTGGCACACAATTCAATTCAAAAATTAAGGAGTCAAAAAACGTATAAAACAACACTTTTTTTAGTCTCTTTGTTTTACGAAATACCTCTCTAAATTTATATTCAATTGAATAATTCGATTTCAAGATATGCTGCTCACAAACTTTGAGAACATATTTTCTACTTGCCTGCCACGGCCGCTTTAATGTCTTGAAACTTTGCCACTTTTGCAAATATCGTCTTACATGAGAATTCTTGAAACTAAATTTTAAGAAAATGCAAAAAAGAATCGATTTTTTTAACTCAATTCAAATGCCCTCTTAATTTAATTTTGATTTATAAAAAAATGATATTACAATTTTTTTTAAATTGAAATTAAATTGTAAAGTATACCATTTAATATAATTTCGTAATAACTTTATATTACAGACATTATATATTGTGTCTTAAAAAATATATTTTATTTAAAATAAAACAGATTATTTAATTCTTTAATCCATGAGCTTATTATGGAGATTAAAGCTAATATGATTTTTCTGACAAAATATTAATTCAAATAAAAAATAAAAATATTATTAAAGCTTTGATTTTTCAAAAGATAATTTAATGAAAGTTATGATTAAGAAAGTTAAAATCTCGTGATTTTATCATTAGGAGTGGAATCAAGTTCTCAAAAAATTGAATTAAGAATTAAAATATGAAAAAGTTTTATATTCAGTAATCTATAAAAAATACTTATATTTAACTTGTACAAAACCTAAAAATTTAATTTTACTAGAAGAAAAATTTTACTTATTTTAATTGCGTTTATAATATGGAAAAACAATTCGACGCGAAGTTCTAAACTACAATATGGTATATATGCAAATAGGCAGCGCTACTCATAAATAAAGCTCTAGTTTACTGATATTTTAAATGAATTAGCTAAAAGTAATCTGAAAATCTTTTCAAATTTAGTAACAGCATTATGGATCTTATTAACTGTGCCAATATCTGTGGCAACTGCAAAATCTTTAAATCTTAATCTTTTTGAAAATAAAAAATAATAAAGAATTATCTGAAAAATACAATGACGCAGATGCGATCATGCGATTTAGCTATGATATCAATTGAAAAATAATTGACGAACAATCATGATTACGTAGTTGAAGACATAATCAGAATATTTTTAAAAGCTAAAGCCAGAAAATATAATAGTATGTTGCATTAGCAAGCGTCAAATATATTATTACAAAATATATTATTACAAAAGAAAATACGAAATTTATTGCATTTGTATTTCTGTGTTATGCAAATTGATGGAAATTCTTTTTTTTTAATTGTTGCCTTGGCGGAAAAAACTTTTACGAAAATCTATATAGATTGAGACAATATCTTAGAAATTATTAGTTTTTCATAGATATTCATATTGGGCTATAGAGAGGCGTTTGAAAAACCTAGAAATTCTTCACCTTTAAATAATGCCACTCTATGTCTCACTACGAGTATCTATGAAAAAATAAAAATTTCTAAGCAGATGAACTTCATTCTACATCTCACCATGAACATCTACAAATAATTAAGAATTTCTAAGATCTTGTCTCAATCTATATAATTTTTCTGTATTTTTTCATAAAATTTTTTTTCCGCCAGGGTGGTTCATTATCATTAGGAAGGATTGGTGCTTCAGAGATTAGCAATTCTTATGATGGAGCACAAAAATAAATTCCAGCATAAGACTCCAAAGGCAATCGTAACACCTTCATTTATCATACCTTACTATGTATATTATTATTTATTAGGCGATGAAAAATTATTGTATCACAAATTTTTAGGATAATATATAAAAAGCAAATAGCTTTTTAAAAAACTTGTAAAATTTATATATAACGAAAAAAGCATAAGCTATGTTCTAAAGTAGATCAAGCTTCTCTTATGCTTTTACAAAAAATGTAGGATAAAGTCGCCTAATATGAGATATCTTTTTTTAAAGACTTGTAATTTATTTAATTTACAATCTTAATTTTTATTTTCGTGTTAATTTTATGGGAAATATATTCAAGATTTATCACCAAAAGTTAGTAACCGATAGTAGCTATACTTTGTTGTATGTGAAACTTTTTTATCGAAAGTGCCGATTTTGCTCAAAAAAAAGATTCCTAATATGAGATACAAGGATTTTTTTGTATGAGATGGTATCATAAAAAACTAAGGAAAAAATAAAGCTAAACTTTTTTATTATATTAAACGCTTTTATTATATTACATACAAGTAGGAACAAAGAATTTGAATGTTATACATAATTATATAATTTTTCGATATGTATGTATGTGAGTATGTGTGTATATGAATAATCTTAACAATAGAATCATCATTTTTAATATTTCGTTCAATAGTATGCTTTGAGATATTGAATTGTTTAGATGTTCTTATAGCTAGCTCTTAGCTATGTTCTTGGCTAGGAATATCCTAAGTATCTCATATTACGATTTCCATGCTTTGTTTCATGATCATCAAATCTAATCTTTACAGTTAAACAAATCATTATATCGTGTGTTTTCCTATTAATACAATCTTACTCTATCATTGCATGCAGACTTTATTACTAAATATTTATTTATTATATAATAAAACAAGCTTTAAAGATTAACTTCAATAAAATTCGACAATATCAAATTTCAAGAATCATTTTTCACAACTATTACACGCATGATTTAATAATGAGTTTTCTACTAAATATGTTTCACTCTATGAATAATAAGTTCGCAATAAAATCAACCACATGCGCTTATTAGTTTAATAGAAACCGCTATATTGAAAACTTATCCCATAATAGGCGACTTTACCCTATTTCATTGATTTTAATCGGCTTTTGCGTGCACCAATTATTTGGGGGCACCAAATATAATTTCTGTAAAATTATAAATTACACCTTTTTTAAGAAAAAAAAATTGTGATTATAGGTCATGGCAACAAATCGCTTTTAAATCTGAGGGAATCAATAAATATTTAAAAAAGTAATTAATTTGTATGTACGCATTAAGTTCGAAGAACTGTAAGTTTTTGAAAAAATTAATTCTTTGATTTCAATCGAAGCTTGAAATCGCGAATGGCCATTAATAAAGCGGTAAAAATATCGACGCAAATGATAGAGTGTCTGCTCGGATTATATGCTTATACATACGCGTCCGTCAGAGATATAGTCTTCTAATTTTCCTAATTTCTCTTTTATTTCCTATTATACTTATTCTGATGATTTTCAAGCTAACGTTTTTTTCAACTAAAAACATTCTATTTATAAACGAGGAACATAATGGAGAAGAACATCTTTTTTCTAAATCTGCAATTATAATAAGATCGATTCTATTACACATAATCGATCATAACAGCGTAAAGGTAAATTTTCGCTATATTCCGAAATAAATACAAAAATATATTATTAATTGTAAGAATTATTATATATTATTATTATATCTGTTGTACTGATGGAGAGTCCAATTATCAATTATTACGAAGAGACAAAACAGTAGCTGTTCATTACTTCATTGAAAAATTACGAATATAAAATTATTCAGTTGAAAAAAAAACGTTAGTTTGAAAATAATTAAAGTAAATTTACAATAAAGAAAAAAAAATTAGAAAGATTAGAAAAATACATCTTCGGTGAATGTACGAGTATAAGCATAATCTAAGTAGGAGAAACCGGAGCTCGTTGACACAAGAGGCAAGTTGGCATTCCGTTTACAATTTATGACGAAAGAAACAATAAAAAAAAAGTTATCGAAAAATATTTCTTTTATAACATGAATATTTTTTCTTAAGTTTCATTTAAATCAAACAAGTATTACAATAGAAAAAGAGGTAATTATTTAGTATAAGAGACTACTCTCCAATAACCTTGACCTTGATATATGCTGTCATGATCCTGAGTGACTTTAAACAAATTTTAGCCGTCGCTCGTTGTTTGTTAAAAAGCTATTAACAAAAAAAGTTCTTCAAAACCTAACTTTTGGACATGACTGCGCTTCAATGAGACAAATTCTCTGCTTTAACAGCGCAAAATATTTTGTTATATAATTCTTGTGTCTTTAGAGCGAGAAAATTGTATTTTTAAAGCAGAGAATTTATTCTTTTAAAAGCATAGAATTTGCATTTTAGAGGAAAAACATATGGTTTTAAAGCAAAGAATTTATGTTTGTAAAGCAAGAAATATTTTATTATGTATAATGTACACCTTTTCCGTTCTTTTTATATGGACAAAAGTTTAAATCTAACATTTCGCGAAAATAAACACTGCAACTATAAACACGACTACGTCATTGCCCAAATTCCTATAATGATCGAAATATTGTTATAAATATTACTTCATTTATTGACATAATGGCTAAGGAATATCCAATATCTGAAAATATAAATACTGAATGAAATGAATCAAATAAACAAAAACATTTTGCAACGCACACAGTCATGTTCAAAAGTTAGGTTTTATTGAAGAACTTTTTTTGTTAATAACTTTTTAACGAACAACGAGCAATTTGTTCAAGGTCACTCAGGGTCATGACAACGTATGTCAAGATCAAAATCATTGGAGAATGATCTCTTATACTAAATAATTATCAAAAAAGAAAAAAATATAATTCAAGAAGAGACAAATGAGCATTTCATAATTTCGTATTAATGTCTTTCGGTTTAAGAAAGCAAATCTAAGTAATATTGTACTAGTGCTCTGCGCATTTCGGGTCGATTCCGATGCGCGATCCTCATTACCGCTCGAGGTTCAGCGGCCGAACTGCTGGACGTTCACGTGATGCTCTAACTCAGAAGCGTCTCTGTAATTTAAATGTACTAATGGAGGTCGTTTACTTTATGTAATTAAAGAACATGTACTAATGGAGATCATATTTTATGTTAATTAAAGAACATTTTAAATGTGTGGAAGTCGTACCTTACGTTATAAAGAATATTTTTCTTGCAAAATAATTTTTATTTTCTTAAAAAATCAAATACTAAATTTTCTAAAACATTTTATCATAATAATTCTTGCCTATCAGAAACTATTCAATAATTGTTATAAATTTAAATTGAGAAGTTTCTGTAACAGACTTGCGAAGATTGAAGTCAGAAAATACGTGAATCTGGAAATTCCGTGTTTTCCATACGAAATCTTACAAAGTTTTAAGTAACAAGAATTCTATATCGCAATAACTTTTCTATTTTTCTTCTATAAGCGAATATAATTTTATCATTTTAAATTCTTGACTAACAATTAATTGTTAACATTCTCTTTAACGTATATAACCGTCTTTATGTAATTGTTTAAAAAAGAATGTAAAACAATTACATGAAAACGATAACAATAAAATTATATTCGCTTATAAAAGAAAATAGTTATTGCGAATCCTTGTTACTTGAAACCTTATAAGATCTTCGTATGAAAAACACGGAATTTTCACGTATTTCCTAACTTCATTTTCGCAAGTCTGTTATAGAAACTTCTCGATATAAATTTATAACACTTATTGAATGATTTCTGGTAGACAAGAATTATTATGACGAAATGTGTCAGTTATTCTAGAAATTTTTCGATATAAATTTACAACAATAATTGAATAATTTCTAGTAGATAGAAGAATTATTATGACAAAATATTTTAGAAAATTTAGTATTTGATTTTTAAAAAAAAATAAAAATTATTTTGCAAGATAAATATTTTTTAATAACGTTAGATACGATTTCCGTACGTTTAAGTTATAGAGACGCTCTTGAGTCAGAGCTTCACGTGAGCACCCGGCGGTTCGGCCGCTGGCCTCGAGTGGTAGGTTATGCGCGGAAATCGGTCCGAAATGTGCAGATCCTTTGCGAATACTGTATTATATTATCCGACAAAATTTCTTTTTTTGTCTTTTACATGTTATTGGAGTTAGATTATTTCTCGAAGATTTTTAACCGCTGGATTTGATCTGCTAATGATATTACGATTAAAGGAAATTTTATTATATTTTACCAATTTTATTTATATTATCTTATATTGCTATCTTTCACTTTCAAAATAAATTTTTTTTTATTTCTGAACGATTTTTTACAAGACCTTTTGAAGAAGAACTTTTGAAAAAATACAATTATTAATAAAACATGAGAATCTATGCTTAGTGTGAAATTCAATTTTAACTTAACATGCGAAAAATTTTATGATTTCTTATTAAAATCTCAAAAATTATTCGTAAAATACATAGCATACAAAAATACAACTTTAAAACATAAAATGTGATACATTTTTGTGATTTCATAACTTGATGCAATTTTGGTTGTGACTTATATGATGCTATTAAGTGTTATTATCAATGTAATAATGTAATGTTTCATTAATAAGTCTAAAAAAATGATTATCTATTAAAATTTGATTATGACGATAATAATTAATATCGATTTTTTTTATGTTCCCTCTTTCTCTGGAAGTTGATCACTAGAGTCTACAGATCATTTAGGTCCAAAATGACGGTCGAAATAGCCAATAGAAAAACTGTCAACATTTCAGCTCAGATAAAAAGATTGCACTATTTTGGTATATCTAGAACTTTAATGTAATCACTTAGTACGAGATTATCATGTCTCTTGATTATGCATAGCTATGGTAAGTGTCATATCTTGATTCATGTTTTTTAGATTTAACTTTGAGGTTAGCATGACAGTTGTTAGAAAATTATTCAGCCATAATATGTATTTCCGAAGTGCATTACATTGAGGCGATTTTTGTTGCACTTTTTTTTATACATTCCTTTTTATTTAATTTTTTAATTACTTCTTTGTTTTTTATATTTTATTCTTGTGTTATTTTTATTCTACCATACCGCTGATTTTCCTCGATTAAGCATCAGACAATGATAACTTCAAACTCATAAATTTGGTCAAAAAATTATACAGAAACAAAATTCATTTTGAAAGCAAAAAATAATACTTTAAGATAATAGACAACAATGGAAAAATAAAATTTCCTTATCCGCAATACCATTCTAAATATTACCAAAATCATCAGTTATCGCCTATTTTCTTCTAATTTTCTCGGAAATGTGATGTGATAGGCAAATTTTAAGGACAGCATTGTATTCAGTCAATAAATACTTCGGAAATGATGCTTCGTGAGCCAAAGATAAAATCAGTGTCGGATAATATTAGTTTAAAAAAAGTGTCTGTTAGTATACAACACGATATTTTGAATACAAATAATTTCTTATAATAAAATGATAAAAATCAGACATGTGTAGGAATGGAGGCACATTGACTCATATACAGTATTCCAGAATATTTAAAAATTTTATTTTCATATGCAGATAGAATAGACTAAAATGAAAAATCCTCTATAACTATTGAATTTTTGCAATAATTAGCGAATTATCAATTATTAAAAATCAATATTAGGGAAAGCCTAGCCTTTCATCGAATATAATAAGTGCAAGCGCACTTATTACTAATAAACAACTCTTTGCGTACCTAGCAATCTCGCTCAGTGACTGCATCTCGCCGTGCATTGCATAGCAGTAGGTCGGACTATTATAATTTTTTTTTAATAATTAATAATTCGTTAACTATTGTAAAAATTAAAAAGTTGTAAAAGACATTTTGCGACTATCATACAGCTTAGAGCTTCCCTTCTATTTACATATAAAAATAATTTCAAATTCTGGGACACCTTGTACAATACAAGTTTAGATGACTTGCTGTAGCGTACGTGTGAACATTCAATCACAACTTAACTCTGACATGTATATTTAATATTCTATATTTAATATTCAAATAAGGTAAAAATAAAATAATTTATATTTGTTTTTCTATAACATTTTATTACTTGATTATTACAAAATAATTTTGAAAGATTCAATTTTTACTAAGAAATACATGTCTACTATTTGATTTTTATTTCTATTACTTTTCTATTATATTTTTGTTAATTTAATATAGAATTTATTATAGAAGCAACTTACACGTACCATATGTACCCATGAAGTAAGAAAGAAGGAGATTCAACTTGATAGCGCGCAAACGGAAAAAGTAGAACCAGTTTATGAGCCGAATTGAGAGAGAATCCGCTAAGCAGAATAATCTAGGAATAATCTATACATTTAGAGGCCATACAATCAACCTTACCTCAGTTACTTGATTCCTTTAAAAGTTATTCGAATAAAAAAAATTTATCTCACAATTAAAAATACAAATCAAAGAAACGACAAAAAATGTGTAGCTCGTACGTACACACGCTGTAATTAATGCCTAGGCATTTGAATTTATAGGAGTATCGAGGCATATATTATAATATTATATATGAAAAATTCTGAGAAAAAGTATAGACCAGAGCTTTCTGAGTATTTCTAAAAAGTTTTAATTCTTATAAAAAATGCGAGAAAGTTATAAAATCATACAGAAATTTTGAAAAATTCTGAGAAAAATTTTCATCAAAGTTGTGTCTAAAAGCGATTTTATTTATAAATTATTAAATTATTTATTAAATTATTAAATTATTAAGTTTAGTTTATGTTTAGTTTAATTTAGTTCAATTTTAAGTTTACGTTACAATTTCGAATAACCATAGTCATAATGCATGAATATTTAGAAAGGAACGCGCATCTTGAATATGCCTCGAAATGCTACTCCTGCAAATTCAAATGTCTAGGCATTAATGACATCGTGTGTATTATCGGTACAGCTGATTTTTTAAACATCCAAATGTGCAAGTTATTTTGTTAGCAAATTCTCTCTCAATTCGGCTCACAAACTGATTCTACTTTTTTACGGAGTTGAGCCTCCTTCTCTTTTATTTCGTGTATGTACTAATTTATCCCACATTTATCGAGGCAAATTGATTACAACGTAGTATTTCATTTATTGCAAAAAAATTGTATAGATAGTGCATAGAATCATTACTAGTTTGAAAATGTAAAGAAAGATTCTCCCTTTTATCATATTAATACATATTAATCATAATAATTGTTTAAAAAAATCTAATATGCTGAAATTGTGAAAACTGTATTAACAAACCCCGATCTCCCCTATAGACTCTGTAACGCTCTATCTGATTCTACGCTGATTCTTACTATACTGCTTTACGAATGGCAATTGTTCACGAGGCAATTGTTTCAAGTTTCAGTTAAAATCAAAGAATGTTGCAATAATTTTCTCAAAAACAGTTTTCGGATCTAATATATATATATATATATATATATATATATATATATATACATAAAAATTAATTGTTTTTTAAATATCTACTGATTTCCTCTGATTTGAAAACGATCCGTCACCGTGAGCTAAAATTATTATTTTTTTTTTTCAAATAATATATAAAGGTGCAATTTATGGCTTTATTATTTTTTGATGCCCCAAAATAATCATTAGAAAAAGCTGGTAAAAACCCATGAACTACATTTCTGAATCTTCCCTTGAGCTTATTTCGCGGCTCTGTGAAAATTCGTTTCTCCTTTCGACATATAGAGGCTGTAATAATATGGAAAAAAAGAACAGATAAAAGATAGGAAGGAAAGATCGTGGGCTGTTTTGTTGCAGCTGACGGACAGATCGTGATTGAGGAGGACGAGTTCGATGATTTTGGAGACTCTAAGTGCTCGCTGTGCCAGCGCAGATTTGAAGAGCAAGGTAAAAATCTATCTCTCATATCTATCTGTTCGATATGAGTGTAACGTATAAATCTAAAAGAGAATAAATCGAAGGAAAAGAGAGAAAGAGAGAGAGAGAGAGAGAGGAGAGAGAGAGAGAGACAGGACCAAGCTTACCAAAATACAAAATGCCAAGATATCCCAAGTAGATATTCGATGTTTGCTTTGTTATATTACATTGAGGAACAAAATTTGACTTTTTTTGTCTTTAGCATGTGAATGATATTATTTCTCGAAGATTTTTAGCCGCTGAATTTGAATCCGTATTCAGAAAAATTCTATTACATCACATTTTCGAGCAAAATGGGATAATATAGACCAAAAATGACAATTTTGGCCATATTTAGAATAGTATTGCAGTTAAGGAAATTTTTGCCAATTTTGTCTACATTATATTTTAAAGTGCTATCTTTAAAATAAGTTCTTTGGTTTCTGCACGATTTTTTATGACCAAGTGATTTAATAGTGGATTTGAAATTAGGCATACGCTATCGCGCTGTCGCGTTGCACATTCACTTAGCGCGAGACAATACTATATCTCTTGATCACTTGTAGCTAGCAAGTATCATATTTTGATTTATGTTTCTTATGCTTATCGCACACTGGACGCAATGAACGATAAACAATGATATCCAATAAAAACTCTGCTTTTCCTCACACGATGACACAAAGTAAAGCTTTCATTGCATATCGCTTGTCGCTTATCATTTATTGCATCCAGTGTGCAGTAGGCACTAAGGTACATTCACATGCAAATATCAAGCATCAAATAGCTGAAGCAGCAACCAATCAATGAGGCAATTTTTACATCACTGGCCGTATCGCCCAGCTGATTGATTGCTGCTTCTGCTGCTTGATGCGTAACGCTTGCATATGAATGCACCTTTAGACATTCCGATTAGCATGACAGTCGCTAGAAGATCATTCAGCCACAATATGTGTTTCCGGAGTGCCCCACGTGGGATTTTTGTTACCCTCCTTTTATATATATTTTCTTTACTTAATTTTTTTATTATTTTTGTTGTTTTTTTTAATTTTTGTTTTATTTTTATTATTTTTGTTTTATTTTTATTATTTTTTTTTATTTTTAATTTTTAAAATTTTTTAAATGGAACGTAGCTCAAATAAGCTTTTTCGAATAAACAGTGATAACTTCAAACGTAACTTAATCATAAAATATCGTACAGAAACAAAAAAAAAACCCATTTTGAAGATAAAAAATAGCACTTTAAGATAGAAAGAGTGTACACAAAATAAAATTTCCTTAACCACAATATCATTGTAAAAGACCAAAATTGTCAATTTTCACCTATCATTCCAATTTTCACCTATCATTCCAATTTTCTCAGAAAATTGACGTGATAGGCAAATTTTGAGGCATCATTTTCAGCATCAAACAATACTTCGAAAATGATATTTCGCAAGCCAAAGATAAAATCAGTGTTTCACAGTGTTATATATTGATTTGTGTATTATTGCGATAAAGTTGTCACTTATTGTTAATTAGAAATTATTAACTGGAAAGTGTAAAATTGAGCGTTGTCAAATTTAATAGTTAGAATATTGTATATGCTAAAGAAATAATTGATTCATTTTTTTTATATATGTACTGAATTTAATCGTATTATCAAAATAAAAATATATAATAAGCGATTCTTATTATAAATTACACTTTTATTTTATAGTTTTATTTACCTTATATTGATATTATTTGTACAGCAACGCTTATTAATTATAAGTTTATATTGTACTATTTATAAAATTATTGTTATATTGCACTCATAAATATTTGCCCATTCATACTGTTTCATATTCTTTGAAAGATATATTGTGTATGTACCGTGCGTTGCATCAACATATTGGTTAATATGTCGAGTTATTTAATAAATGTAATATCTTTTCTAGCATTACATTTATAAAATTGATCGATATATCATAATATATTTTATAAATGTAATATCTGCTAGTGAAAGTATTATATTTATAAAATAGCCGACATATACACATATGATTAATATATTGACTCGTACATAGAGAACGTTTCAGATCTAACGCACCTGCTAATTACAGATTCTTGAAGTAATTTGGAAAATTATCTAATATCAAAAACTATTATAACGTCGGAGCTATAATAGTTTTTAAATTCGTAGCGATTAAAATTTACTAATCAGCTGACATTTTGCACGCTCCGTATATCATCAGGCATGATGATATATGACAAGTAGTGAAGATAGTGAAGATATCACGAAAGCCCTCTCAACAATTTTAAGATTATCATACATATATGCAATGATATTTTTATTAAGTAATTGTTCTTGTTTTTATATGAAATCTATTTGTACATTGTGTACTCATAATTAATATCGAAGCATATAAAGTAATAATTTAATAGTGAGATATTACATGTATTAAAATAAATTCAAACAATATTCATGTATGCAGGTAAATATTTTTGTAATAAGTAGATAAACTATTAGAAAGAATTCGATTCTTTATTAAAAAGAATCGAATATGTTAATAAAGCAAGGCTTAAAATACAATATATAAAATATTAATTTAACTAACCTTAATGCACTTATATCAAATATCGAAGCATATAAAGTAATAATTTAATAGTGAGATATTACATGTATTAAAATAAATTCAAACAATATTCATGTGCTTTGTATGCAGGTAAATATTTTTGTAATAAGTAGATAAACTATTAGAAAAAATTCGATTCTTTATTAAAAAGAATCGAATATGTTAATAAAGCAAGGCTTAAAATACAATATATAAAATATTAATTTAACTAACCTTAATGCACTTATATCAAATTACTCTGGCATACATATTTCTTATTATCCTAATAAGATGTTGAAAAAAGTAAAAAAATATAAAAATTAATATAAATTACAATAAGACACATATATATGTCAATAAAATTCATAGAGACAATAAATCGATACACATAATTTTTACTTATTAACCTTTTGTGGTCACATTTCATGAGAATTTTATGTTGGTCACACAAAGAGCAAATCCCAACTTTAATTGATTGCCGTACTTACAGCAAGTTGTTTTTTAAAATCACAAAAATTATTGAACATACTTTAAACATTGTAGAATATAGAAATGCAGCTTTTCAAAGTTTTTAATTTTAACATATTTAAAAAATTGCAAAGTCTAAAATATTTGCAAATGAACAATATGCGGTTGAAGGTTCAAAAAGGGTATTTTAAACTTTGGATAAATGGCAGTTTAAGTTCTCGCTTAAAAAAAAGACTTATTTTAAAAATATAAAGCGTCACACCTTTTTGGAATTCCCTGGACCCAGGTGATCACAAAGAGTTAATTAAAATATGCATTACTTTATAAGCGAAGCGTGAATTATTTTACTTTTTGTAAAATTTAATTTATAATTTATAATTTTACGTCATATACAGAATATACACAAAAAATCAAATTGTAAATCGAGATATGTCCTATGCGATCGTACTGAATCTTCGTGCCTAATAACATTTTCTGTTAATGAAATATACCGTTTTTGCATATTTGATATTTTTTACATTAAAAATAGTTTGTCTATTTATTACAAAAACATTTATCGTACATACAAAGCACATGAACATGACTATGAATTGATTTTGATATGTCATAATATCTCGCTGTTAAATTGATATTTTGTTACGCTTCGATATTAATTATGTGTGCACAATGATACAAATAGATTTCATATAAAAGCAAGAACAATATCTTAAAATAATATAAATAATATTTGATAACCTTGAAGAAGCTGAGAGGAGCTTCTTGATACATCTTCACCATTTATCATATATCATCAAGCCTGAGTGCGCGAATTGTCAGCTCCGTGATTAGTGAACTTTAATCGTTACTAATTTAAAAATTATTATAAGTAATGTAATAGAGAGAAATCTAACTCTGGAGCTCCAAGGGGAATGCAGAGCACGAGGGATTCTTCGATATTGGGAAAGGAGGAGGGGCTATGATGTTTGCGGAGTGGCAGTAAGACAGATTTTGGGGACTGCAGTCGTACAAGACAACAAAAAACATCATAAAAAGGGAATATTGCCATGAACAAAAACAATACAAAAAACAAATATTAGGTATGGGAAAAATGTTATAAAAGATATTCGCCGGTATATGCTCCAACCGTTTTTCGGCTAAGATATGGCGTAATGTAATTTTTCTAGAAACAACATTTATTAATTTTTTTATTATTAATTATTTTAAATAAATATGACCAAGTTTCATAATTAATCGATTAAGTGCCAATATCTGGCTGCTATCGAAAACGATGATATTGAAATACAATGTCTCTCTCCCTTGATAAAAATCGTTTATTCTTTTTTAAGAGAGGACATGATATCAAACATTTTCAAACATTTTTTTGCAATATGTTTCAAGGTTAATAGAAGTGTAAGTAATATTCGATAGAATTGTATAAATAGTAAGTTGTCAAATTTTTATAAAGGTAAAAGCATGTCTAAGATAAGTACGTAAAGATTGATCGCGATGGAAATGATTGATTTTGAGCGCCGACATCTGGCTGCTATTAAAAATTAGTTATTATGTTTTTATACGATATTTATATGATACGTATATACAAAAGGAATTGAAACACTTTAAGTGAAACACTTTAAGTGAAATTCTAGAATTTTTAAATTTCTTATGTTTATGAGAATATAATTTTGAAACATTCCTTCAAAATATTAGAAAAAATAATATCTACTCCGGTTGAAGAGAAGGGTTACAGTATGAATTTGATTTTAGAAGTGTATGATTTAGAAGCAAGCTTTCTTAAAGTTGTATTGTATAATATACTGAATAATTAATGGAAAATATAGTGCATAAATATTGTTCATAATATACCAGAAGAAGACCTGATGGATATCGACGAAGTATTCGAAGATGTGAATTTTGAGGCAATAATGGATAATGGATGAGGATGTATTATCGGAGGATAGCGGCTATAATAGTGATCAAAGTGAGGATCAGAATGAAGACATTAAGAGGAAAATAGTGTATCCTGAGGAAGCAATGGCACTGAACGTACTAACGAAACAGTGCGCGATATAGTTTTATTATACAACAGGTGCTTTGTCAATTTTATATACATCGTATATGATGAGATTAGCGAACATCGAACACATGTACACCATTCGTAAACATGTTATCAAATCTCATGCAACCGTACATAGCAAATACTATTCGGAGTGCAGAAATCCATGTCATTTAATATTTTCATGTAACATGTGCTCTATTTGTACAAATTAAAAAAGACTTGAACTGGACAAATATATAAAACATTGTATATAGGCAGTGTGTGTGTGTGTGTGTGTGTGTGTGTGTGTGTACCATACACGCACGCACACACACACACACACATATATATATATATGTATATATATAGATGTATAAAGCTTTTTTTTCAATCGTAAGCTTCAATTATGAGCGTTAAGACATGGACAAAGTAAAAAAATATATACGTCGAAAATTGATCAAGAGCAAGAGTCCCTTGTCATCAAATCCGTCAAGTCTACCACCTTTGAGGGAGAAAGCGAGATATTTGGAATGTCCTGGAGAAAAAGCATCAAAATTACCATCGCCAATATTACCATCAACATCGGCAAAATATAAGTCAAACGGTATGTACCTTCTGTTTACAAATGCGTTTATGACTAGTGTTAATGCATTTTATTTTTTGCTAAAAACGAACAGTCATCAACAAGTTTTTTTATTCTCTTTTTCGAGAAAGCGCTGCTATTGATGCTCAAGCTTAAACGTCGCTGATTTCAGCCGATGCCCGACCAAATGCCACTGATGTTCGACTCATTGAAATCTATGTTATTGCTCGATGCCCGATT